>Ga0315905_10003267_pt1 | contig 16766 bp, 14 predicted proteins | sample LakEriMetagenome_5_FD_203522 | JGI IMG/M metagenome (GOLD analysis project Ga0315905, IMG submission 203522) | Freshwater fungal communities from buoy surface, Lake Erie, Ohio, United States - Buoy 4 MA121 | ecosystem: Environmental > Aquatic > Freshwater > Lake | place: USA: Lake Erie, Ohio... | reverse complement strand
TTAATTAAAAAATTAATCCGCACAGTTCCAGATTATCCCAAGCCTGGGATCATGTTTCGAGATATCACCACTTTAATCAAAGATCCGATCGGCTTAAATTTAGTAGTCAAAGAATTTTGTAGTCGATACGCTAGGTTAAGAATCGATAAAGTTGTTGGTATTGAGTCCCGTGGCTTTATCATCGGGGCGCCAATAGCTTATGAGCTTGGAGTTGGATTTATTCCAATTCGAAAAAAAGGAAAATTACCAGCAAAAACTATTGGGTGTGATTATGCCCTTGAGTATGGAACTGATCGCATTGAAGTTCATTCTGATGCCATATTAGAGGGCGAGAATATTCTTTTGATCGATGATTTAATTGCAACCGGAGGAACAGCCGAAGCTGCAATTACTTTAATTAGACGTTGTGGCGGGGTTGTTGTGGAGTGTGCATTTGTTGTTGATTTACCAGAATTGGGTGGAAAAAAACGCCTAGAGGCACTGGGAGCCACTGTTTTTTCTTTGACAGAATTTGAAGGGCATTAAGAAAAGTTATGAATACTATATTTTTTAAAACGTAATGCAAATAACCAAGAAAAATTTTTAACTAAAATTTAATATGAAGATTAATGGGAAATCGTTCAGAACAATATGGGTTAATGATGAAGGTATTTTGAATGTTATTAACCAACTTAGCTTGCCCCATAACTTTGAAATCATTGCCTTATTAGATGTGGATGATGTTTGTCAGGCAATTAGCAATATGGTCGTCAGGGGTGCTGGACTAATTGGTGCTACAGCAGGTTATGGCATGTGGATTGCTGCTACACAAGCCCCTTCCAGTGATTTGAATTCTTTCAATGCTTATATAAAAGTTCAGGCATTACGTCTGCAGGCGACAAGACCAACGGCTAGAAATTTAGCATGGGCAATTGAGCGACAGCTTGGGAAATTAGAGGCTGGTACAACAATTGCCGAAAAGATTGCATTACTCAAAGCGGAAGCTGAGGCAATTGCAGATGAGGATGCTGAATTCTGCCGTCGAATTGGCCAGCATGGGTTAGGGCTGATAGAAGAGTTAGCCGCCTCCAGGCCTGGCCAAACCATCAATATATTGACGCATTGCAACGCTGGCTGGCTGGCTTTTGTTGACTATGGATCAGCGCTATCTCCTATTTTCGCAGCGTATGATGCTGGTCTACCTGTTCATGTGTGGGTTGATGAGACTCGCCCGCGTAATCAAGGTGCCAGCCTCACTGCATGGGAGTTGGCATGTCATGGAGTACCTCATAGTTTAATTGCAGATAACGTAGGCGGCCATCTGATGCAACATGGTATGGTTGATATTGTTTTGACAGGAGCAGATCGGATAACACGAAGTGGTGATGCCGCTAACAAAATTGGAACCTACCTTAAGGCACTTGCCGCAAAAGATAATAATGTCCCTTTTTATATTGCATTTCCTTCCAGTACCATTGATTTTTCTTTGAATAATGGGCTGACTCAAATACCAATTGAGGAGCGATCAGGCGATGAGGTGCGTTTGGTTAGTGGTAAATTAACTGATGGCTCAGTAACCACTGTGCAAATTTGTCCAGACCAAACAACTGCCCGCAACTGGAGTTTTGATGTTACGCCTGCGCGCCTAATAAGTGGCCTAGTATGCGAGAGGGGTGTTTGCTCGGCAACAGAGAGCGGGATTTTTGGCTTATTTCCCGAGAGAGCATGATGAGTAATACTCTAAGGGATGAAGGTGTCATTAAATATCAAGTCATTCATCAGGATAGCGGTCCACCAGTACATATACTATTAAATCAGTTGGACGAAGTTCGTACTAAGTTATTTGACTTGGGTTTAGTGGGCGTCTATCCCGACGGAGTTGGTTATGGTAATGTCTCTATTCGTCATGAAGCCGGTTGTATTATTTCTGGAACAGCTACAGGGAGTATGCGAGTATTGGGCGTAGGTGGTTATTGCGTTGTTCGAAGCTTTGATTTGCAAAATAATATAGTTCTCACCGCAGGTCCAGTTAAAGCAAGCAGTGAATCTATGACTCATTGTGCAATATATCAGGCCAATCCATTAATGCAATGTGTTTTACATATTCATAATCGTGAACTATGGGAAAGACTACTCAGTCAAGGATATGATTCAACATCCGTTGATATTCCATATGGGACGCCGCAGATGGCGCTTAGTATGGCAACTTTGGCGCGCACTAAAACTGAACCCTCTGACCTAATAGTAATGGCTGGTCACGAAGAAGGCATTGTTGCCTATGGGCAGACAATCTTTTGCACATTTGATCAAATTAAAACCATCTTAGCTAATTGATAACAAATTTAAAAGGGATTTGAAATGGTTGTAAAAATTGGCATTATCGGTGGAAGTGGGCTTGATAACCCCGAACTTTTTATGAATCCCAAGGATGTTGCAGCGAGTACTCAATGGGGTGATCCTTCATCACTATTAAAAATTGGGAAAATAGCTGGCATTGATGTTGTCTTGCTTGGCAGGCATGGAAGAGACCATACAATCCCACCAACCCAAGTTAATTACCGTGCAAATATTCAGGCATTTAAGGATATCGGTTGTACTCATATACTTGCAACTACTGCAGTAGGCTCTTTGCGCGAAGAAATTCGTAGAGGCGATTTGGTGATTTTGGATCAATTCATTGACTTTACGAAGCAGAGAAAAATGACTTTTCATGAGTCATTCAATTCACATCAACCAGTACACACACCCATGGCTGATCCGTTTGATTCTAAATTAAGAGAGGTGCTAATTCAAGTATGCTCCCATCAGGGGTTAAACTTTCATAAATCGGGGACTGTCGTGACAATTGAGGGCCCACGATTTTCCACCCGTGCAGAATCTAAAATGTTTCGTTTATTTGGCGCTGATATTATTAATATGTCAGTTTCTACAGAGGCGGCATTGGCTAACGAGATTGGGATTCCTTACGCTGCCGTTGCAATGAGTACTGATTATGATTGCTGGAAAGAGTATGAAGAGCCTGTGAGTTGGAATGCAATTTTAGAGGTATTTAAAGGCAATGCTGACAAGGTGACTAGATTGCTTTTAGAAGCAATCCCACTGATAGCCAATAAATGATTAGTAAACTTAATGAATTATTCACTCATTTTTTCAAATTACTTACTACCCACATCAACAAATATCAGTGCCAACAATCTTGGTATCTTTTTTTATAAAGTTAGCTTTTTCCTCATAATAGAAAAAAGCTAGTTAGTTTGTTTATTAAGATTCGATGAGAAAAACTGGTTGGCGGTAAAAAAAATTAATTTAATAGATTCGAAACACGCATAGAAATTTCTATAACGTAGTTTTAGTAAATTAAAAAACTTAACAAAATCTGTAGCTTAGTTAGTTAACGTAACAGGTACTATGCATAAGTTGTTTCATAAATTTACAAACCGTAAATAAAGTATTGTTAATATAGGAGTACACAAAATTCATTTATGAATATGCCGCCACGTGCCAATTTAAATAAAAATGTTCTGTTACTGTGAAGGGCAGTACGCCAACATAAAATAGAGTAATCCCTAAATAATGGGGCCCAGTCTGAAGTGAGGAAAACCGCGAAAAATTTCCTTAACGCTCAGCGTGTAATTCAGTCATTTAATATAAGTTTTTCATCATTACAACGGAGTACCTGAGATCTTGAAACTCTTTGTTCAACGTTGCAACGCAACTCACCACACTAGTTTGAGCAAAAAAGATAACGGAACATACTAGTTAAATGCCAGCGCATATGCTGTAAGTTCCACCCACTAGCACGTTGCGCTTTATGTATTATGAAGATTTGTGGACAGCATCGAATTGTGAACCCCTTTCGCTTAGCTCGACGGCAGATATCAACATCTTCAAAGTATAGGTAAAAACGCTCATCAAAGCCGCATAGCTGTTCGTAAGCACTTCTGCGAAACAGCATGAACATACCAGCCACCCAATCGGGAGCAAATGGTGGATCCCCTAGTTTAGAGAAATAACGTCCATCGTAACCACCCAGTCTCTTAATAATTAAAGACTTTAACGTAGGAAAGTGTCTAGCACTATTCTCAACATTTCCCAAAGGGGATAAAACTATAGGTGCCACAAGATCAAAATTTGATGATTCAATAAGTTTAACAAGTTGGCAGAATGGATTATCTGGCAATTGAACATCTGGATTCAAAACGCAAAAATAAGGGGTTCTACAGTAACTAAAAGCTGCGTTGTGGTTTGCGCCAAAACCATTTGGACGTTGATTATGTTTCACTATCAATCGGCCTGAAGCATTATCTTTAAAAGAAGTTGGCTCTGGAACGTTACAGGTCAATACAATTTGAGATACCTCAGGTAACTCAAGCAATCTATCGATAAGGCTAGTAACCATATCACCATGTCCGTGAGTTACTAAAGAAACAGTGATCATGGTAGAGCTCAGCTTTCACTATAAGTTAATTATCCAGCGCATACAACACATAATGCTGAATCATAAAAATTACATTACCAACAAATTATTTTTGACGAGGATCTATCATTTTTAGCTTATAAATAACTCTAACGATAATCGAACCCATTACACGATAAAATATCGTTGGAACCATATCGAATGGTCGCATGATTAAGAAATATAACCATATCTTAACTGCTGATAAAAAACTCGGTACATATTGCGTTAATCTGAGTAGCAGTCCTCTAACAGGTCCCATTTTGCCTTGGATATGAGCGGTGGTTGCCCCCCCAGTTACGCGAAGAGATGCAAAATAAAATCGCAGCTTCGTTCTATGAAGCATATTTTTAGTAAATAATGCGGGTTCCTTTTGATGACCCCGAACCATAACCTCAGTAAGAATATTCTCAAGAACTAAGATATTACCCAATGTCTCTGTAAGAAATGCTCCCTGGTGAATTCTCATAACCCCCAATGGAGCAGGTGAAAAGGATGCGCCATAACGACTAGCGACTACATGCGCTGCTAAAAGATCATTTAGCCCCTTAAGTGCTGGATCAAACCCCCCGACTTCGATTAAAGCCTCGCGGCGATATACCGTAGTCTGACCAGTTAACCAATTGCCAAAGCTAAACATCATTTTTCGACACTTATCGGGAGAGAAGTAACTATCCACTAGCGCAATCACTGGCGATGGATGCATACCAATATAATTATCAACCTCATCTACCTTCCACACCATTGCAGACCAAAGACCGGCAGGAAATTTTTCTAAACACTCCTTTGTTCGCCGAAATAATCCAGGCAAAATAAAATCGTTTGCGCCGAGAAAAAAAATATATTTACTTGTTGCTAAACTAAGTCCTCGACTTGAATTTTCTACTGCACCAAGATTATTTTCGTTAATATAAAGCTTTGCAAATGAACAACCACTGATAGCAGATCGAATAACTTCTACACTATTATCTGTCGATTCATCATCAATTATGATTAACTCATCGGGTGGGATGTCTTGCTCAAGTACAGACTGAATACATTTCTTAAGATACTTCCCATCATTACGATTTGGGATAATAACAGATAGGCTGTATGGAAAATTGTCTTGGTTAAATTTTTTCATTGATAAATTAATTATAGATATAGTTTATTTCAGAAATATTTGCCTTTTCATGCATATTTTTTATTTTAATAAAACCTGAAAATTAAAGTTACTAGTTTAATTAAGGCGGGCATTTAATTGCCGAAATAAAGTAGTTTAGTGGGCTTTTTTTATTTTGATTAAAAGTGATATATGATACGTTTATGATTTTTTTATAAAATATTAAAATTGCAGTTTTAGCATAACACCAAATAGGTCATTCTTGCAAATTGCTTGACCAACTTTATCTCGATTTAGTTAGTGCTTATATGCTCCGTTTTTTTAACTTACTTAGTTTTACAAAAATAATTATTTTTGGCTGTTTCGCGAATTTGCATCTCAAATTTAGATAAAATCTAGATAATACTTTTTATAAGTTAAATGTGTTAAAAAAAATTCAGTAATTAAAGTTTTACTTGCTTTGTCTAAGCCGACCCCTTTTCGGTAGCGAAATAATCATTTCTTTTATCGGCAATAATTTCAAAATGAATATTGCCAAGACCGATCAAACTAATAAATTTGTTCGTAAATTATCAAAAAATTTGCACCCATAAAAAGCTTACTCTCACTCCATTTCAGTAGAACATCTCTAGCTTAGAGAACTGGTTATTTTGGCATAATTGAATCCATAAAGAATAGGCATAATTACCTTGCCAATTGTTTAATAAAATGTTACTAACCCATAGCAATCAGTACTGCCCCAAAACAGGTTAACTTTTAATCTACCTTTTCAAATAAAAATGGTAATATTAGGGTAATAACAAAAGAAAATTTCGTCAAAATGAAACGGGTGTTGAACTTAATAACTGCGTTGCAGTTCAGACTACTTACTTTTTAAAAGTTTGTTAATTTATTTTGACTTGCTTAATCCTTCACCAATGTAAGGTTTTAAATTAAAAATTGAACAAAGATAATTTTTACTCTTCTGCGACCATTGCACAGAGGACAAGATCTACAAAAAAAGACTTCATTGATGGTCTTAAACTTTGGAACCTATGGGGTCGCTTGTGTTTCAATGAAGTTAAGCGGCGTTATCGACGCACTTTGTTAGGGCCCATGTGGGTTGCAATTAGTCTTGGTATATTCGCCCTAGTGCTCAGCGTGGTATGGGCTGCGCTCTGGAAGCAAAATGTGCGGGAGTATCTACCCTACTTACTGTCTGGACTAATTCCATGGATGATGATTGCTAGCTCTATTGGTGAATCCACCAGTGCATTTATGTCTGCAGAGGCGCTGTTAAAGTCTCGTCAATTCCCCTTCACTATGCTAATCCATGTTGTTATTGGACGTAATGTAGTTGTTTTTGGGCACAACCTGCTTACATTTTTAATAGCCGCTTTATTGTGTAGTGTTCCTATAAATGTGCATACACTGCTTGTGTTTCCTGGTTTTTTATTATTAATCGTAAATTTATCGTGGATTTGCTTGCTAATTGCTACTCTTTGTCTTAGGTTTCGGGATTTCCAGCAATTGGTTACGATTCTACTTCAAGTCATTATGTTTATCACACCAGTGTTTTGGCCCGTTAGCCAGTTGACTGGAAGGACAGCCATCATTGTTGACATTAATCTGCTTTACCACATGATTGATTTAGTTCGCTCCCCTCTGCTAGGGAAACCCCCTTCGTTAGAAAGTTACATTGTTTGCTGTATTGCCATGTTACTTGGCTGGTTTGCTGTGTTTAAATTATTTAGTAAAAAGCGCCATCGACTTGTTTATTGGTTCTAATCAAAAAATTTTCTTATGTCATACGTTCAACTTAAAAATGTCAGTGTTGATTTTCCGATGTTTGGATCGAATAAAAACCTGCGCCTCTCTCTTATTAAAGGTATAACCGGTGGACAAATTCTTGGTTCCAGCAAGCATCAAGCTATTTCAGTCAGAGCACTAGATGATATTTCTCTTGAATTACGAAGTGGTGACCGCCTTGGACTGATTGGACATAACGGTGCTGGTAAAACAACTCTATTACGTGTACTTGCTGGTGTTTACGCGCCTACTCAGGGCAATATAATCGTTGATGGAAGGATCACGCCCCTCCTACAACAAGCACCTGGCTTAGAAATGGAAGACTCGGGATACGAAAATATCATCACCTGTGGGATGCTTCTGGGAATGAGCATGGATGAAATTCAATCAAAAGTAGCTAGCATCATAGAATTTTCTGACCTTGGAGACTATATTTTTTTTCCTATAAGGACTTATTCAAGTGGTATGCTAGCTCGCTTAAGTTTCTCAATTGCAACCTCAATCGACCCCGGAATTCTTATTCTCGATGAGGGTATCGGTGCTGCAGATGCTAGATTCAGTGATAAGGCAGCAATGCGGATCAAAGAACTCGTATCAAAAACCGATATTCTTGTACTGGCTTCACACTCCGATGCGCTAATAGAATCAATGTGCAACAAAGCAATTCTCATGGACCATGGACGCCTTATTGACTTTGGTTCCGTTTCCGAAATAACAAAAAGATACCAACGATTACTCAGTTCCAGCAATAACTAAATTTTTTGAAAGCAAGAAATAATGAAAAAGAATGTTAACGGTGCAAACCAACTTAGATTGCGTCTTAATACCATCAAAGCTGCAAAAGGTGTTGCTGGTTTGAGAGAACGACTAAGCGTACTCTGGCCCGAATTTTCCCTGAGCAAATTAACAGAAATGGTAATCGTAGGTGCCGCTGGGGAAGGATTACGTTTAGCAGCGCTTTGCTCTAGTAATGGAATTGCAATACGCGCAATAGTCGATGATGATTCATCGAAGCATGGAATGAGCGTGGAAGGTATTAAAGTAGCTAATGTTGACACCTTAAACTCAATTCCTCGCGAAGTTCCAGTGATTGTTGCCTCTCATCGGTCTCTGCTTCCAGTAAGGCGCCTACGGGCCATGGGATTCCGAACTGTATCTCCTTTCATGACCTTGCAGATGCTTGATCCGGTTAGTTTTCCGCCCCATATGTTTCATGATGGATTATTAGAGGACCTGGCCGTCAGCCTTCATCAATACGAAGCTCTTGAAAATGCTTTAGCTGATGATGTCTCCCGTGCAGTACTTGCTGCAGTTATTGGTTATCGCATGGATGGTGATCCAGAAATACTCAGTCCGGTTGTTGAATGGGATCTGTATGGCCCTAATAATCTTTTAAACTACGGGTCTGATGAGGTTTATGTTGATGGGGGAGCTTTTGATGGTGACTCGATTAAACTTTTTATAGAGCGAGTTAAAGGACGTTACTCACGGGTTCTCGGATTTGAACCGGATCCTGCAACATTCGCTCGCCTTAAAAATACTTTTATTAATGAACCAAAAGTTGAGCCAATCAATGCCGGCCTTCACAAAAAAGAAGGGATTTTACGTTTTGATGATGCGGGCACTAGAGGCTCCATCTTGGTTGAGTCGGGTGGTATAAGCGTACCCGTGGTCGGATTGGATGAAGTTCTGCAGGGTGATCGTGTCAGCTATATAAAAATGAATATTGAAGGTGCGGAAATTGATGCCTTGCAGGGGGGGGCTGATTCAATTAAACTCTGGGGTCCAAAACTAGCCATATCAGCCTACCACCTCCCGAATCATTTATGGAAAATTCCACTAGAAATTAGTAAAATTCGGGAAGATTATCAAATTTTCTTCCGCCAGCATGATGGAGGCATTATTGAAACAGTGGTTTTTGCACTCCCAATTAGTTCGAAGATTAAAAGTTGAGCATTAGCTACTTAAATTAAAAATTCTTGTCACTCTCAAATCAATGCTAAGGATATTATGAACGAATTTTCTAATGCTGCCTGGATAGATCCAAAACTTAATTGGAATCCTTTACCAGTTCCTGATTTACCCCCTCGGGTTTTACTTGATCTAGCCACCAAGTGCAATCTGCGTTGCCCAATGTGTACTGTTTGGGGGTCTGGGGATGATAATGCTATTGACTCTGTTGCGGGTGTAATGGATATAGAGTCCTCGCGTCGCCTGCTCGATGAATTGATAACGGCAAAGCCTCTTATTCAACCAAACATGTATGGTGAACCATTGCTTGCGCCTGACTTACGTGAACGCATTTTAGATATGAAATCACGAGCAATGTCAATTGCCATGAATACAAATGGTCTCACTCTAAAAGATGATCTTGCTCAATTCTTTGTAGATCAAGAAGTCGACTCCGTGATGTTTAGTATTGATGCGGTGTCTAAGGATACGCTAAAAAAAATAAGGGGGATTGATAAGCTTGCGAAAATAGAAAGTGCAGTCTTTCGTTTGCTTCGCGCTCGGGGTGATAAGGTAAAACCACGTATTGGAGTTTCGTTCACCATTCAAGATGGCAACCGGCATGAAGTTGATGCATTTGTTGAGCGTTGGGTAGGTACTGTTGATGTTGTTCGCATGGGGATCATATTCGAGAATGGAACTTTTCCGGATATGGAAACTCCTCCAACTCGCACTCCCTGTCCCGCACTTTACAATACATTGCCAGTTCACAATGATGGCACAGTAACGATTTGCTGTTTAGATGGTTTTAAGCAAACTAATGTTGGCAATGTTTTTAAAGAAGGTCTTTCAGCTGTTTGGAAGGGGGAGGAGTTCTCAAAGATCCGATATTTTCACGAGACAGGTCAATGGGAAAAGGTACCTTTCTGTGAGAAGTGCAACGGATGGGCTCAGTATGATTTCACAGAAGAAATTAGAGATGGGCTTCTCATAAGGCATTCACCACAATACTCATACTATAACAAAATTGCACGTCTTACTAACTGGCAAGGGCAATTATTGGGCGGACATCCTGCACCACCTTCTGATTTAGTTGAGCAGAATTCTGAAGCTATGGCTTAACTTAGTCTTTAATAAAGTTTAACTTTATTAAAGAATTTTATTATGTTTAATAATGATGAAACTAAAATTTTTCTAGAAAATGATGATGAATTCATTCTTAAGGCAAGGGCCTTAAGACCATTTTATTTTATTGTTGTGTGTTGGGGTGAAACTTATACAAATTTTTTATTCAATTTTTGCATTCCCTCTCTTCTTGCCCCGCATAACCTGCCATCACTTTACAACCAAAAAAAAAATAAATTTCTTATTGCCACCACTGATAAAGACTGGCAGCTGATGCAGACCCTAGCTTCTTTTCATACACTTAAGCAATATGCAGAGCCAGTTCACGTACCAATTCCTGCCTGCCCAGAAGGTGAATCAAGCTGTGTACATATGGGCATTGGTCATAAGAGAGCCACCCAAATTGCTTTTAATGCTAGGGCCTACTCAATTTTATTAACTCCAGACCTCATGCTTTCTGACGGGACGATGGCAGCAGTCCAAAGGCATGCGGTATCGGGAATTGAAGTTGTGCTTGTGGCTGCCTTACGATTTGGGGAAGAGCCGCTTTTTAAAAATCTCGATTCCTTGGGTATTGTAAGTAGAAAATCACGCTTTGGGGACGAAGGCAAACCTATAAACGTATCGGGTAGGCAGCTTGTTTCGGCTGGCATTAAAAGTTTTCATAGCGAGACACTTCGCTATGAGTGGGATGCCTCCTACTTTTCTATTTTTCCAGTTGCCTGTTGGTGGCATGTACCTGAAGAAGACGGCGTACTTGTTCATTGCCTGTCATGGGCACCGCTTCTTGTGGACTACAACGCAATTGAACATCACGATAGCTCAATGCTAGATAACTGGACTATTGATGGAGACTACATTTATAAGAATTTCGGAAACTCAGAGAATGTTTATGTTTGCTATGATTCGGATGAAATGATGCTAGTAAGTTGGGCGCCAATGAACGATCGCCCCCAATCACTTTCACCTAGAAATATATTGAAAAATAAATTTTTAGGTAATTTTATTCGAAAACTAATTATTTACGAGACATTTAATAATAAAGTGTTTGACCCATTAAAACGTAAAATTTTTTTTAACGCAGTTAAATGGCATTCTAAAGATCTCAACTTAACTTGGAATGTCATCGAATCAAAAACAAAAAATATTTTGTTTAGTGCATTAGGAATTCATCAAAAAGATAAGAAAGTTTTTAAAAATAAATTAAATCTTTACTTTTATTTATTTAATAAAACTTTATTTTATTCCTTTAGGATTTTTTCTAATTTTATATTTCGATTTATACGAATCTTTAATTATTATTGGGCTGGAAAATGGCGTATTAGTAAAGTTTTATTTGACGGTCTCCGAGGAGATCCAATAGCCCGAAATCGGATCAAGAGGAATTTACTTAACTTGAAATTACAATTAACTGGAAAAAGTCAATAAGTATGTGCCATTCAATATATACAAAAGAATTATAGTTATGAGACTTTTCAAATATTTTGTAATAAAAAATAGATCCGACTCTATTAGATTAATTACTTCACTAACAATAATTACAGCAATAATTTTTTGTCTAAAGCTCTTCTGGGTGCCATTATACTGGCCTGGCGGAGACTATCTTAATCATTTACAAAATGCTTATGGGATCATAGCGAGAGTTCATAGTTCTTTTGCACAATATCAAGCTAATGCGTGGTGGCAGCCGATAGGCCCATCACTATATCTTCTTATAATTGGTACCCCTTTTATTAAATCCTTTTATCCGTTCTTAATTATCCAATCGTTTATGATTGCTCTGATTGCAGTTTTTATATATAGACTATCCAGTCCAATATCCTTGCAATCAAGAATAGTTAGCTTTTTATTAAGTATCATTCTTTTGCCAGGTTTATTTTTCCATATCGACAATCCGGCTCACGTTGGTAATTTTTTATTTCAAACCGTTGCTCTTTGTCTATTATTAGCTGAATTAGGTGGCAGGCGCTTGGAAACAAGGTACCTTGTAGTCGCCGCGTTGTCTTTGGTATTAGCAAATGCATTTAGAAGCTCAGGATTTGTTATTGTATTTTGTTATTTACTATATTTGCTAATCCGTGATCGAAATTTTAATTTTTTTGACAGACGGCATAAGATATTTATCTTGGTATATATAGTATTTAATTTATTATTTAGCATACCGGGTACCGGAAGAAACTTCGATCCTGAGAGAAAAATGGGGCTAAGTAGTTGCTATGCAAAGTTTTCTCAAGATGTTCTTGATAAAACCATAGCAACTAGTTTCCCAGACATGCAAACAGCTGGAAATATCAACTTTTCTCGGACTTTCCCAATTCAGGACACTTTTTCAAAAAAAGAGTTAGATTTATATCTTGTAAAGTCACCAAACTTTACAACATTTAAATATGCAATTGCTAATGGTTATGACTGTACCGGCTCTAAAAACTCACGTATCTCAGGTTTTGATATTTTTAAGATGGCTTTTTTTGGATCATCTCCTCCTCGTGATGGCAGACAATTAATGATTACTGTTCAATCATTAGCTACAAGAATTCAAGCGGGTACGTTTCCCATTTCGTTAATGTTTAAAGAAGAGCTTATTGAAGCAACAGAAAAAATCTATGTTCAAAGGGATAAATACTCGTTAAGTTTTGCATCTGTTTTTGTTTTAAATGGCTATCCAAAGTTTTTTGATGATGCCTTACGTCCATTTATTATCCAAACAATTATGGTTAATAACCCAGAGGTAAAGGTGGAGGAAATATATGAAACAAGAATGCGAGCGCTATTCGGAGCGCCTTCACCTTGGGCAAAAGCTCATGCCTTTACTATGCTAGAAGGGCACGTATTTACGGCATTGAGTGCAATTGCCGGGCCCACAGTCCAGAATCAGATCTATCGCGATACTTTTTCTAATGTTATAAAAGACGAGCCAATCATATCTTTGCTCTTTTTAGAAAATTTATATTGTAATTTTCTCTACCATTTTTCGCTTACGAACCATATTAAATCCTGTAACCCGGTCTCAATTGATGGTTACCTTGCATCTCCTCCTCGTGTTAATGTTCGAGCAGGTCTTCCAGAAAGAATGGGTAGTGAGTTAGCAAGTAATAATGTTTTAATAGAAACTCATCAGAATGTATTAGATCTACTCAGAGTTTATATATCAACAATACCTATTCTAGCTGCGATAAGTATTTGCTGCATTTTAGTTGGTTTATTTTTAATTCTATTTCGACCTTCACCAGCAGTTTACCCAATTTTTTTTATATTGTTAATTTTTATAATTAAAATTGGTTTCTATGGATCTTTAGGTGGAACTGGTGATTACGCTCGATATTCAGATGAAGGTAGATTGCTTTTTGTTATTTTTGCTGCTTATTTGCTAAGTCTATTCCAATTTAAAAAAACTATATTAAATTAATAAGGTAATTTATATGCCACTTTCAATAAATAGTCCCCGAGTTGATTTCAGAACTGGTGATTTTACTGAAGTTGACAATGCTCTTTCTACTATTGGGCATGTAGTTTTAGATAATGTATGGAATAAAAACTATTTATCTGAAGTCTATTTACGCTCCAAACAACGTTATGAAAAAGATGATGCTCGATACTCAGGACACTTCGACAAATATCATAAAGTTGCTATAGATTCTTATCTGGGAGGACATCTTGACTTTGAGCAACTACGACATGAGAGTGTATCCAATTATTTAAAAGATATTGAAAAGGAATTTTTTATTGAGTACCAGAGGGCCGGCCTTGTCCCCTTAATGCAATTACTTTTTTCTGGCTCTTTCATGCTTGGTAGAAGCGAGAGAGTTGTTAGACGTGCTGATCCTAAATTTCCGGCAAGATTTACAGGTTTGCATACAGATGGTCAACTCAACGCTTGTTCACAGAAGGGGATCCACTCTAAACGAGAGTTAACTTTATGGACCCCTCTCAATTCTGTTGAAGATGACAGTAAACCTAGGCTGCTTCTGTTAGATAAGAAGGAAACAAGCTTTTTAGATATTTTTAATCCTGAGGAGCTAATAGAAAATTTTGGTGTTAAATATCTACCAATACAACTTAAACCATTTCAAATAAAAAATGAGACTGCGTATTGGGAAAAAAATTCAGATGATGTCAAAAATTTTTATTCTAGATTATTTGCGAATAAAGAATGTTATGCACCATATCTTCCTTTAGGGAGTTCAATACTTTTTAGTAAAGAAGTCATTCATGGTACTTACATATTAAATACAATGGAGGAAGCAAGATATAGTTTCGACGTTCGAATGGTTGGTGAATACAAAGTAGATGGCTCAAATGCACAGTATTCAGGGTACCTTTTCACCACCGGGCACAATCTTCCTAAAGCTACTAGAACCCTTACTAATTTCTTTACAAAAAAAGATTACGCGATTGTTAGGATAAAGAGGCTTATTAAAAAAATCTTAGGAAGACAGTATTAACATAATGAATTTATAAATTAGCACTTTAAATTGCGAACTTAGATAAATCTTTTTGTATATGACTTTTTAATAAATCACTTTAATAATGACACCCAAAGGTTCTTTTATATCTGTTTTGATTACGTGCTTTAATGAAGCTTCTACAATCATCCAAACAATCGATTTGCTAATAGAAAATCTTAATGTATATGTAGATAAATACGAATTAATTATCATTGATGACTGCTCTACAGATAATTCAGTTAGCGTAGTTAAGGATTACTTATTAAATAAACAAACAATAAATATAAAATTCATTCAACGCTCTGCAAATAAGGGCTTTGTAGAAAATGTTTTTGAAGCAGCAAATATAGCATCTGGCGATTATTTTTGGGTTGTCGGAGGAGACTGTACAGTTTCTCAAGAAGCATGTAAAGCCTTACTGTCTTGTGTTGGTAGTGCTGATGTAATAATACCTTATGTTAAGTTTTATCGTGGACGGGGTATTCTAAGGAGAATTATGTCTTCGCTATATTCAGGAATTATTAGGACTTCATCCGGCTCAACGATAAGTTACTTTAATGGCAGTTCGATCTATTTACGTTCAGATTTTATGAGGGAAATAAAGGTCGCCAATGGATTTGGATACTCAGCTGAGATTCTGATTAAGCTCGAGAAAATGGGGCGCGAAATAATTGAAGTACCTGTTATTTATAACGAAGGAAAAAAATCAAAATCTACAGCGTTAAGTCTTAAACATTTTTTTGAGATTTTTTTATTGATAATACGCCTTTTTCAAATTCGATTTAGGAAATTATTATGATTAATCTTTTCTTTAAATTTTTGATATGTACGATCTCCATTGGTTCTATTTATTATATTTATACAGCTGTTGACTGGGGTCGCCTATTAGAAATTCTTGCCCATGCAAATTTATTTATGATTTCATTGATGATGTTATCTTGGATCTTTTTATTAATTCTTCGTCCATTTAGATTATCAATCCTATTTAGTACTATAAATCATAATAACGATATTAATTACCTGAAAATTCTTACTGCAAATTTGATTGCTACTGCCTTAAATAACATATTACCAGCTAAAGTTGGAGATCTTTATATTCCTTTAATTCTTCGAAAAAAAAGTTTCCAAGCTAGAAAATCCATTCCCGTATTAGTTATAGAAAAGATAATTGATTTGATGCTTATTCTTTTTTTGTTCTTGTTTTCTATTTTTTTTTCACCTGTATTGCCTGTTTGGGCAAAAAGTTTATCAGAACTAGGTATAGTAATTTTAATTTTTAGTTCTTTATTTTTTGTACTAATAGTCCGTAAAAAGTCTTTAGTTTTTAGACTAAGCAAAAAGTTTTTTTACTTTTTACCCTCGAGATGGATTGAATTTTTTATTAAAGTTTTATCCGATTCTTTGGAGGCTTTAGAATTATTAGTGAAATCAAAAAAGATTTTTTTATTTGTCATTATTAGTTTTGTTATGTCATTTATTACTGCATGCTTTTATTATTTTGGATTCCTTTCTTTATTGGGAAATTCAACTTTGAATGCGGCTATTTTCACAATGAGTGCTGTAGCATTAAGCTTTCTTTTTCCTCTTACGCCAGGCGGAATTGGAATTTTTCATACGGTCGTTGTGTCTTCATTATTTTTATTTGGTGTTTCCTTTGACAAAGCTTTAGCTGTTGCAGTTTTACTTCATGGCTTACCTTTTATTACAATAACAATCGTGGCTTCTTTTTTGATTCTTAACATCAAATTTAAATTTGTTTCAAAAGTGCGTGTATTTTTCTTTTAATTGTGAATCTGTAATACCCCCTAAAAAGTAGACACTCCTAAAGCGGATTTTTCTGCTTGTTGTCGATAGTGTATCGGTGACAACTTCCCGAGTGCTGCATGAGGACGATCTTGGTTATAGCTCTGGATCCATTCCT
>Ga0315905_10003265_pt1 | contig 16771 bp, 10 predicted proteins | sample LakEriMetagenome_5_FD_203522 | JGI IMG/M metagenome (GOLD analysis project Ga0315905, IMG submission 203522) | Freshwater fungal communities from buoy surface, Lake Erie, Ohio, United States - Buoy 4 MA121 | ecosystem: Environmental > Aquatic > Freshwater > Lake | place: USA: Lake Erie, Ohio... | reverse complement strand
CCCCACGCCGCTCATCTTGCCAATATACTGCTTGCTGCGTTTTTTAAAACTTGAACCGCGTACGAATGTCGCGTTTTTATTGTGTCGTCGCCGGTGCTGCCGCCGCCGCCGCCGTCGTCCGAGCGGCGGGCGCTGGGCCCGGCGCCGCGGACGCGCCCGCTATTCCCCCTGCTCCTGCGCCCGCCGCCGCCGCCCCCGCCGGCGCCCCCTCCGACTGCAGCGTGCTCCAGATCTGCCACTTGTGGTCCGCCCGCTCCGCCTCCCCGACGGTCGTCCCGGGGCGGCCGTACAGCACGCGGCACGCCACCGGAATGGGGACGTGGACGAGCGGCGGCACGCAGGCGAGCGTCGACTGCCGGACGCTGGACAGGCCGACGACCTCGGCCCACTTGGCGCGCGGGTCGTGGATGGTCGAGAGGTCGGACGGGTTGGGGACGGCCGTCATGTTGATGCTGTTGTGGTGGGGTGTGAGGGGGGGGTGGATTGTGGGGCGCGTGCGTGAGGGCTGGGGGGAGCGGCGACGAGGCGCGCGCGCGCGCGCGCGCGCGCCGTCGACGCGCCGCTGTGTGCTCCATTCGGTCTGCTCACCACTCGTACGCCCAGTACACGTAGGTGACGAGCAGCACGAGCCACAGCGGGATGGCGAGCGCCCAGTGCTTGCTCGGGTAGTACGTGATGCCGACGGCGTGCAGCGCGCGCTCCGGGAGCACGGCCCACGCGACGAAGGCGACGAAGGCGACGGCCGAGGCGATCCACCCGGCGAAGCCGTAGACCTCGACGCTCGAGGCGGCACCCGCCCCGGGCTGCTGCTGCGCTGATGAGGGCGCGGAGGGCGCGGCGTGGTGGTGCCGATTGTGGTGGTGGTGGTGGTGGTGGTGGTGCGGTCGAGGGCTGCCGCTCGCCCCTGCTGCTCCTTCGCGTTCCGTCATCGAAATGACGATGATGGAATGGGGGTCGTGTGTGTTCAAGCGCGACGGCCGCCTCTCCTCGTAGTGAGAGTGATGCTGCCGCTGCGGCTGCCGCGCGCCATCGCTTGTTTCGTGGCTTGTGGTTTGCGACGCGCGCGCGGAAGGAGGAGGGGGGACGAGGCGACGCGCGCCGCTCAAGTGCGCATCGATCGACGGCGGACGCGCCGCCGCCGCCGCGCTTCCCACCAAACGAGCCTCCCTCGCTCCTCGAAGCTCGCGCGCGCGTTGGCTGTGGGGCGCTTACACGAAAAAAAAAACACCGAACCCCTCACTCGCCGCCCGCCGCCGCCTCCGCCTCCTCCTCCTTGCCCCTCCCCGCCTCGTACAGCCTGTAGGCCGCGAGCCACAGCGTGAAGTTGCCGACGACCGTCAGGAAGGCCTGGAGCGCCACGAGCGCGTCGAGCTCGGGCGCGTTGTAGAAAAGGTGCCACGTGCACGCGCACATCGCGCTGCCGAGGGCCGGCACCATCCCCCACGTGAGCCCCTTCCAGCGGGGGTTGCCGGAGGCGCCGGCGTAGCGCCACGCGAGGGACATGGCGATCAGCCACTCGGCGACCGAGGACACGTGGATGGCCCACGTCGGCAGCGACAGGGCGTTGGCGGGCTCCGGGTAGGGAAAGAGCTTGGAGGCCTCTGCGGCGGCTTGGGCGGCCGAGGGGCACGCCGCGGCGGCGGCGGCGGCTGTGACGGCCAGGGCCAGGGCTGCTGCTGGTGCTGCCGAGGCGGCGGCGTCGCGCGGCTCGGCAGCGGCGGCGACGGGGACGGAGACGCGGCGGCGAGCGGCGCGCGCGATCGGCGGCCCGGTGGTGGGCGGCGGGCGCGCGGCGGCCGACGACACGCGCGCCGCTCGGCCGACCGGCCACCACGTCCGCTGCTGCTGCTGCGCGAGTGCTTGCATTTGCTTGCGCGCGCGTGCGACTGGGGATCGGCCGCCGCTCTCTACGGGTCGGGAAGTGTTGTCGCGTCGCGCTCGCTTTCTCGCCACACTCGCAGCGCGCGTCAGGCGCGCGCGGTCGTTCAGAGCGCGCGTAAGGCGTCCAGTAGGTCAGTTCGGGTGCAAGTGATTGCGGGCGTGGGCACGAGAGCGGGGATTGCGATCTGCGAGGCGCGAGCGCCGTGTGTCGACGACACAGTGAACGCGCGCGCCGATCGGGCGGGGGCGCCGCCCAATCGGCAGCCGACGCGCGCGCGCAAAGCGCGCCGTCCAGTTCGGGCGTTCTGCGCGCGCGCGCGCCACCGACGCGCATCGCCCTGAAACAGACGTGTTGCTTACACCAAACAAAAAACCTAGTCTCGGCCGAGCGACCGAAAACCCCAAAAACAAAAAGGGGCAAAGAAGGAAAAAAAAAGAAGCAGCCGTTTGTCACTTGGACGCCGCCGCCGGCGCGTACGGCGTCGACGCCCACGCCGCCAGCAGGCCCGCGCCAAAGCCCGTCGGCAGCTGCTCCTTCTCGCTCCACACGGGCCCGGCGATGTCCAGGTGCGCCCAGTCGACGCCCTCCTCGACGAACTGCTGCAGGAAGAGCGCGGCGGTGATGCTCCCGCCGAAGCGCCCGGCCGTGTTGCGCATGTCGGCCACGGGCGACTTGAGGCCCTCAAAGTAGGACGCCTCGAGCGGCATGCGCCACACGCGCTCGCCCGCGAGGCGCGCCGAGGCCATCACGCCCGCGGCGAACGCGTCGGAGGGGCTGTAGACGGCGCCGACCTCGGTCCCCAGGGCGACCATGCACGCGCCCGTGAGCGTCGCGATGTCGACGACGGCCTTGGCGCCGGCCTTGTGCTGCGCGTACCACATCGCGTCGCACAGCGTGAGGCGCCCCTCGGCGTCGGTGTTGTTGATCTCGACCGTCTTGCCCTTGGCCGACGTGAGGATGTCCCCCGGCCTGAGGCCCTTCCCGCCGACCATGTTCTCGCACGAGGCGACGATGAAGTGGACCTCGACGCCGTCGGGCTGCGTGCCCGCGAGCGCGCGCGCGGCGCCGAGCGTCGCGGCGGCGCCGCCCATGTCGAACTTCATCAGCTCGATCATCGAGCCGGGCCCGGCCTTGAGGTTGTACCCGCCGCTGTCGAACGTGAGGCCCTTGCCGACGATCGCCACGGGCGTCGCGGCCTTCGACGAGCCGCCGCCCGACTTGTACGTCAGGTGGATGAACTTTGGCGGCTCGAGCGACGCCTCGGAGACGCCCAGGAAGCAGCCCATGCCCATGGCCGCGCAGTCGGCCGCCTCGAGCACCTTGAGCTCGAACTTGCCGGGGGCCAGGGCCGCGATGTGGCGCGCGGCGTCGGCGAGGTGCGTCGGGGTGCAGACGTTGGGGGGCGCCTCGACGAGGTAGCGCGCGAGGAGGTTGCCCGCGGCGGCGGCCGAGGCGCGCGCGAGCGCGCCCGCGGCGTCGGCGTCGGCGGGCAGGCCGAGGAACGTCAGCGCCTCGAGGCGGGGCGCCGGGGGCGCGGCCGACTTGAAGCGCGTCGACTCGTACGCGCCGACGAGGGCGGCCGAGGCGGCGCGCTGGACCGAGACGGCCGAGGACGCCGACAGGGCGGCCGCGGGGGCGGTCGGGAAGGCGAGCGCGGCGGCGCGCAGGCGGTTCTGCTTGCACAGGGCCGCGACGCCCGCGCCCGCGCCGGCAAACGCCGAGCCGCCCGCGGCGGCGCCGTTGGCGCCCGACAGCGCGCCGTCGGGGCTGCCGGCCGCGGCCGCGGCCGCGGCGAGCTTGTCCGCCTTGCCCAGGCCGACCAGGGCCACGTGCCTCGGGCCCTTGGCCTGGCCAAAGAGGCGCAGGCACTTGCTCGGCGCGCCGGGCTTGCCGTCAAAGCCGCCGCCCGCGAGGATCTCGGCGAGCGCGCCCCCGAGGGCCGCGTCGAGGGCGGCCAGGGCCGGCGCCGACCCGGCGATCTTGGCCGAGAGCGCGGCCTTGCTGGCCGGGTCGCGCTCGACGTCGAGGTCGTCCTCGGCGACCGCGACGACGAGCAGGTCGCCGCCGTAGTCGGCCGCGGCGGCGCCGGCGCCGGCGGCGCTGTCGAGCGAGGCGAGCTTGGGCGGCTCAAAGGCGACGGCGGGCACAAAGGGGGCCATGTCGATGGCGCGGCCGCCGGGGCCGGGCGTGGCGTTGGTGGCCATGGCGCGCTGTTGGCGGCGGACGGAGGGGCGGTGGGCGAGGCGGAGGGTTGCGGCGGGGGCGGCGGCACGGGCGGCGGTCGGGGGGACGGCGGCGGCGGCGGCGAGCGCGCGCGCGGTGGCGGCCACGGGCTTGGCGGAGGACGCGGGCGAAGCGAGGCGCCTGTTTTTGGGGGGTTGTTTTGGGTTGCGGAGGGGGTGGATCAGTGAGCGAGTGGGCGATCGGGCGCGAGTGTCGTGTGAGTGGTGGGGAGGGCGCGCGCGCGCGCGCGCGCGTGCGGACAACTGCGAGCGTCCGAGAGACACACACAACAGACACGCAAAGACTCAAACGCCCCGACGATCAACTCACACGACGCGCGAGACGCAGCGCACGATCATTCGTAAGTAGGGCTCCGGAGTGAGGAGCGGGGCGTGCGATCGGGAGAGGGCGTGAAGTGAGCGGTTGTGTGGGGAGAGTGTGTTCTCGTCGCGGGCGCGCGGGCAAGGCTCTTGGGGCGCGAGGCGCGGCGCGGCGCGGCGCGGCGCCGAACGAGCGTCGCGAGCGGCCGCGCCAGCGCTTGAAAGCGCGCTCGGACGGTTTTGACGGCACAAAATCCAATGCTACAACATCGCTGCGCAACACAACGCACCCACATACGCCTAGTCGCACATCCCCCGATTGCCCTCGGGCGCGCGTCCGCGCGCGTGCGAAGTTCGCACTGCGAACCTCTGGTTTCGGAAATCTCTCTGCCATCGGCGATGGCCCCGCGCCTCGCCGCGCACGGCGCGCGACGCGCGCTCCTGGCCGTGTCGACCACATGCGCACATCCGTGGCTCGCCGCAGCGCGCCGCCCGCCCTCTTTGGCGGCGCGCGCGCTCTCCTGCCCCTCGGAGCCCGGCGCCCGCGCGGCGTCGTCGTCGTCCTCGTCCTCGTCCTCCCCGGCGTCGTCGTCGTCGGCGTCGGCGGCGACGTCGGTGGCCTTCGTCGGACTGGGCAACATGGGCCTGCCGATGGCCCTGAACCTCCTGCGCAAAGGCCGCTGCGACATCGTCGCCGTCGACCTGTCGGACTCGAGCGTCGCGCGCCTCCAAGCCGAGGCCGCCGCCCTGGCCGCCCTCCCTCAAACAACGCCCGCCGCTCCCGCTCCGCCGCGCGTCGTGCGCGCCTCGACCCCCCGCGCGGCGCTCGAGGAGCACCCGGGCGTCTCGGCGGTCGTCACGATGCTGCCGGCCACGCGGCACGCCCGCGACGTCTACGAGGACGAGCGCGACGGCGTCCTCGCCGGCCTCGAGGCGCGGCGGCGGCGACGGAGCGGGAGCGGCGGGCCCCCCCCCGCGCAGAGCTCCGTGCTGCTCTGCGACTGCAGCACCGTCAGCCCTTCCTTCTCGCGCGCTCTCGCGGCGCGCGTCCCGCCGCCGCACCTCCTCGTCGACGCGCCCGTCAGCGGCGGCACCCCCGCCGCCCGCGCCGGGGCGCTCACCTTCATGGTCGGCGGGAGCGCCGCCGCCTGCGCGGCCGCCTCCCCTCTGCTGGCCATCATGGGCTCGCGCGCGGTGCGGTGCGGAGGCAACGGCGCGGGGCACGCCGCCAAGGTGGCCAACAACCTGGCCCTGGCCGTGCAGTACGCGGGAACGTGCGAGGCGCTCGCCCTGGGCGCGCGCTGCGGCGTCGACCCGCTGCTGCTGTCGCGCGACGTCTTCGCCGCGTCGAGCGCGGACTCTTGGACGGTGCGCGCCTACTCGCCCGTGCCGGGGGCCGTCCCGGGCAGCCCGGCCTACGACGGCGGCTACGTCGCCGGGTTTGGCGCCCCGCTGATGGTCAAGGACCTGGCCCTCGCGCTCGAGCTCGCCGAGGAGGTCGGGGCGCCCGCGCCGCTCGCGCGGGCCGCGCGCGCCCTGTACGAGCGCGTCGTCGCCGCCGCGCGGGAGCGCGGGGCCGACCCGCGACGCGTCGACTTTTCGCGCGTCTACGTGGACGTGTACGGCGGCGGCGGCGGCGGCGGCGGCGGCGGGGGTGGCGGCGGCGAGACACGACATGGATGATGGATCCGCGATGGTTTACACGCGTCGCGCGCGCGCGCGCGCGCCCGAGCCCGAAAATAAATTGCCCGGGCAAGCAAAGCAAAAAAAAGAAGAAATCGATCGATCGATCGAACAAACGCGCTCGATCGCTCGCTCGCTCGGTCGCATCTCAAAAAAAAAACGCATTTTTTCCCCTCACCGCGCCTCAAACTGCACGACGCGGTTGGTGCGCTTTTTGCTGAGGATCCGGAAGCCGCAGCTGCGGCACACGATCGGCTCCGACGGCTTGAGCTTGACCTCCTCGCCGCAGTTGCCGCAGATGTAGGGGGTGGCGACGTCCTGCGGCAGGGGGCCGAGGCCCGCCGCGCCGCCGCCCTGGGCGCCCGGGTAGGGCTGCATTAGTTTTCTGGGGCAGGGGGCCGCGCGCGCCGCGCGACGGCCGGAGGGCGGAGAGGGGCGGCGGCGACGCGCGAGAGCGAGCGCGCGCGCGCGCGACGGCGCCGGCGGCAAAGAGCGGCGCACGCGCGCGCTCGCTGACGCGGTGGCTGCGGTACTGGTGGCTATCCACACGCTCTTCCGATGACCCGGCGGTCGTGTTGCGCACGCGCGCGAGAGAGAGACGGCGAGTCGGTGACGATGCGAGAGGGCGGCGGGAGCGAGGACACAGAACCGATGCGTCGAATGCGGTCGCTGCGCGCGTCGAGCTTGGCTGCTTGGCTGCTTGGCTGCTTGGCGAAGGATGTGATGACTGAAGGTCGTCAGTAGTAGCGTGTGTGACGGTGTGTGTCGGGCGCCGCGCGGCGACAAGAGCGAGCGGGGCGAGGTAGGCAGGAGAGGAGGACAGCAAACAGCCTCGATCACGGCGAGCCCCCCCCCCGCTCGGTACGCGCGGCCCACAAGAACACTGTCGCGAGCGGACTCGAGCGCACCCCGCCCACCCTCACTGCAACTCGCCAACTCGGCCCGCGCACGCGCACGACGCCCATTTGCGAGGTCGGACGCCCTCCCTCTCCCCTTGTTGAAGTGTCGACACCGAGCAGCTGCTTGTGCCTCCGCGCGCGCGCGCGCGCCACACCCGCGCTCCCTCGCGCCCAGGGCCCGCCCGCCACGCGCGCACGCACACGATGGCCCCCACCCTTCCCCCCGCCGAGCCCGAGCCCCGCTCCGAGCAGGAGGTCCTCGCCCGCTTCCAGGAGCGCCGCCAGGCGATCGCCGCGCTCGCGGGCCGCCTCGGCGAGCTCGAGGCCGAGGCGGCCGAGCACGCGCTCGTCGAGAAGGCGCTCGCGCCCATGGAGGCCGGGCGGCGCTGCTACCGCATGGTCGGCGACGTCCTCGTCGAGCGCACCGTGGGTGAGGTGCTCCCTGCCGTGCGGCGCAACCGCGAGGGACTCGAGGGCGTCGTCGGGGCGCTGTCGCGGCAGCTCGAGGAGCGGCAGCGGGAGTTGTCGGCGTTTGCGGCGCGGTACAAGATCAGCGTCGGGGCTGGCGGGGGCGGCGCGCCCGCGCCGCCGCCGCCGCCGCCGCCCTCTGCCGCTGCTGCCGGCAAGGGTCCCGCAGGGGTGCTGGCGGGCGCTTGAATGTGTTTTGGGTGTAAAAAAGAATTAAAAGAAGGCGTGTCCGGGGGTGTTTTTTTTTGGTTGTCTTGGGGCGGCGCAGAGGGCGCCGCCAGATTTACCCCCCCCCCTTGCTCCTTGCTCATTGCCTGGATCAGAGGGCGCGCGCGCGCGCGTCTCAGCGGTGGTCGAGCGCCACGGCCGACACCGCCGCGGCCAGGGCCGCCGCCACCGCCGCGTCGCCGTCGCCGCCGCCGACGCCGCCGCCGCGGACGCCGCCTCCAACGGCCGCCGGCACGGCGGGCGCCGGCACGACGACCGTGTGGGTTGACACCAGGCGCGGCGGGGGCGTGCCCGCCGAGGCAGACATCGCGCGCGGGCTGTCCGGGGCGGCCCCGCCGCCCGCCGCGCCGCCGCCGCCGGGCTCCGACAGGCGCCGCGGCGACGTGGACGCCGCGCCGCCGCCGGGCGCGCCGCGCGCGACGGTCGGCGGCGGCGCGGGGCTCGGCACGGACGATCCGGCCGAGGGCGTGCGCAGGTGGTGCGGGGCCGGGGGGTGGTGGGGGTGCGGGTGGTGCGGGTAGAGGTGCGGCGCGAGCAGCGACGCGGCGACGGCCCCCGGGGGCAGCGCCAGCGCGGCCGGCGCCTCGGGCGGCGGCAGCGTCGCCGCCCCCGCGCCCCCGCCCCCGCCCCCGCCCCCGCCGCGCGGCGTCAGGATGAGCGCCGGCGTCGAGCACAGGGACGAGGGCGTCACGGAGCGGGGGGAGTCGGCGCCGTGCGCGGCCGCAGCCGCCGCAGCAGCTGCAGCGGCGGCGCCCCACCCGGCCGCGCCCACGCCCGCCTGCGCCGTCATGCTGCCGCCCCCGCCCCCGCCGCTGCCCCCGCCGCCGCCCGCCGCCCCGGCCGCCCCGGCCGCGGCGGGCCCGACGCTCCGCCGGAACAGCATCGAGTTGGTCTTGGGCAGCGCCATGGGCCGGTCGTGCAGCACGACCAGCGCCACGCGGATGTTGTCCGTCGACGACCGCCGCACCGCCCGCTCCGCCAGGGCGCGCGCCGCCGCCCCGGCGTCGCGCTCGCGCGCGAGGGCGCGCCGCGCCGCCGCGACCGCCTCGCCAGAGTCGACGCGGTCCCAGAGGCCGTCGCTCGCGAGCACGAGCACGTCGTCGCGCGCGGTCAGGGGGACGGTCGCGACGTCCGGGACGCACGTCAGGGCGCGCTTGCTCGGGTCGCCCTTCAGGTGCTGCGAGCCCAGGGCGCGCGCGACCGCGAGCTCCGAGTAGAGGTACCCGTCCGCCGAGACGACGCCCTCGGCCGGGTCGTCGCGCGCGATGCGCGCGCGCTCGCGCGCGCAGGCGGGCTTGTGGTCGCGCGTGAGCGCGAGCGCCTCGCCCCCGCGCCTGCCCAGGACCGCGCGGCAGTCCCCGACGTGCGCGAGGTGCACGAGGCCGTCGAGCATGAGCGCGGCGAGCAGGGTCGAGCCCGCGGGCGAGCGCAGCGCGCGCAGGAGGGGGACCAGCTCGCGCTCGGCGCGGCCGACGGCGCGCTCGAGGGCGAGCGCGGGGTCGGTGAGGACGAGCGGAGCGGCGGCGGCGGCGGCGGTCGTCGGCGGGGGAGGCGGGGGGGCGGAGGAGGAGGAGCGGGGGGCGGGGTTGGGCGCCGCTGCCGGCGAGTCGGCCGGGTTGGACGGGCGGCGGAGGCGCGGCGGGCTCGGAGCGGGGGTGGCGCCGGCCTCGGCGCCGGCCGCCGCCTCGGGCTCCTCCCACCCCTCCTGCTCGCCGCCGCCGCCCTCCTCCTCCTCCTCCCCGTCGACGTCGGCGCCCGTCTCCTCGAGCACGTACGCGAGCAGGTGGTCGTGCAGGTACTGGGCCGCCTCGGGACCGGCGTGGCCGTCGCACACGGCGAAAAAGGCGGCGCGCGAGAAGCGCAGGCGGGGGCGGGAGCGGGAGCCGATGCCGCCGCCGCCGCCGCCGCCGCTGCGCGGAGGGCCCGGCGGCGGCTCGTCGTCCTCCCTCGCCGCCCCGTCGTGCTGCTGCTGCTGCCCCGCCGCCGCCCCCTCGTCCTGCTCGCTGCCCCTGCCGCTGCTGCCCTCGCTGCTCCCCTCGTCGTAGTCGTCCTCGTCCTCGTCGTCGCCCGCGCCGCCGCTGCCGCCGCCCCTTGCCGCTGCCGCGCGGTCGGCGCGCCGCCGCCGCCGCCGCGCCGCCTCGGACCGCCGCCCGGCGGCGAGCGCGGCGGCAAAGCGCGCGTCGCGCAGGAGGTCGACCGCGACGACGCGGTCCTCCATGGTCGGGCGCGCGTTCTGGTCCTGGTGGACGCCGAAGGACCATCCCTGGCGCGCGTACCAGGGGGTGGCGCCGGGCGGCGAGGCGGAGGCGGAGCCGGGGCCGAGGCCGGGCGATTCGGAGCGGAGGAGCGGAAAGGCGGCGGCGGCGGAAGCGGCGGCGGCGGCGGCGGCGGCGGCTGCTGCTGCTGCTGCGGCTGCCACGGCGGCGGCCGCCGACTGCATGCCCTCGCCCGCGGGGACGGGGGAGCCCAGCACGGGGAGCAAGGGGAAGGACGGCGAGTGCTGCGCGGCGTGCTCAGAGGCGGGGGGGTGCTCGGGCGTCGTGGCGAGCCCGCCCAGGGGGGGCGCGTCGGGCGCGGCCGCGGCCGCCGCCGCCACCGCCGCCGCGTGCGGCACGGCGGCCGACGACGCCCGCCGGCTCGCGCGGCCGGTCTCGCTGAGCATCGAGGCGCGCCTGGCCGGGCCCCCGCCCGCGGTGCCGCTTGCGCTGCCGGCGCTGCCGGCGCGCGGCAGGAGGACGCTGCCGACGGCGGCGGGCGGGAGGAGCACGCTGCCAGACGGGGCGGCGGCGCCGGCTCCTCCCGGGGGCGGCGGCGGCTGCGGCCCGGCGGCGGCGCCTGCCGCCAGCATCGCGGCCGACCCGCCCGTCGGCGCGCCGAGCAGCACGAACGCGCCCCCGGCATCCGAGTCGTCGCCGATGGACGAGCACGTGCTCAGGCTGCCCGTCGACATCGAGATCATCGACATGCGGGGCCCGCCCCCGGGGCGCGCTGTCAAGGGGGCGGCGGCGGAGCCCGAGGCGCCGTGGCCGGCGCTGGGGGCCGCGGCGGCGGCGGCGGCGGCGGCGGCGGCCCCGCCGGCCAGGCCGAGGCCGAGGCCGCTGCTCGAGGCTCCGGCGAGCGCGGGCGGCGCGACGGGGACGGACGGCTGCGACAGCAGCACGGTCGGGTAGTGGTTGGGCGGCAGCGGGGGCAGCGGGGCGGCGGCGGCGGCGGCGCTGGGGTTGCCGGCGGCGGCGGCGGCGCTCATCGCCGGCACCAGCGGGGGGAGGCCGGGCGTGCCCGAGCGCGAGCCGGCGGGGCTGCCGCCTATCCTCAAGGCCGTCGGCTGCTGCTGCTGCTGCTGCTGCTGCTGCTGCTGCTGCTGCTGCTGCTGCTGCTGCTGCTGCTGCTGCTGCTGCTGCTGCTGCTGCTGCTGCTGGGTCGGGGGCCCGCCGCTGCTGTTGCCCGCCGCAAACGGCGAGGCCGCCGCCTCTGCCGACGTCGCCGCCGCCGACGCCGACGCCGACGCTCCAGCTGGCGCTGAAGCGCCGCCGGCGTCTCGCCCGCGTTGCTGCAGCTGCTGCTGCTGTTCCTGCTGCTCCTGCGCGCGGGTCTTTCCACCGCCGTGCCCGTTTGTCTGGCCCGCAGGTGGCGGGCTGGCGGCGGGGTCCTGTGTGTGTTTTGGCGTGTCGCGGGGGAGGGGTGGTGTCGGAACAAGGTGTGGCGTCAGCTTTCGGGGGTCGACGACGCTTGCGCAATCGTCGGCGCGCGCGCTTCCCGACCCCGCGGCGCCCATCGGAAGCCACGGACGCGTGTGCACAGGGCACGGCTCGCCATGGCCGGGCTCGGACGCATCGATGGAGGGCGGCAGATGATGGAAGCGGCGGGCGCTTCTTGCGTGCGTGCGTGTTCACGCGCGCGCACGGACGCGCGCGCCTCTCTTTCCGCTTGCGCGCGCATCACCCACCTCTGTTCCCGATGATGGCCCGGGCGGACGCGCTCGCGCGTCGCCCGGATCCCGCGTCTCGCCTAGCGCGCTCATTGCGCGGGATGGCGCGGACGCATGACGTCGATGTGGAGGGAGCAGGAGGTGCGCGAAGATGGATTGATGGGCTCGGGACCGCGCGCGCGTGTGTTGGATGGCTCGTGTCGATGTGCGAGAGTACGCGGGTGTGTCGGCAAGTGGTGAACGTGTGGTGGGTTTTCCTGCGCGAATCAGGCGGGAGCGCGTCGCGCCCCTTTTGCTTTGGGCCGCCGGCGCTCGCTCGCCCGATGGCGTGGCGCTCGGGCGTCGTCGGCGCCGGGCCTCCCGAGAACGAGACCCGCGCCCGCTGCTCCTCTGTTTGTCCTTTCCGTTGCAACGTCTCAATCGTCGTCCCCGAACACGCGCCACAGGCCCCGCACGACCGACCCGACCGTCCCGCCGCCCTCCCCGTCGTCCCTTGCCCCACCATCATCGTCCCCGCCGCCCCCCCAAGGCGTCCACCCGCTGTCGCCGCCGCCCTCCGCCGCGCCGCCGCCCTCCGCGCCGCCGCCGCCGCCGTCCCAGCTCCAGCCATCCTCCCCGCCCGCGGCCTGCCCCGCTCCTCCCGACGCGGCCGTCGCCGCCCCGCCGCCTTCACCGCCAAAGCCGCCTCCTGCTGCTTCTCCGCCATCAGCGCCAGCAGCTGCGGCGCCGCCGCCGCCGCCGCCGTCGACCGGCGCGCCGCCGCCGCCACCCTCGCCGCTGCCAGCCTCCGCGCCGACCCCTCCGCCTCCGCCGCCGCCCGGCAAGGGCATCGGAAACAGCAGCGGCGGCGCAAACATCCCGCTCGTGTGCGAGTGCTGGCTGAAAAAGGCAAAGTCGATCGCGACCGCCGCGGCCAGGGCGACCATGCGCTCGTCCAGCGCCAGCGGGCGCGCCACGGCGAGCTGCCCGCCCGTCACCTGCGGGATCACGGCCACCGCGTCGCTGCTGCTGCTGCTGCTGCCGGAGGCGGCCGCGGCGCCACCCCCGGGCGCCGACGAAGCGGCCCCGGGCCCAATCTGCAGCGGCGGCACCGCGCCAAACCCGACCCTCCCGGACCGCGCCTCGAGCGTGCGCGTCGCCACCGCCGCGCTCTCCTCCGCGGGCAGGCCAAAGTGCACGACGTACTTGCCCGCGTCCGTGAAGAGCTCCTTGGCAAACCCCTGGAAGTTGCGGTCGATGAGGGCCAGGGTGCGCCCTCGAGCGTCGCTCAGCTGGAACTCCCACGCCAGCAGCGGGCCGCTGATCGTCGCATACTGCTCGCGGCCGACGTACAGGTCAAAGTTGCGCCGGAGCGGGTGCCACCGCTGGCGCACCTCCCCCACGGCCTCTCCTTGCGCCGTCTCGACGTACGTGGTCGACGAGATCAGGTACGCCGGGCGGCGCACGCGGAAGAGCACCGAGCCGTCGTGCGGCGAGAGGACGGTGGCGGTGAAGGCGCGCCGCGTGCGCAGCAGCTGGCGGCCGAGGGCGTTCCCCAGGCCCGCGACGTCCTCGGCGATCAGGCAGACGATCCGCCCGTCCTGGTCGTAGACGGTGTACTTGTTGGCCTGCTCGAAGCCAAAGACGACCGTGCCCCACTCGATCGCGCGCGTGACGACGAGGGCCGGGTGGGCGACCGCGGGGGCGACGGCGAGCGCGTCGCCGCGCGACAGGGCGCCGGGGCCGACGTCGGCGTCGGCGGCAGAGGCCGGGGCGACTGGGGAGGGCGGTTGCTGGGCCGGCGTCGGGGCCGCGTCGCTCGTTGCGGGCGGCGCGGCGCGGGCGAGGCGGGCGGCCGCGCGCTCGTGCGCTTGCTGGCGGCGGAGCCGGGCGGCGGCGAGTCGGCGCGCGCGGGCGGCGGCCTCGGAGGTGAACGAGGCGGCGGCGGCGGCGGCGCTCGTTGTTGCGAGCGGCGGCGACCATGCGCGAGGCGGCAAAGAAAACAGCGCAGGCGCCGCTGCTGCGGCGGCTGCTGCTGATGGAGGTGATGCCGCCGCCGACCACCACGCGCGCTGGGCCGCCGCGGCGCGCAGCAGCAGCCGCGAGGCCTCGGCCGCGCGCGGCATCAGGAGGTTGTTTGCGTTTGCGGAACAGAGGCGTGTGGGTTCTGTTGGCGCGCACGTCCTGCCTGCTCGCTGCTCCGCAGGAGACGCAGCAGTCTGTACTAGTGTGATCTATGCGTTGCCTTTTCGAGGGGATGGGGTGCACGCGCGTCGTCGCGACGCTCCTTGCGATGCACACGGGCGCGGCGCGCGGCGACCAACGTTCCGGCGCCCGCCCCGCTGCCGCCGGAAGAACCGCGCGCGCGTGCGCGACGTTCGCCGACGCGCGGCGAGGCCGCAACAAACACGGCGCCCTCGCCCTCGACACACGCACTCTTTAGTACCGACCCGCATCAGCACACCTTATCTTAGCATGACCCCATAGCTCTCATCGACCATCAATCGGCACCTCGGAGCGGCAACACGAAGACGAATTGCGCACGCCACCACACACCACTGTCCCCGCACCACAACTTGCTCTCCTACCGCAAACGCTCCTCAAGGCGCCTGAGGAGCAGCAAGGCCAGAGCCGCCGCCTTTCGCGTCGGGGCCCTAGGGGCCAGGTCCTTCCTTGGCCGGCAGAGGACCTGCGCCTGCGATGGCGGCACCGGCAGCGGCAGCAGCAGACGGCGCCCCGCCGCCGCCCGACGCGGCTTTGCCGCCAGAGCTCCCGGCCGCGCGCCGGCTCGTCGCCGCCGCCGGCGCGGCCGTCGTGGCCGCCACCATCGTCAACCCGCTCGACGTGATCAAGACGCGCATGCAGGCGGCGGCGGCCGTGGCCTCGGCAGCGGCAACAGCACGACCACCGCCCCCACCCCCACCACCGGCCACAATAGCGACGACGCTGACGCCGGCCCTGGCCGCGGCGCTGAGAAGCGCCCGCGCGGCGTCGGCAGCGGCGGCGCCCTCTGCATCATCGACCCCCGACCCCGCCCGCCTGCGCGCGGCGCTGGCCGCGGCGGCCGCGGCCGTCGGGCGCCCGGGAGAGTACCACGGCACCTTGTACGAGCGCTGGGGCATCCTGGAGGAGCCTCTGTGCGTGCGGCGAACACCCGCGGCCGCTGCCGCCGCTTCCGCTTCCGCCGCCGCCGCCGCCGCCGCCCCCCCGCCGCCAAAGCCCCTCTTCGAGGAGCGCTCGGTGCTGCGCGCGTTCCGCCGGATCGTCCAGGCCGAGGGCTTGACGGCCATGTGGCGCGGCACGGGCACGTCCCTGGCGATGGCCGTGCCGATGGTGGGGATCTACATGCCGCTGTACGACGACCTGCTCGCGAGCATCGAGCGCGCGCGGCGCAAGCACCTCCTTGCCGAGCGCCGGCGGCAGCAGCCGCAGCCGCAGCAGCAGCCGCAGCCGCCGCAGCAGCCGCCGCCAAAGCAACAACCCTCGCCCTTCTTCGAGGCGCTCGCGGCCCGCGTGCCCCAGTCCGCCGCCCCCGTCGCCGCCGGCGCCCTTGCCCGCATGGTCGCCGTCCTCTGCGTCGCGCCCTTTGAGCTCGTGCGCACGCGCCTGCAGGCCTCGTCGGCCGCCGCCGGCGGGCCTGCGCGCGCGGTCGACGCCGTGCGCGACATCTTGCTGCTCTCGCCCGCCGCCGCCGCCGCCGCCGCCGGGGCGCCCACGTCGTCGCGTTCGCCGCCCTCTGCGGCCCCGGGCCCCTCGGCGCGCGCGCTGCCGCGGCTGTGGACGGGCGCGGGCGCCACGCTCGTGCGCGACGTGCCGTTCTCGGCGCTCTACTGGGCGATGGTCGAGCCGCTGCGGCACGCGCTGCTGCTGCCGCGGCCCGGGAGCAGCGGCGGCGGCGGAGGCGGCGGCGGCGGCGGAGGCGCCTGCGCCCCTCACCCCCCCCCGTCGCCGTCGCGCGGCGAGGTGCTCGCGGCCAACCTGTTCGCGGGCTTCCTGGCCGGCGGGGCGGCCGCGGCGGCGACGACGCCCTTTGACGTCGTCAAGACGCGCATGCAGCTGGCGCTGGCGGGCGGCAACGGGTTTGGCGGCAACGGCAACGTCAACGGCGGCGGCGGCGGCGGCGGCGGCGGCGGCGGCGGCGGCGGCGGCGCCTCTGCCCCCCGCCCCCCGCCGGCGCCCGCGGGGCTGGTCGGCACGCTCGCCGACGTCTACCGCACGGGCGGCGCGGGGGCGCTCTTCTCCGGCGTGGTCCCCCGCTCCATGCGGGCGGCCCCCGCGTGCGCGCTCGTGATCGGGTGCTACGAGCTGCTGAAGACGGCGCTCGCGCCGGCCGACCAGGGGACGGAGCATGAGGAGCAGCAGCAGCAGCAGCGGCGGGCGGTCGCGGTGGTGCCCGCCGTCGCTGCCCCCGCCGCTGCCCCCCCCGCTCCCGGCCCCGCTGCCGCCGCGCCCGCCGGCACCGCGGTTGTCGGCATGGGCCGCCGCGGCGCCGCCATGTGAGCGCGCGCACATTGATTCACGGGCGAAAGGAGTGAAAAAAAGGGGCGGTGAGAGGCGCCCTCTGCGTCCCCCCCCCCGCCCACGCTCCTCTTAATGTCGAGCTTGAATTCGTCCTGCTTAGCTTGTCAATTCTTCTTTGTCGTTACGACAACAACTTGCGCATGATTCGTCTAGGGCGCGGGCTATTTGGGGGCGCGCTATGCGGGTCTACGGCCGGGGGGAGGGGGGCGGGGGGCGTTTGAGCGCCGCGCAGCCAACGACTGTTGGGCGCAGAGAAGAAAAAAAAAGCGGATCGGGCGTGTCGTCGAAAGAAAAAGCAGCGAATTCCGTTCCGAGGCCCAAAAAGAAAAGAAACACACAAGCCAAGGGCGTCTCCTCTCCATCATCATCACCAGTACGGCAAGAACTCGATCTCCACCTCGAGCGTCGCCCCGGCCGCCCCGGCGTCCGTGATCGGCACGCGCCGGTGGTAGTACCCGGCCTGCTCCTCCTTGGTCCAGCGCGAGCGCTGCCGCCGGCGGACGATCTCCGGGACGGCAAGCGTGACGGAGCCGAGCGTGGTGTTGGTGAGCGACCCCGCCTCGACGACCATGAGGGAGAGGGTGTCCTGTGTGTGTGCGGAAGGGCGGGGGGGGGGGGGGGGGGACGGGGGGTTTGGGGG
>Ga0315905_10003263_pt1 | contig 16782 bp, 8 predicted proteins | sample LakEriMetagenome_5_FD_203522 | JGI IMG/M metagenome (GOLD analysis project Ga0315905, IMG submission 203522) | Freshwater fungal communities from buoy surface, Lake Erie, Ohio, United States - Buoy 4 MA121 | ecosystem: Environmental > Aquatic > Freshwater > Lake | place: USA: Lake Erie, Ohio... | reverse complement strand
TAGGACGCATTTGATCGACATTCGATATTTTAAAATACTGTTGATTATAAAGCGATACAAGTTCCAAATCGGCAGAAATATTTTGATTTTTCGTATTTATTGTTGAAGGAAAAGGAGCCCTAAAATTCATGGTTTTTATTCAGTCAAATAATGGTTTTACTGGTAAACACGAACGTAGTCGATGGTCATTTTTTGTGGGAAAACAGTAGTATTGTTATTGGGTAATCCCACATAATTTCCACCCACAGCGACATTCAATATCATAAAGAAAGCTTGATCAAAAACCCAATCTCCGGGAACATCACTTTTTGCAATTCGTTTATATAGGAAGCCGTCTACAAAAAAATCAATCTTTTGTGCATCCCATTCGGCTGCGAAAATATGGTAGCCCGTATCAAAACGACTATTAAACAACGTATAACTTCCAGAGATGGCATTACCGCCTGAATAGCCAGGACCATGAATGGTACCGTTGATCGTGCTAGGCAATTGGCCTCGTAATTCCATTATATCAATTTCTCCACAGTTGGGCCAACCTACAGTTTCAAAATTATCGCCTAGCATCCAAAATGCAGGCCATAAACCTTGTCCATAAGGCGTCTTCAATCGCGCTTCAAAACGACCGTATTGTTTTGCAAATTTACCTTTAGTTTTGATTCGAGCGGAAGTATATTGTGCGCCATTGTAATTCTCTTTTCGTGCAGTAATTACAAGATTTCCTTCGCCATCGGTGGAAACATTTTGTACTCGATTGGTATAAAACTGAAGCTCTTGGTTTCCCCAACCATTAGCCCCCATCCCGATATCGTATATCCATTTGGTGGCATCAGGTGATTGTCCATTTGCTCCATCAAATTCATCGCTCCATACCAACTGCCAATCACGACTTTCTAAATTTTGTTTGGTATCAGTTTCACAACAGGTAAAAAACCAAGCCAAGGTAAAAAGGGCAACTACTCTTGTATTATTTACAATTGTTTTCATAGTGTTTGCTAAAAATTATTAATTGTGGAAATATACATTATCCACGTAAATGACCGAACCGTCGCCTCCTTCTAAAATGATTTGGGCTAAGTTGGATCGACTCGCTAAATTAGGCATCGCTGAGAATGGAATTTCGATAGACATCCAATTTTGTGAGACCAAGAAAGGAGCTGTGAATGTGGTAGTATGACGAGTATCGTCTCCGCCTCCAAATACACCATTGGCACCAAAATCAACCACGATAACTCGTAACTGACGTCCCGGGGTTATCGGGCCAGGAATAAAAGCATCTAAATGGAAATGAGTCATTGCAGTAGCATTAACGGTTGGACTGCTAAACTCCATTCCTACAAAGTTGAAAATACTGTAACCTAAAACATTATCCCCATTGACCGTAAAATTATTGGAGATAGTTGTTTGCCATGGTTGCCAAAAGCCATTATAATAATTTACAGGAACATTGGTATAGGCATCACTAAAGATGGAAATTACATTAGTCGGATTTAATGTGGGAGTTGGAGCATTAACATAAGCACCTGGACAGTTAATGGTTAAAGAACCTGTTGCGTTTTGTGTTCGTAATTTAGCCGTTATCACAGCAGTACCTGCCCCTACAGTAGTTACCACACCTGTGTTACTTACAGTAGCAACCGCAGTATTGGAAGAAGTAAAGTTTAAATAAGCAGGTGACATAGATACCGTTTGATTGATGGCATTAGGCATATTGAAAACTGAGCCAATTCCAGTAATAGGTGTATTTACCCCACTAAATGTAGTTACAGTAGCATTTTGTCCATTCGAAATGCGGGCTTGAGCATGGGCAATCGTACCTAAATTTTCGAAACGCACTTCATCTATCCAGAAAGAATAGCCATTACCATTCTCAGGACCTTCCGAAAAATAAAACATTCCTTTTTCTATTTTCAATTTAGACGGGTCAGGAATTGGAATGATATACTTTTTCCAAACCGTTGACAGACTCAATCCATTGATAGAGGCCTGGTATTTGTTTTCCCCCAAATCAATTCCAAAACCTACAACATCTAGCGAAGCAGCCACGGAACTTTTGGCATAGAATGTTAGCGCATTGTAGGAAGACAAGTCACGACCTACCGAAGTGAAGAAAGCGCCCCCAGCATATGAACCCGCAGGATCATTCACATTAGGAACATCGATACGCATCGAAGCTTCTGTGTTGTTGTATGTTACATCATTATCCACTTGAAAAGCGGTTAAAACCGAACCACTAAAAGCAGCATAAATCAAACCACTACTAAATGTATCAATAAATACTTCAGGATTTTTAGAATAAGTTACTTCCTCAAAATCATTCATATCGTTTTCACACGAGGCACTAAAAAGTAATAATACCCCCATAAAAGTAGATTTGTAAAATGTGTTTAAATATTTCATATTCATTCTAATTAATTAATGATATTAATGTGGATATATGTTCTAATTTCCCACTCTTGTCCGTTATCAAAACCAATTGCATTTGGGTCAGGAACCCATTCTCCAGCAGCATTAAGAATTTGAGTAGGATTATAACGCGGGGAGTATTTGTCTAATGAACGCCATGTTCCACGAATACCGATACGAGTTCCTGGTAGTATAAACCAATCCGGTTTACCAATAGTTGTTGACAAATCAGCCATTAACTGAAGTGGAAAAGTTAAATTGAAGTCTCGATGGTAATCATAAGGTCCCCAATCATTAACCTTGATTGAAGAATTGAATTTCACACTTCTGTAAATAGTTCGTAAGTCCATTCCCATTCGAGTTATCTTTCGTGCATCACTACCATTGGCTTGTGCATCACCTGCATAAAGCGTTGCAATTATTCCGAAATTTTTATTTAACTTGGATACAATTCTTGTGTTTAGTTCCCATAAATCCGTAGCGGGTGCTGCACCATTAAATGCAAATAATGTTCTTCCATTACCTAAAATTCCAATTGCCGCATCTTGTGTAGTTGGTAAATGACGATAGACAAAACCAGCACTCATAGAAAATTTTGAATCTTCTGTACGGTCGTTATCCCATTCATACATCCAAGTACCCGGAGTCTGATCAAAAGTGAATAATACCTCAGCAGCCGTTTGTTCACGATTAGAACGAACTACAAAGGGGTCGTCTAATATGTTTCGTGGTCTCCCCGGAGCTGGAACATTTGTAGATACAGGACCTTCTAAAGGTTTTTGCCAAAGAAAATTAGGGGCTATTTGAAGTTTACCAATAGTATAGGTAAATCCAGATAAGAAATTATATTGATTTCCACTACCACTATCTTTTAACCGCCATCCAGTGAAGGTCTGGGTTAAATCGGCACCTCCATTTGCAACTAATCCCATGGCAGCACCTTGACCATACCAATTGAAACGACCTCCTGTATACGTTAATTTCATTTTTCCACCCCAATTATCTTTAGATTCTATTTGGTTAAGGTAAACTTGTGGGTTATTTTCATCTCCACGGCTGACTTGGTAATCGCGACCATTTAAAGGTTGTCCTGCCCAAATACCACCTAAATCGACTGCTAATTTCCCAAATTTACGATTAACATGTAGTGTAAAGCGTCGTGTTTTTGGTTGAGGAACAGCAAATGAACTCACAATCGCGCCTTGTTGTTCCAAATCTTCATGGAAAATTGAGGTAAAATCAGTATTGGCTATTTTACGGCTATATTTTACCAAAATAGCAGGGTTAGCACCCCACCATAATTGAGGTCCGAAAGCTACTTTCAATCCATTGAGCATTTTTTTGCCTTCCACTTCAAAACCAAAGGGGGCAATACCGTTGTAGACATCCATTTGTGGTCCATAATTCGCTTCCGGATACAAACCGAAGAAATCGCCCTCATAACCCCAATGGTAATGACCGGTTCGGTAAAATCCGTTTAAGTTAAAATATTTGCTGTTCCAGTTGTAGCTTGCTCGGTAAACTTGAACACGGTTATTATCTTGCAATTGCACAAGTCCACTGGGCCCTTCCACCAATACAGTACGTCCCCTATTTTCATAAAAGATTTGATCGATGGGGTTTTGTGCTACATTTCCTAGAACGTTGAATTCAATATTTGCACTTGAATTGGCTGATGGATTTCCACCAACACCAACAAAATACGATTCCATATTATCAAACCCTTGTTGGTTAGGGAAATCGCTAAAATTGGGTGATGGACTTTCGGGCGTTGTGATTAATGTTCCTCCAGTATTGAAGGTCGTAAACTCAGCAGACAAACGAGTTACACGGATTTTACTTCCTTTGGAAGCTTCGGCGGCGGCTTTATCGCTTCTTGCACGTAATGCGGCATCCATGATTTGGGTTTTATCAAAAACACTTTGAAGTTGCGCTAGAGAAACTCCAGGTGCATAAGGATTAAATTGATGAATGTCTTTCAATAAATAATAAGCCGTCCTTGGATATAATTGATAAAATCCATTTTCATCGGGAGCTCCTTTGGCACAAATTCCAAACCACTCCTCATTCATATTGTTTTCACCTTCGGTAAAATCTTTTTGATATCCACCGTTGGACCAGGAAGCATTGGTATCGTGGATATCTAAATTTTTAGTTTGTCCATATTTCCACCAACCGTCACTGAATTGAAATGTAAAACCACCAATACAATTGCCGGATTTACCCATTCCAGCTGCATTTTCATATATTTCTTTCCAGTTCCCTTTGAGATAAAACGCTTGAGCATTAGCATCTTCTTTGTTGGTTTGCACGTTAAAAGCATCCGCACCAAATTCTGTAAAGAGAACCGGTTTTCCATATTCTTTCTTCACACGCTCAAATAAATCCCCAAAAGATACACCGCGGTAAACATTTGTACCAAGAATATCTACATCTTTACATTCTTTGGCAATGATGTCAAGAAAAAGTAAGTCTCCATTACAAATGGCAATGGGTCGCGAACTGTCGATTGCTTTCATTTTAACCACTGCTTGATTAAACAGTTGGTACATCGACTTTGCGCGAATAGTTGACTTACGGTCTTGCATGGGAATGTTCTCTGTTTCGGCACCATCCCAAAATAAGCCATAATTGTTTTCATTCCCTAACATGAAAAGTAACAACCCTTTTGTGTCTTTGTATTCAGTAACCATCTGGGTTACTTCTTGCAACAATAATGCTTGCGTATTAGAATCAGAATATACAGTAATTGGAGTCCATACTCCATCAATAGTTAATCCATAACGTCCAAATGAATGATTGAGCATAGTGTAAATACCATGCGTAGCATACACATATTCAATCCACTTCTTTGGCATTCCCGTGTATACACGTATTGTATTTACACCCATATTTTTTAACATTCCCATTTCATCGTCTAAAGCTTGACGAATAAATGAATCGGGTTGATTCCATAGACTGTAATTGTAATTAGTTCCTATTGGAAAATAATCCCAGTTCATTCCGTTAATTATGAAATCTTTTCCGTTTACTTTCAAACGTACTTCTGCGTTCGTCTTATCTAGCGTAACGCTCTCCGATTGCGAAAAACCGAACCAAGTACAGCCAAGAAAGAGTAGAATAATAATTTTTCTCATTGGGTATTAAGGATTAAATAATTTAAGCGATGAAATTTGTTTGAATTAATAATTTTATAAAATTAAGTAGAGTCTTTTATTGTTAAAAGGAATCAACCTCAACAAAAAACATACAAAATCATTTTCATTTCACTAAAGATAAAACCCATATAAAAACAAGAGCTTTAAGAGAATAATTTTACAATTACACTGCATCTTTTATTGAATTAAAAAAATATTTTGTAGAGGTAATGTATAGGGGATTTTAAATCTCTTTATCATAATTAGATTGAAAGAATATATTCCACTAATCCCATTTCATGGGGCAAATTCATTTTTTTACGCAAACGATATCGTTTAATCTCGATACTACGCACGGAAATATTCAACAATGGAGCAATCTCTTTAGACGATAAGTTTAAACGCAAATACGCACAGAGTCGCAAATCATTGGGAGTGAGTGATGGATGGGCCTCTTTCACTTTCTTTAAAAAGTTTTTATCTGCAGTATCGAAAGCTTCTTTAAACACTTTCCACGTATTTTCCTCGCCAATGTTGCGATTGATGGTAGAAATCAATGATTTAATACTTCGACTGTTGTTGGGTTCATCGGTAGACTTCTTCAAGTCCTCTTTAATTAAGGCCAATAGTTCGTCTTTTTTAATTAAACTCATAGTAGATACTGCCAACTCTTTGCTTTTGGCATCAACATCTTGTGCCAATTGTTCATTACGCAATTTCATGAGTTGCTGCTCATTTTCCAACTCTTTGATTTCCAACAAGCGATTGTTCTCTTCAATTAACTTTTCACGTTGTCGTACATAATAGTTTCGATATTGCTTATTGATATATCGGAAAAGAAAAATTCCTCCTATAATATAAAAAAACAGTGCCAAATTTGTGGAATACCAAGGCTTTGCTATAGAAAAACGATAGGTAGCCGTATTCTCTGACAGGGAATTGGTGATTCGGGCTCTAACTTTAAAAACATAATCTCCTGGTGGGAGATTTCTAAAATTTACTGACGATTTAGTAGTCCATTCACTCCATTCATCCTGAAAACCTTCAAGTAAAAACTGGTATTCTGTAAAAATGTATTTATTGAATTGAGGAACCGTAAAATTAATTGAGACATTATTATCGTCGTGACTAAAATCACCTTCCGCTTGGAGAGGTACGTCTACTGAAGATTGATTTTGTTTGTTAATACTAACGTCGGTCAGGGCGATTTTATGATTTTTTAGACGTAAGGCATTATTATCGAATATATAATACCCGTCGGTCGTTCCTAAAAGATACTCGTTGTTTGATATTTGAGAAATATTTTCAAAACCCAACATCGGATTAATCAATCGAGAAGGGATTGGTAAAATGGTTCGCTTTAATTGGGCATTAATTTTATTTGAAGCAAAGTAGTTTATATAATTTTTTGAAAATAACCACAGTTTATCCGCAGCATCTACGGTTATTTTTCCCGAGGTATATTCTTTATTTTGAAAAGCTTCACTCAGTACATTATCTTTCGTAAAAATTTTGGTTTGGGTGTTTAAACGAAAAATTCCATTCTTATAGGCATAATAAATTGTATTGTTGTACCGAAATAGTCCTGCATTCTTACTTTTGGTTGGACGTGAATAGGTAAAAATATCCAAGGTTTTGGTCAACGATGGGTCGATTTGCAACCGAAATAATCCTTTGTATTCATGGCTGACATAGATTTCATTAGGCGAATTGAATTCAAAAAAACGGGCTGAATAGTTAAAATTTTGAATGCGATTTTTGAACTGCCATTGATTATCAACCTTTTCCAATACTGAAATCCCATAATAATTCCCCTGAAACAATTTGTTTTTATCAAACGGGACAACAGCAAACTTCCAGGTACCGGATTGTGAAAAAATTAATTTTGAAGTTCCATCCTGAATGGTAAATGTACCCGAATCATGCCCGCAAAATAAGGTGTCATCGTAAATAAATAACGACCAAACTTGACCCTTTGTGCCGCTTACAAATTGGAACTTTGTATTACTGTTCTCAGGTTTATAGAACAACCCTTGATTGGTGCCCAAATAAAGATTCTCCTTAAATACGATGGCTGCATAAACTGTTCCAAGTGTTCCTGTTTCATCTATATAACTGCGCACGGGTGAGTTTAAATTAATACAGTTAATGCCATTATCCAATCCCAACCAAAGATTATTACCCACGTCTTCAAACAAAGACAAAACAGTATTATTACATAAACCTTTAGACTGTGTTAAATTGAAGCGCACACTTCCTTGAGGTGATAAAATATAAACTCCATTGGATATCGTTCCTACAGCAAAACTACCATCCTTCAATTGTTGACTACTGTAGATACTTGAATTAGCGATTTCTTTATCGGCTTCAGTACTGAATTTAGAGAAAGTAGGTCCTTGTAAAATATAAAACCCATTAAATTGGGTATGTACCAAAAGACCATTGTTTTGAGTGTAGATGTTAACAATCTTGTTATTAACTAAAGTACTTGCAGATGCAATTAATTTGCCTTTACACTGTTCGATTTCATAAAGATTGAAATCGCTTGTTTGATAGTATATGGTGTTTCCTGTAAGGAAGGATTTTAATATTTTATCATTTGGTTTTAGGACTTGGAAAGTTTCACGTTGCGTATCGTAAATAAAAAGTTGATCTAAGGACTGAAAAACCACCCATTGATCATAACTGATTATGTTCCAAAATTGCTCATCGTCCAGAATTTTGGACTTAATTTTTGAAGTTAAAGAAGTATAGGTTAAATTTCCATTGGTGTTTCGCGTCCAATACCCAAAGTCCATATAACAACCGGTATAAATACGCTTACCAATCACTTTTACGGAACGCAGAATACTTTCATTTGGCGATTTGTACAAACGCCATGATGATCCGTTGTATTCTAGTAATCCTTCGTTATTTGCAAAATAAATAAAGTGATGTGCGTCTTGAGCAACCATCCAATTTTGATTCCCAGCATTATAAGTAGTATGAGTAAACTTAATGATTGGAGGATACTCTTGGGAGAAGCATAAAACCATACCCCAAATCAATGTTGTGAAAACCCAATATTTTCTCCTATACATGTGTATTTTTGATAAAAAAAACCTTGAAATTTTCAAATCAAGGTTTTTAAAATTAATAAAAAAAGAGGTACAACAATTATTTTTTCAAAAATTTTCGTGAATTTTCAATTCCGTTAACAGTTGTTTTTACGATATACATACCCGATTGAAAACCTGCTACATCAACTGACAATGTATTTTCTAATGCTGTCGATTGAAAAAAGGTTTGTCCCATGATGTTTACAATGGTAACTTTTTCAAGAATATTTGCCGATTGAATATTCAATACCGATTCAGCAGGATTTGGGAATATTTTTACTTGCGAAGCTTCAAATTCAGCATTGTTTAATATTGTATTTTTGTGTAAGTAAACGTTATCATAAAAAACTGTACCTAAGTCAGAAGTAATCACAAACTGTACTAAATCATTGCGATTTGCTCCGTTGATTGGACTGAAGCTAGATAAGGGCACATCGATTGAATACCAGGCACCTGTATTTGGATTGGTCAACAAGTTCGCATTAGTCATTGACAATTCAATAGCATTCGCTTCGCCTGGACCACCATTCCAATTAGAGAATTTTACATTAAAACTCTTATCTAGTGTGGCTGTTGGCGTCCAAAAATCAATATGAAAATGTGTAAATGTTGTGGCATCAAAACGCCCGCTTAAGAATGTTACTCCTTCACAACCTAGACCGGTAACTTTGTTGGTTGCGTTTCCTTGAATACTAACCAATGAAGTAATTCCACCACACCAAGAATTGTTATAAGTGTTGTCGTTGCCGGTATACCCCATTACAGCTACAGGTTGGTATGCATCACTAAAAATAGAACGTACATCAGCGGCCGCTCGGTTTGGTGGAGTTGGAGCAGGAGTTGAAGGTTCTGGATCAGGAGTAATTACCGCTTCTTCTGCACGAATATTATCTACGTGAAAAGCAAAGTTAGCAGGTGCATTGAATCCTGTGTTGGTAGCATTCCAGTTCCCAAAGAATACAATTTTTTGATATTCGCCATTCGCTACACCTGTGTTGTCCATTCCAGTAGTAAAAGAAAATGTAAGAGTTTGCCATTGACCTGGAGTCGTATACGCTTGAGAAGTAGCTGATACAGGTGCTCCAACTTCTACTTTTGCCAACAAATTAAAAGCTTGAGTAGAGTACACGTCTACTTGCATAGTTTTATTGGTAGTAAGTTTTACACGTTTTGTGGTCAATATGATTTCAGCACCTTGCCAAGGATTTCCTGAAGTTTGGTTGGTCAATTGAAAACCATTTCCACGCGTTCCACCCGATACAGGATCAGCAACAACCGCAGCACTAGCCAAACCTTCAAATCCAGCGAAATTAAAGGTAGAAGCGTTTTCAAAATCTTGAATCAAAGGAAGTTGAGTGGGCACTTCGGTCAACACAACATTGTCAATCCCAACAAAACCTGTCGCATTACCCATATCAAAAATGATACGACTAGTAGTACTTTCAAAAGAAGCTACTAAAGTAAGGTTAAACGTTTGAATCGAAGGAGTCAAATTTATGGTTTGAACAACACTTGTAAATGGACTTTGATTTAAACCTATACCAGCAACCAAAATACGATTAGTGTCTGAAAACGCATCAAACTTAAGATTGTAGGTCTTACCTACAGGTCCTAAGGGTAATACATAACTTAAGTTAACATCCCAAGGATTCCCTGCAACCGCAATATTGGCTGCATTATAGCTATTTCCACCTTCAACAACAACGTTTAAGGCATTTCCAGACCATCCGGCTGAACCACTCTCAAAGTTACCATTCGTAATTAGATTTTGAGAAAACCCTAATTGTACTAGCAACAATGAAAAGAAAACAGTAATTTTTTTCATATTTTTTTTATTTAGTTTAATTGTAAAGGTAATAATAGCTTTTTACCTAATAAAATATCCGATACTATATAAAAACTATACAAATTAAAAACGAACGAAAACGATTGAAAAAGCTAGTTTTAGCTTTAAATCAAACACAAACAAGATGTTATGCTAGATATTCTAAAAAGGAATTATGTATAGGTAATGTATAGTAAAAACATCATCTATATTCGTAAAGAAATTTAAAAAAGTGGACGATATAATATAAAAATTATTAGTTTAAGCTAAAATCAACTCAAAAATTGGTTTCAAAAACTTTTGGTATAGGGACGAAAAAAAGGGGAATGTGTATCTTTGAAAAAAAAAGTGATGCTATCGGAAAAGTTAGTCGAATTAGAACCCAAAAAAAACATCCTAATTAAAGGTGCAGGTATTCACAATTTAAAAAACATTGATGTTGCCATACCTCGAAATCAATTGGTTGTAATTACAGGTTTATCGGGATCTGGAAAATCTTCTCTTGCCTTTGACACTTTGTATGCAGAAGGACAGCGACGCTATGTTGAAAGTTTATCGGCTTATGCGCGGCAATTTTTAGGACGTTTAGACAAACCCAAAGTAGAATACATCAAGGGAATTGCTCCCGCTATTGCTATCGAACAAAAGGTAAATACAACCAATGCCCGTTCTACAGTTGGAACATCGACCGAAATATATGATTACCTCAAACTTTTGTTTGCGCGTATCGGTAAAACTATTTCTCCAATTTCTGGAGAAGAAGTAAGAAAAGACCGAGTATCCGATGTGATCGACTTTATCAAATTGACAAATTTAGAATCCAAGTGGTTATTATTGGCGCCAATACACCTTGAAGAAGGGCGACTTTTAGAAGACAAACTCAAAGTGCTTTTGCAACAAGGTTTTTCACGTATTCTCGTTAATAATGAAACTGTGCGTTTAGATGAAATAGAGTCACACGCATTAACACTTAATGACCTTTTTCTAATCATTGACCGAATCGTAGTTAAAAAAGAAGAAGAATTTTATAACCGACTTGCCGATGCTGTACAAACTGCTTTTTTTGAAGGTAAAGGCATTTGTTATCTTCAAGAATTGCAAACTTCGGAACGGAAAGAATTTAGTTCCAATTTTGAAAAAGATGGAATGTCGTTTTTGGAACCTAACATCCATTTGTTTAGTTTCAACAACCCCTACGGCGCTTGTGCTAAATGCGAAGGATATGGAAATGTAATTGGTATTGATGAAGACTTAGTCATACCTAATACGGCATTGTCTGTTTTTGAAAATGCAATTTATCCTTGGCGGGGCGAAAGCATGAGCTGGTACCGTGATCAGCTAGTAAACGCGGCATATAAATTTGATTTTCCAATTCATAAACCTTTTTTCCAACTTTCAGCAACACAGAAGGAATTGCTATGGAAGGGTAATTCCTATTTTGTTGGACTCAATGCTTTTTTTCGCGAATTGGAAGAGAAAAATTATAAAATTCAAAACCGGGTACTTTTATCCCGTTATCGGGGTAAAACAAAATGTCCTGATTGCAAAGGTAAACGGCTACGTTTGGAAGCCAATTATGTTCAAGTGGGCGGAAAAACCATCGCTGAATTGGTCGACCTTCCTATACGAAAATTGGTGCCTTTTTTTGACGAATTACACCTTTCAGACCATGATTTTGCTGTTGCAAAACGTTTATTAATCGAAATCAAAAATCGATTACATTTTTTGAGAAATGTTGGATTGGACTATCTAACGCTTAACCGTAACTCCGCTTCGCTTTCGGGAGGCGAATCACAACGCATCAATTTAGCCACTTCGTTGGGCAGCAGTTTGGTGGGGTCTATGTACATTTTAGACGAACCAAGTATTGGATTACATCCAAAAGATACCGAACTATTAATTGATGTGCTTAAAAATCTCCGGGACTTAGGAAATACCGTCATTGTGGTTGAACATGATGAAGATATCATGCGGCAAGCGGATATGATTATTGATATCGGCCCAGAAGCAGGCAGTCACGGCGGACAATTGGTAGCACAAGGAACCTTTGAAGAAATCCTAAAAAACAATTCCCTAACTGCCCAGTACTTAAATCGTTCACTCCAAATAGAAGTACCCAAAAAACGGCGGAATTGGAATGCTTATATTTCTATTTTGGGTGCACGCGAAAACAACCTTCAAAATCTAGATGTCCGTTTTCCTTTGGAGTGCCTGACAGTAATTACCGGAGTCTCGGGAAGTGGCAAAAGTACCCTAGTAAAGAAAATTCTATTTCCAGCATTACAAAAGAAATTAGAGGGCATTGGAGAGAAAGCGGGACAGTTTTCTGAGTTACAAGGGCATTACCACCGAATCCATCATATTGAATATGTAGATCAAAACCCGATCGGGAGAAGTTCACGTTCAAATCCTGTTACGTATATTAAAGCCTATGATGATATTCGGGATTTGTTTGCAAAAGAAAAACTATCGAAAATACGGGGGTATCAACCCAAACATTTTTCATTCAATGTAGATGGCGGTCGATGTGAAACGTGTAAAGGTGATGGAACAATACATGTGGAAATGGTTTTTATGGCCGATGTAGAATTACCCTGCGAAACATGTGGCGGTAAACGTTTCAAGAAAGAAATATTAGAGGTGAATTTCAACGGCAAAAACATCGATGCTATTTTAAAAATGACTATTGATGATGCAATTGTATTTTTTAAAGAACACAACCAAATAAAAATTACGCAAAAACTGCAACCGTTACAAGATGTTGGATTAGGGTATGTGCAATTGGGTCAATCGTCATCTACACTATCAGGAGGTGAAGCTCAACGTATTAAATTAGCCTCTTTTTTGGTAAAGGGCTCCTCAAAAGAAAAGGCATTGTTTGTTTTTGACGAACCCACAACGGGTTTACATTTTCACGATATTAAAAAACTTTTGGCATCTTTTGATGCACTACTAGAAAAAGGACATTCGATTCTTGTTATCGAACACAATTTAGATTTAATCAAATGTGCCGATTGGATAATCGATTTAGGACCCGAAGGCGGGGAAAATGGAGGACAATTACTAGCCGAAGGAACTCCTGAAGAAGTTGCAAAGAACCCCGACTCCCTAACAGGATATTATTTGAAAGCCAAATTATAATCGATAAAATTCAGAACTGGTTTATTCCAGAACAATTTTCTTTGTAATTCGTTTTCCTTCCGATTCTACAATACCGAGATACATGCCTAGTTGTAAATGTCCCACTGAAAATCCTTTTACCAATGGTGCATTTTCAACGAATTGAGTGAATACCGTTTTCCCGTTGATATCCAATAAAGAAAACGTGTAATTTGATTGTGGTAAAGTACCTAAATTTAAATATAATTCATCGGTCGCGGGATTAGGAAAGATAGTCACCAAATTATCGTTTTGCTCAACCGTATTAAGCGGGGAAGTACTTGCTACTGCAAAATGTAACGCAGCACCTGTAGCCGCTTTGGCAACATTAAAATTATAAACGGGGTCCATATTGACTAAAAAATCAGTAGCCGTATGTCTATGTGTTGTCTCGTTAGTTTCAAAAAAACCGGTAATTACTTCGTTATTGGCTTGAAACGACATATAATCAGAAGCATAGGCATACGATAAAAATGTGTTTAAAGGCGAATACAATTCTGTGCATGTAATTAATTGATTGGTAAATGCATTGGACGCTGCATTGTTACTTGTTGGAGTAGAAGTATCGCGTTCACAAGTAATTGTATCATTAATTAAACCCGCAACACCCCCTATTTCATCCAAATTAAATACCAAACGAATATTCATTTTTGGTGTTGTTCCATTGACGACAGTTGAAACATAATTTTGACTCCCACGTAGCCCATCTTCTTCTCCAGAAAAATTGATAAATTTTATGGAATATTCGGTAGGAACATTTCTCAAAAGTCGGGCTACTTCTAATATTGCAGCCACTCCACTCCCATTATCATTAGTGCCTGTTCCCACAATTGAATCATAATGACCACAAATAATCAGAAACGTATTGGGATATGTTGTTCCGATTTTGGTCACGACCAAATTTTTACAAACCGCTGAAGAACCCGAGTACGTATACGAAAATTCTTGAAGTTGATTGGCGGTGTAACCATAGCTTAAATACTTGTTTTTCAACCAATCTAAGGTGTTTTGCAATGCTGCTGTTCCTCTTCGTTTTACCCCTAAGGCTTCAAATTGGGTCAAACTCGAAGTAATGTTATTTTGGGAACATTGATTGACTATATCGGCATACGCTTGTACAAAAGTTTGCGCCTTTGAGGCAAAAGGTGCAACTAAAAGTAACATGAAAAGTAGTAGGTGTTTTTTCATTACTGTAAAATCTAATTTAATAGAAATTGGTTTCAAATATAATTAAAAAAAAGAAATGTAAATACTATCTTTTTTAAACTGAAAAGACACTATATCAACAAGTTAAAATTCATTAACAAATCATTGACAATTAATTATGCTGATTTGGCACACCAATTGGAATATGCTTTGCATCAGAAACACCTGATCGAAGAAGCTGAAAATCGTAAGAGTAAGCATAACCGATTAAATTTTTGAATTATGAAAACAATTACCCTTTTCACAAGTTTAGTTTTACTATTTGGCACTGCAAATGCAACCCCATTTAATTCTAACACAAATATGTCAATTGATTGGTATCATTTTAATCAAAATGAACCCATTACGTTTACCGAACGCGGTGTTGCTTTTTTCGTTTTCCCTAATGGTGATTTTGATTTTAATACCCGTCCCGATGCTAATGATGGAAGTTATTATTTCCGAAGAGCAAACACAAAAGAAACAGCGCGTAGTAGCAGTCCTTTAAATTATGGGGTTTTGATTGAATTTGATTATTTCGGACGTGTACGTCGGATAGGAAATACATTTATCAATTACGACGGTCGTAATCGTGTAAGCCGAATTGGTAGTGTATTTATGCGGTATAATCGATTTGCTTTAGTTCAAATTGGAGGATTACATCTAGTTTACAATCACTTAGGCGAAATTGTTGATTATGTTGGAAGTGTAAAACATACGGGGTTTACCTACAGCAACTTAGGAAACCCTTACACCCATAATGCAGGATACCCCTGTGGTAATTCTTATGGATTTGATTACAATAATTACTACTACCGTACCGATAGAAAAAACGCAACGGAAGTAGTTAACCAAAATATAAATAGCGTTAAATAATTGGTTGGTTAGTTAGTTTGAAAGCCCTGATAGTATGATCTGTCGGGGTTTTCTAATTTTAGAGACGCAGTGAACATTTAGCAGCAACATTTTTAATTACTTGATTCACCTCAGCTGAAACATTCATTTTATAATGCAACGCTACATAAAACAATGTCACTAATACCGACTTTAGTGTAATATTGAGTATTGGATGAAATGGAAAATCCCAAAAATAAAATACCAAAAACCCAAGACAAACAATTCCGAATGAAGTAATCGTTTTGGAGGTAAAGGGAAATAACTTTAGCTTTTTAATCACAAATAAAAATTTGATGGTATTGTAAATCATAATGGTCAAAAGTGTTGCAAAAGCCGACCCATTAATTCCATAACGTGGAATAAACACTGCATTTAATACTATCATAAATAGCACCGTTCCTACTCCAAATAGTAATACTGTTCGGTAATAATGGGTATTGACAATAATCGAATTATTATTACCCAATACTACATCGTAATATTTTGAAAATCCAATCATAAACACCACCCACAAACCTGCCGAATAATCATCGGGTACGATAACATACATTTGATTAATATTTACAAAAATTAACAACAGTATAAAACCACCACTTACTTGCAGATTGATTGAAGTCTTTTTATAAAGATCATTAAGTTCGTCCCATTTTTGTTCAATCATCAATTTTGCTGTAATGGGCGCGACAATTTGAGTCATCGCTCGATAGGGCACCGCAATCACAGTAGCAAAAAAAATCGCCACAGAATATACGGCATTGGCTTCAATTGCTTTATACTTTGGAATTAACACTTTATCAAAATCAACTAACATAACAGCAACACCTCCCGAAACAATAATAAACGTAGAATAGTAAACCACTTCGCGTATATTTTCTGGAATAACAAGTTGAAATTTAGGTCGTCTAATTTTCATAGCATAAAGAAACATCCCCAGCGTTTGCAGAAGATAAGCACCTACTACGCAGTATACAAAATCGGGCTTGGTTAGTTGATCAAAATGAACCATGAGTAACAGTACCATTACGAGTGATCGAACCAAAACTTCACTAATTAAATTACCAATTACCGATTGCATATG
>Ga0315905_10003262_pt1 | contig 16784 bp, 17 predicted proteins | sample LakEriMetagenome_5_FD_203522 | JGI IMG/M metagenome (GOLD analysis project Ga0315905, IMG submission 203522) | Freshwater fungal communities from buoy surface, Lake Erie, Ohio, United States - Buoy 4 MA121 | ecosystem: Environmental > Aquatic > Freshwater > Lake | place: USA: Lake Erie, Ohio... | reverse complement strand
CGAGGTCCCTCTCTTTCATGGCTTTTGTCCCCCTGGTCGGCGGTGGTTTCACACCGCTCACTGTCTTTGACCGATGGCGCAGGCGCTTCCTGGCGGGGGTCCAGGAACCGCAATTGCGCCGCTCCGCATTCGTGATGATCGGCATCGCCGCAGGTCTGGCCCCGCTGATGGCTGGAGCTGCCCACGCCGCCCTTCCGAAAGCCGTCAACGACGGTGCAGACACTCTTTTGATGCTGATCGGCTCGGCCCTGGTGCTGCTGATGACTCCAGGCCTGGCCTTCTTCTACGGCGGCTTCACCCGCTCGAAGAACGTGCTCAACACGATGATGATGAGCTTCTTCCTGATGGGGCTCATCGGGGTGCTCTGGGTGGTGATCGGCTACAGCCTCGCCTTCGACACCGGCTTCAAGAGCCCCTTCATCGGTGGGCTTGGATCGATGTGGATGAACGGAGTCGGCGGCGAATTCGGGGATGCCCCCCTGGCCGACGGCTTCAACCTGAGCGCCTCCTCCTTCGCCCTCTTCCAGGGCATGTTCGCGATCATCACTCCGGCCCTGATCTCGGGCGCCATCGTTGAACGGGTGAGCTTCAAGGCTTGGTTCTGGTTCTGCCTGATCTGGAGCCTCCTGATCTACTCGCCGATGGCCAAGATGGTGTGGGGCGGTGGTTTCCTCGGTCCCTTCGGTAGCGTTGGAGCGATTGACTTCGCCGGTGGCACCGTGGTGCACATCGCCTCGGGTGTGGCGGCCCTCGTCGCCGCCGCCATCATCGGCGAACGCAGCACCTGGCCGAACAGCAAGCGTCCTCCCCACAATGTTCCCTTCATCCTGCTGGGTGCGGGTCTGCTCTGGTTCGGCTGGTTCGGATTTAACGGCGCCAGCATGTTCGCCGCTAAGACCGCTGGCTATCCCTTCCTCACCACCACCACTTCGGCTTCTGCCGGTCTATTGGCTTGGTGCCTGATTGAATGGTTCAAGCATGGCAAACCTACGGCCGTCGGGGCTGCCACCGGTGCTGTGGCCGGACTGGTGGGAATCACTCCTGGAGCCGGTTTCGTCTACTTGCCCCAGTCAATCCTGATCGGTGCCCTCACCGCCCTCGCCTGCTTCATCGCCGTTCAGATCAAGGCGGCAATCAAGTTCGACGATTCCCTTGACACCTTCATGGTGCATGGAGTCGGCGGCACCGTTGGCGCCCTGCTGACCGGCATTCTTGCAGCCAAGTCGTTGGTTTCCGCCGACTACTTCCCCCTCTCCGCAAAGATTATGGAAGAGGGTGGCAATGCCGGCCTGTTCATCGCACAATTCAAGGCCGTTCTGTTCACCTACGGTTTCGTGGGTCTCGGCACGGCCCTGATTCTCTGGTTCCTCAAGCTGTTCATGCCTCTGCGCGTGAACGAAAACGATGAGGAACGGGGCCTCGATTATGTGGCCCACGGGGAAGAAGCCTACGATCCAATGACCAACTGAAGCCGGGAATCCCATGAAAATGATTACAGCCCTCGTGCGTCCCTCCAAGGTTGACCCCGTGAAGAGCGCGCTGGTTGCCCTCGACATCGTGGGCATGACCGTGAGTGATGTGCGCGGTTTCGGCCGCCAGAAGGGCCAAGTGGAGCGTTATCGTGGCAACGAATTTACCGTGGAATTTCTCCAGAAATCCAAGATCGTTGTGGTGGTCGATGACGCCAAGGTCGAGACTGCCATCCAAGCCATCACCGAAGCCGCCCGAACGGGCGAGATCGGTGACGGCAAGATCTTCGTGAATTCTGTGGAAACGGCCATCCGAATCCGCACAGGAGATCGCGGCGCTTCAGCACTCTGAATCCAGTTCAGCCAACCACCAGGCCCCAACATCTAGGGGCCTTCTTATTGAGTGGTTCACTCAACGCCGTCCTGGAAGGCACGGGAATTCAGAATGAGTGTACCAAGAAACGTGGAAGAATCAACTGGGATCGGGTCATCAAAACTCATGCCCACATAATGAGCCCGCATCACATCATCTCTCCATAGCAGCCGCGCATGACGTGCAATAACCTGCGAACCAGCGTGCTGGTGGAGTCGCAGGGTGCAGGAGATGCCGGAGGGGATCGGCTCGTAAGACTGAACACAAGCCCCGCGAGTGCTGATATCCCACAACATGCCATGGTATGTACGTGTAGATGTGATCAACTCAGCCATGATCCGCACGCTGAGCACTGGAACCGAATAACGAGGTTCCCGGCGCTTAGGCCGTAATTTCACCCCCTCGGGCTTCGACTTCGGGCGATACCAGGGATTCATCAATTCCTCACCGGATTCCATAATAAAGGCAACGTCCCGCAGAATGCGATCACAGGGGCACATCACGCCCCATTCCCTCAGATCCCCGTGCCGACCCCCGCAGCCCCTGACCACGTCGATCTGCTCGTGATCGGGGCTGGATCCGGCGGCCTCGCGGCCGCCAAACGGGCCGCTTCCTACGGGGCCAGGGTGGCCATCGTGGAAGGCGATCGGGTCGGGGGCACCTGCGTGATCCGGGGCTGTGTGCCCAAGAAGCTGCTGGTCTATGGAGCCGCCTATCGCCAGTGGCTCGCTGACGCCCCTAGCCATGGCTGGTTACCACTACAGGAGGGGGGCCTGCGCTGCGACCCCCCCCGTTTATTCGCGGCGGTTCGGGCCGAAGTGGATCGCCTCCACCACCTCCACCTCGGCTTTCTTGAAAAGGCGGGGGTGGAGCTGGTGCCGGGCTGGGGACGATTTGTTGACGAGCACACCGTGGCGGTTACCGACTCCCGGGGAGAGGGGCGCCGGCTGCGGGGGGAGCGGATCCTGATCGCGGTGGGCGGGCGCCCTGTCCGGCCGCCTCTAACAGGTGCCGATCTCGGCTGGGTCAGCGACGACCTGTTCGAACTCCGGGAACTGCCGCAGCGGATGGTGGTGGTGGGAGGAGGATTCATTGCCTGCGAATTCGCCGGCATCCTCCACGGCCTCGGTGTGGAGGTGATCCAGATCGTGCGGGGCGAGCGGATCCTGCGGGGCTTTGATGGTGAGGCTGCGGCCCACGTCCAGGAGGCGATGGTGGCCGGCGGCATTGATGTGCGAACCAGCACGGTGCCGGGCGCCATCGAACGGGATGGTGAGGGCCTGCGCCTGCAAACCGCCACCGGAGAGACGATCGGCTGCGGCGGCGTGTTGCTGGCCACGGGCCGCAGGCCCTTCCTGGAAGGACTGCACCTTGAGGCGGCCGGTGTGCAGGTGGTCGACCGGCGGATTCCCGTGGACCCGGATCAGGCCACGAATGTGTCCCACATCTTTGCGGTGGGCGATGTGACCGACCGCATCAACCTCACCCCCGTAGCCATCGATGAAGGCCGCGCCTTCGCCGACAGCACCTACGGCAACCGTCCGCGGCGAGTGAACCACGATCTGGTGGCCAGTGCCGTGTTCAGCCAACCGGAGCTGGCCACCGTGGGGCTTAGCGAAGAGGAGGCACTCCGCCGCCACGGCAGCGATGGGGTGCGGGTCCACCGGGCGCGCTTCCGTCCGATGACCCAAGCCCTGGCAAAGCGGGGACCGGCTGTGCTGCTCAAACTCGTGGTGGAGGTGGCCAGCGACCGGGTGCTCGGCTGCCACATGGTGGGCGACCATGCCGCCGAGATCATCCAGATGGCGGCGATCGCCGTGGGGATGGGGGCCACCAAGGCCGACTTCGATCGCACTATGGCCCTGCACCCCACGGTGGCCGAGGAGTTCGTGACGATGGCGAGCTGATTGCGCACGACTCGCCCAGATCAGACGGCCGCGAGCCCCTTCTCGTTGAACACCCCTTCGAACAGCACCGAACTGAGGTAGCGCTCGCCGGAATCGGGCAGCACCACCACGATGGTCTGGCCTGCGAACGCCTCCTCCCTGGCCAGCCGCAGGGCCGCCGCGGTGGCGGCACCACAGGAGATACCCGCCAGGATGCCCTCCTCCTTCATGAGCCGCCGGGCCATCGTTACGGCCTCTTCATCACTCACCGTCTCGACTCGATCGATCAGGCTGAGATCCAGATTCTCCGGCACGAAGCCTGCTCCGATGCCCTGGATCTTGTGGGGCCCGGGACGAAGGGGCGCCCCCGAGAGGGTCTGGCCGATCACCGGGCTGTTGAGCGGTTCGACCGCCACCGACACGATCGAACGTCCACGGGTCTGCTTGAAATAACGACTCACGCCGGTAATCGTGCCCCCGGTGCCCACACCGGACACGAAGACGTCCACCTCTCCAGCCGTGTCCTCCCAGATTTCCGGGGCGGTGGTGTCGTGGTGGATGCGGGGATTGGCCGGATTGCTGAACTGCTGGAGCATCAGGTAGCGGTCGGGATGGCTCTCGACCATCTCCCGGGCCGCCGCGATGGCGCCACCCATGCCCAGCCGTCCCTCGGTGAGCACCAGGCGCGCTCCGTAAGCGGTGAGCAGCTTGCGCCTCTCCATGCTCATCGTTTCCGGCATCGTGAGGGTGAGGGGGATCCCCCGGGACGCCGTGACAAAGGCCAGAGCGATGCCCGTGTTCCCGCTGGTGGGTTCGATCAGCTCCCGGCCTGAACCCAGCAGTCCGTCCTTTTCGGCCTGCCAGATCATGGCGGCGCCGATCCGGCATTTCACCGAATAGGCCGGATTGCGACCCTCAATTTTGGCCAGCACTTTGGCGCGGCATCCTTCCGTCACCCGGTTCAATTGCACCAGGGGTGTGTGGCCGATGCTCAAGCTGTTGTCAGCAAGGATGGGGCTCATGCGGGGATCCGGGGCCGCTGCTTTCAGCAACCCTAATCAGAGGCGGTGATCCTGCCCTGTCAAGAAGACGTGACACCTTGCGGCCCCGCCCCCGCTCCATAGGATTCGGCCAGCTGGCCATCACTCGATCCCTGGTGTCGCGACCCTTCCCGCTGCTGCCGAGCCTGAGCGGCTTGCTGTTGCTGCTTCTCTCCGTGGCCGTGCTCACCCTGGTGATTGAACGGACCCGCTTCTGGATCCATTGGTGGCGGCGGCGGCAGGCCCGATCGAGGACCTGGCGCCAACAGATCACCGCAGGAGCCGACGCCGGGCGTTTGGAGGAGAGCCTTGAAGACTGGGATCTAGCGATGAGCTACGGCGAACCCCTCCTCCAGGGAGCCGCGCTGCTCGCCCCCCTGGTGGGGCTGATCGGTACCGTGACCGGCCTGATGGGGGTGCTGGCCCAGCTGGGACCGCGCCTGGAACTTCCCCCCGGGGCGAGCCTGGCGACCTACGGACAGGTTCTGCTCAGCACAGCCGCCGGACTAGTGGTAAGCCTGGTGTCCAGCGCCGGCCTGCTCACCAACCAGGGCCTGCGGCACTGGCAGATCAACCAGTTGCGGCGGGAACGGCGTCGTTCGGTGGAGACACCCGAATGAGCCTGATGCTGCAGAGCCTGGTGGCCCTTACCCTGCTCACCTGCGGCGCCGTGGCGGCGGTGCCGGTGGTGGTGGACCGACCGGAACCGGTGGCCGCAGACGCGGATGCCCCCTTGTCGGTGGCCGGGGAGAGCCTGCGGGTGGTGGAAGCGCCCGGTGGACGATGGTTTCTGAACGGGGATCCGATCGGCCGAGGCGCGCTCGCCGACCTACTGCGCCAGCAGGGTGCAACCCAACCGGTGCGTTATCTGCCCTCCGCGGCCCTGGGCGTGGGGCAAGTGGCCCAGTCGCTGGCCTGGCTACGCCGCAGCGGTGCGGTCGCTGCGGTGCTTGCCATCCCTGAGCGAGAGCCATGAACAGGTGGAGTCAGCTGGACGCCATGGGGCTCGCTGTGGTGAGCACCGGACTGGCCGTGATCACCACGGCGCTGGTGGTGGTACCGCAGCGGATCGCCCAGCGCCCCGCCCAACGGGGCGTGCTGGCCCTGAACCTGGATCCCACTGGTCAGCTGCGCCTCTGGAATCGGCGGGTGCGGGCCCAGGAGGTGGCGGAACTGCTGGCCGATTCGAAGGATCAACCGCAGAAGGACCAGGCGGTGCTGCGACTGATCCCCGATCCCGCTGTGCCCTGGGGGGTCGTGCGTCAGGCAGCGGCGGCCCTAGAGACCTCGGGCGTGCCGCTGGAGTTGCAACTGCCATGAAGGCCACCGCGAAGGCATGGCGGCTGAGTCTGCTGGCGGCGGTGCTGGTGCACCTGCTCGCTTTGGCCGGCTGGCAGATCGTGCGCCGTCGCCAGCCGCCGCCCGAGGTGCTCAGGGCCGCGGATGACACCCCGATGCTGCTGCAGTTCAGTCGGGAGGAAACCCTGGCCCAGGAGACAGGGAGCATTCCCCTGCCCCCCGCCGCGCCCCTCCCACCTCCGATCGAAGGCCAGGCCCCTAATCCGACTGCCCTCCCGGGAAGAGACAGCGGGTCTGGAAAGCCCGATACCGTGCCCAATCGGCAGTCGCCGGCAGCGCGGACAACCCAGGGGAAGGCCGGAACCAGGCCCGGCGCACCCAGGGCCTCATCCAGGCTGGTACGGCCGAAGGCGAGCGGAACCCAAGCTGCTCCGACCCCGGTGGCCCCGCTTCCCCTGGCCCTCGGAGCTGGATCGCCAGCCCGTCTCGCCCTGGAGAAAGCCCTGAATGACGCCGGAAGCGCCAGCGCCCAAGAGGCCCCAGAGCCCGGACGGGACGAGAAGACAGATCCGCGAAACGGTGGCGGGACCCCGGGCCCGGAGTTCGCGGGCAAGCCTTCCAGCGGGGATCTGGCGCGGACCCCTGGGGGCGGGCCAGCCCCACGGTCCAGCACGGCCGACCTGCGGCTCTGGACCTTGGCAAAACCGAGCCGGCCCGCCCCAGGCTCACTCCAGGACTTGCCGGCGGAGCTGGCGGTTCGGGAAGTGCCCCTCAGCCAGGCCCGCCGAAGTGGGGCCGACATCCGACACCGGAGGCTGGTGCGCCTCGACGATGGGCTGCTGCTCTTCTGGGTTGAGAATTCCACGCTCTGGCTGCTCCGCTCCCCCCTCCCGTGAAAGGACCCCGGGCAAACCGGGATCACCCTGGGGGGCTCTACCCCGGCCAGCGGCCGTGGAACTCGGCGACTTCATGGATGGGGTTATTCATGGATAGCGTTATTCACGGATAGCGTTCATCCGAGCAGCTGCCGCAGGCCCACCAGCAGGCGATCCAGGGCTTCCGCCAGCAGCGGTGGTTCGAGCATTCCGTAGCTGAGTCGCAGCAGGGATGGACCCTCCCCACCCCCGATGCCGAAGGCCTCCCCCGGCAGGGCAGCCACGCCATGATCGAGCACAAGGTGATTGACCAGGGCCTCGCCACCGAGGGGCGTGGCACAGCTCAGCAAGGCATAAAAGGCACCATCAGGAACGACCGGCAGCGTGATCGGCAGACCCTGGCTGCGGGCCGAGGCCACCGCCTCCAGCACCAGACGACGGCGCTCCCCCAGGCTGGCCACGCGGGTGGCGATCCAGTCGGGACCGGCCGCCAGGGCCGCCAGGGCCGCCCGCTGGGTGATTCGGGGCGGACAGATCATCACGGTGTCCTGCACTTGCGCCAGGCTGGCCAGCAGGTGGCGCGGCACCGCCGCGTAGCCCAGTCGCCAGCCGGCCATGCCATAGGACTTGGAGAAAGAATGAAGGGTGATGGTGTGGCGGCCACTGCCGCGGATCCGCCCGGGGGGCTGGTGGGGCACCGAGCCATGCACGAAGGCGGCATAGGCCTCATCGCTGATATGGAACAGGCCGCGCTCAGCACAGAGGTGGTTGATGACCGCCAGCACGGGACCCGGAATCACCACCCCGCTCGGATTGGCTGGCGACACGGTCACGATGGCCCGGGTGCGGGGCGTGATCGCGGCGGCCAACCGCTCCGGATCCGGCATGAGGCCCGCGGGCACTCCCACGGGCACCCCGGCGGCCAGCTGAATCGCCATGACATGGTTGAAATACCATGGCATGGGCAGGATCACCTCATCGCCGGGATCGAGGATCACCTGGGCGATGGCGTTGAAGGCCATGTTGCTTCCGGCCGTCATCAGCAGGGCGGCGCCGTCGAGGTCTAGGTGCTGCCGGCCGGCCAGCTCCTGACGCACCGCATCAAGCAGCTCGGGATCGCCTTCCATTGGGCCATAGCGATCCAGGCTGGCCGTAGTGGATTCGGCGATGAGCGCCGCCTGTACAGCCTCGCGAACCGCTTCAGGCGGCCCCCAGCTCACCATCCCCTGGGCGAGCGAGAGGCAATCGGCACGGCGGCGCATGAGCTCGCCGACCCGTGGTATCACCGGGGTGAGCACAGTGGCGAGGCGAGAGGCAGGCGGAAAGCTCTCGGGAGTGGAACAAAGAGCCAAAAGAAGAACCGGGCTCGGGATCAGGTGTTCTGAAACAAGCTTATGCGGACCAGTCAGGACCCAGAACACGCCTGGACTTGAGCTGTCGCCAAAAATCGCGATCATGTCTTCCGCTTTATCCGTTGACCTTGATATGGCTTCCTTGTTTATTGGCAGGAAATCTGATTTTCATTGAATTGGTTGCCCTAGAAAAGCCTTGACCCTTTTCTTGAATGGCGTTATTGCTTCTTTCAGCGTCGCATCAACTCACAGTTGCCTGGCATGGAATTGAGCCGGATAGCAAGCCTCAAACAGGAGCCAGCGGCAACAGCACTTCCAGCAGGGCACCGCCGGCGGGGTGGTTGCTCGCCTCGACCCGGCCGCTATGGGTGAGCGCGATCTGACGCACGATCGCCAGGCCGAGCCCAGTGCCGCCCCTGCGGCTGCGGGCACGGCTCGGATCGCCGCGGTAGAAGCGTTCGAACATTCGCTCCTGGTCTTCCTCGCTGAGGCCTGGTCCGCGGTCGCGGACCGTGACCCGACACCACCCCCCTCCGCAGCGCAAATCCACCGCCACGGGCTCGCCATCGGGGCTGTAGCGCAGGGCGTTATCGAGCAGGTTGTAGAACAGTCGATGAAGACGTGAGCTATCCCCCCGCACCACCGCAGCCCCGTCGTCTGCGGGACCTTCCGCCAGTTGCAGGCTCACCCCACGGGCCTCGGCGAGGGGGCGCAGACCGGTCCAGACCTGTTCCAGCAGGGGGAGCAGCGCCACCGGCGGACGGGGAGCCGGAGCGACGGGCAAAGCATTCTCCAGCCGGGAAAGTTCAAGCAGATCGTTCACCAGGTCCTGGAGACGCAGCAACTCTCGCTGCAGCCGCTCCACCAGCACCGCGTTGCTGCTGTTGACCTGGGCGGCCAGGCTGTCGCCCACTAGCAGCAGGGCGGTGAGTGGCGTACGCAGTTCGTGGGCGACATCACTCACCCAGCGCTCCTGCTGATCGAGCTGGGCTTCGAGCGAGCGACGACTCTGGATCACCACACTCACCCAGCGGTCCCGTCCCGGCAAGGTGAGCAGCTCCAGCTCCTGATTGCCCCGGGGGAGGGCCAGTCGCTGGGGACGGTTGCGCCAGCGGGTGTCCCGGATCAACCCGACCAGCGCCAGGTCAGGGCAGAGACGCTCCAGCGGCTGCCCGGCCGAGAGGGTGGCCACCGAAGTGCCAAGCAGCTGCTCGGCCCGGGTGTTGATCACCACGACCTTATCGAGGGGATCGAGGATCAGCCAGCCCACGGGAGCGGAATCGATCCAGCCCAGCAGCCGGCTTTGTTCGATGGCGCTGGCCCGTGCCTGCTTCCTGCCGCGGTTGTGGGCGATCCAGCCGCCCAAGGCCAGGCCGATCAACAGGGCCAGCAGGGCAACCACTAGCCGAAGCGATACCCGAAGCCCCGCACCGTGACCAGATGCTCGGGTGCGGATGGATTGACCTCCAGTTTCTCCCGTAGCCAGCGGATGTGCACGTCCACGGTCTTGCTGTCGCCGAAGTAATCATGCCCCCACACCTGCTCCAGCAATTTGTCGCGGCTCCAGACCCGCCGGGGATGCTGCATGAAGAGCTCCAGCAGGCGGTACTCCTTAGGAGAGAGATTCACATCCAGGCCATCGCGGGTGACGCGGCACTCCTCGGGATAGAGGCAAAGGTTGCCATGCACCACCTGCCTGGACGGGGAGGCCCCACTGCTGCTACGCCGCAGCAGGGCGCGGCAGCGGGCCACCAGTTCGCGCATGCCGAACGGTTTGATCAGGTAGTCGTCGGCACCTACTTCCAGACCCAACACCCGATCCGCCTCGCTATCGCGGGCGCTCACCACCAGGATCGGGGTGGCGTCACCCGCCTTGCGCAACTGGCGGCAGAGTTCAAGCCCACCAAGCCCGGGCAACATCAGATCAAGCACCACAAGGGAATAGGAATCCTCGGTGCCGCTGGCCCGCTGGAGGCTCTGCAAGGCATCGCGGCCGTTACCGCAGGCGGTGACTTCGAAGCCCTCGAGAGTCAGGGCATCGCGGATGGTTTCGCGGATGGTGTCGTCGTCTTCGACGACGAGCAAGGAGGAAGGCATCAGCCCATTCTCAGGGCTGATGGGCTCTTGCCAGAAATCTGAGATCAACGGCGGGGCAGATGGCTGATCACCAGGCGGCGCTGGGCATCGGTGCGGAGCCAACCCTCATCGCGAAGATTGCCGATCACCCGGGTCACGGTGACGCGGGTGGTGGCCAGGGCGCTGGCCACCTCCTGGTGGGTGAGGCGGAGGTTGAGGCGGAGCCCCTCATCACAGGGTTGGCCGTAGTCGCTGGCGATCAGCTCCAGGAAGCCCCGAACCCGTTCCTCCACCCGACGCAGGGCCATCAGGCCCAGCAGGGCCTGGCTCTGGCGATAGCGCTGGGCAAGGGCCTGCAGCATGCCGGCGGAGAGGGCCGGGTCGGCCTGGATGTCCTGGAGGGTGAGGCAGAGCAGGTCGGTGTCGCAGAGGGTGCGGGCCTCGAAGGCCTCAACACCGCTGAGGGGCTCACCGAAGGGTTCACTGGGTCCCGCCAGGCCGAGCAAGAGATCGTCGCCGTGGATGGTGATGGCGCCGAGTTTCACCATGCCCCGGACCACCAGCCAAACGTTGTTGCGCAGCAACGGCACCTGGCTGCCGCTGGCCAGGTGGATGAGGCTGCGTTTGTGATAGCTGTCTTCCAGCAGATTGCGGAAAGCATCGCTGCTGCTGCTGCCGGCTTCACGGGAAGGCGTGAACACCATGGTCTGTGCTGCCGATGTCTTGTGAATTGTATGGAGGGAAACCAACCGCCAAACCAAGATCCGGTAGTCGTTGGGTTAAGGGAGCAATAAGACAAAAAGACCCGGTAGGAAACCCACCGGGTTGGAAGAGGAGATGCTGAATGAACGCTATAACAGGATTCGGGGACTCAGCCGATTGATCAGGGTGATGAGATCGATCAATCAGAGATGCGAGCCACAGCCTTGCGGCTGGCAGCCAGGATCGAATTGCTCAGGGGAACGTATCCCAGATCGTCGGCACGATTTTGGGCGGCAGGGCTCAAGAGATAGAGGAGAGCCTTGCGAACGGCACCGGCCTTAGGACCATTGCCATTGTCGTAGGCCAGGATCCAGGTGAGGGTAGAGATGGGGTAGCTGCCCGCACCGGCGGGATTGGGTTCCTCGCCAGCGAGATTGCCGTCAAGCTTAATGTTCGACAGGGCAGCGATACCCGACTTGAGATTCGGCTTCACGAAGGCGCCGGAGCGGTTCTGGATGGCAGCGGCCTTGAGGTTGCCCTTCACAAAGGCCTGGTTGACATAACCGATTGAGCCGGGGGTGTTGGTGAGAATACCGGCCACACCTTCATTGCCCTTGCCGCCCACGCCCACGGGCCACTTCACGCTCTTCTCGGCGCCAAGATTCCAGGCAGGAGAGAAAGCGGAGAGGGAGTTTGTGAAAGCGAAAGTGGTGCCGGAACCATCCGAGCGGTGGACGATGGTGATCGGCCCCTTGCCGCACTTGAGGGCATCCCAGGTTTTAATCTTGCCAAGGAAGACATCCACAGCCTGCTGCTGAGTGAGCTTCAAATCGGCGCAATCGGCTTTGTTGAAAGCAACCGCGATCGTGCCACCCACCGTGGGGAACTGAATCACGCCCCTTTTCACCTTGGCGGCATCGGAAGCCTTGATCGGCTCATCGGTGGCGGCGAAATCGACGGTGCCCTTGAGGAACTGCCGAATACCAGCGCCAGAACCCACCGACTGGTAGTTCACCTTGGTGCCCTGGCCGGCCAGGGAGGCAAAGGCGCTCTGGTAAAAGGGCGCCGGGAAGGAGGCACCCGCTCCGTTGAGGGTGGCTTGAGCGGAAGCGGCCAGACCGGCGGCCATGGAGCCGAGGATGCCGAAGCAAAGGGCCTTCTTGGCGAAGGTCATCGAGGAGCCGGGGTTTGGGTCTGCCCTTGAATAGCGGACAGCCCTGAGCCAGGTCGTTAGGAAAGGGTTAAGAACTGATCAAGAATCACTAGCGGGTGCCGGGTTCGCTTAACGGCGCTGGGTCCAGTCTTCGAACCAGCCGCGCCGCCAGAGCCAGAAGGTTTGCCCTGCTGCCACGACCACCATCAGGCCAAGGGCCACGAAGTAGCCATAACGCAGGCGCAGCTCGGGCATCACCTCGAAATTCATGCCATAGATGCCGGCAATCAGCGTGAGCGGTGCGAAAATGCTGGTGAGGATGGTGAGGGTTTTCATCACCTGGTTCATGCGGTTGCCCACGCTGGCGGCATAGGCCTGGGAGATCGCATCGCACTGGTTGCGCAGCAGCTCGCAGTTGCCGTGGAGCAGCTCCACCAATTCGGCCATTTCCTGAAAGCCCGCCGTGGCCTCTGGGCCGAGCAGGGGCTGGCGCTCACGCACCAGCATGCGGATCTGGTGGCGCAGCGGCCACACCTGGGTGCGGATCGTGCGCAGACAGCCTCGGAACTTGAAGGTGCGGGCCAGCTGGCCGGGGTTCGGGCGGCCGAGCACCTTCTCCTCCAGCTGATCGAGGCTGTAAGAGATCCGCTCCAGCATCGGGAACAGATCATCGAGGAGGTCGTCGATCAGAAAATGGAGGATGTCATCGAGATCCCGGTCTTCGACCGCCGTGTGGCTGGAGATCAGCCAGCGGGTGAGATCGGGAAAGGCTTCCCCCTGGCACGACTCCTCCACGCTGATCAACAGGCCCGGCATCAGCATCAAACCCACCTGGTCACTCACCAGGGAGGTGGCCTTGGCACCGAAGCGAAGGCGGTGGATCACCACCATCAGCACCTCATCAAGGCAGTCCACCTGGGGCCGCTGGGGTGGCTGCAGCAGGGGCTCCGCCAGAGTGGGGGGCACCCCGAGATCATCGAGCAAGGATTGGATACCCCGTGTATCGGCCAGGCCTCGGATCCTCACCCACACGGGCACGCGGAGCTGGTGGATGGCCTCGAGCAGGTCGCGGGAGGTGAAGGCCTGACGCCGGGGACCTTCCGACCCGAAGATGATCAGATCAATGTGGGTGGGCGCAACGCCACCGTGCACAAAGAGATCGGCGGGAAGATCAGCAGGCCGCTGCTCGAGCAGATTCGAGGTCAGAGCGCCAGGGGTGAGTCGCAGCACGGGGGATGGGGCTCGATGCAGCGGTGGAGCACAAGGCCCGTCCCGATGATCGCAGCCTGAAGCAGCAAGCAGCAGCCAACGGGTGGAAACCAGACGCGAAGCTTCTGGACCATGACCCCTCAAGTTGTTGGCCGTATTCCAGAGAAGCCGCTCCGGAGCCGCTGTCGCCCTCGTCACGTGGGGATGATCTCGTCAACCCTGCCGCAGCATCAACGGGGCCGTACCTCGCTAACTTGCCACCACCCGATCTTGTGCGGTGGCAAACGACAAAGAAGGCGTCCTGCCCTCCAGCCCCGATGGCGACTACATAAGCGGGTCGGGCGTGGCCTCCCCTATGGAGGCCCATGGCAGCTACCGGGGATCCGACTGGTCGCCGGAGCGACTGGCCTTCCACCAGAACCTGGAAAGCTTCGCCGAACGGGTGGGGCTGATCGTGGGCCTGCAGAGCAACGGCAAATTGAGCCAGGAAGGGGCCTACGCCGAAATCCGCAAATTATGGAAATCGCTGCGCTCCAGCAAGGACAACCTGCTGAGTGGGGACGGCTCACCCGGCGAGACCGCGAACCGCTGAGATCTCAGGGATTTCCGTGAACACCAACCCGGCGGCGCCAGCCACCTCCAACCCAACTCTTACCGAAGGCAGCTGTAGAGGTGGAACTCTCCGGCTCGCTCCATCGGCGCGCAGCGCTGATCGCCGGCATCAGGTCGTGCGCGGCTGAGCAGCAGGCGCTCGCCTTGGGCCGAAGGCGGCAGATCCACTAGCCCTGCGCTACCGCGCACCCGACGGCCGGCGTACCAATTCAGAGCGGGTCTTTCGGCCTCGCGCCAGAGCACCAGGGGGGGAGCGTTGGCCCCGACCGGCTGTCGACGCGCCAGAGCGGCAACGGGTCCCACCGGCCAGGATTCGTTCAACTCCCAGAGCCAGAGGGGCCCGCTCAGCAGCAGGGCCAGGGTGAGCCAGACCCCCCCCACCAGGAGCAGCCCCCCCGCCCGGCGGCCGGCCGGCCCATGACCGAGCAGCATGCCGCCGCCGGCCAGCAAGGCAACGCCAAGGCTCAACAGCAGCGGCTGGGTGGCCGGAGGCAGGGGCAGGATTCCCAAGGCCGCCACGGGATAGGCCAGCAGCAGCAGCAGCAGGCCCAGACCACACCAGAACCAGGGAATGGCGGCGGCCAGAGCCGCGGCGGGGGGCCGGCCTTCGGGGCCGGAGCGGATCAGCCAGGCCAGCACCGGAGCGCAGACCAGACAAAAAGGGGGCCACAGCAACAGGCTGTACCACGGAAGCTGGGTGCCCAGCGGCAACACCAGCAGGGCTGTGAGCACCGTGAGGCCCAGGCACCAGTGTCCGGCGCGCTGGCGGCGCTGGCGCCAGGCCAGAGCCAGACCAAACGGCCAGAGGGGAAGCCAGGGCCAGCCTCCCTTGAGCAGCTCCAGCAAGGGCGGCCCCGGCCCGCCGCTATGGCCCTCGAGCGAACCACCTACCCGGGCAAACCCCTGGCTGGTCCACATCGCCAGGGCATCGGGCCCCCGTGCCATCAGGTGGAGGCCATGCCAGCCCAAACCCGGCAACAACCCCAGGGCCAAGCCCAGCAGCAGCGGCCAGCAAGGAAGCCGGGGCTGATCCGGTTCGAACCAGCGCAGGGCCAGGACCGCCAGCAGCAACGGCAGGGCGGCGGGGGCCTTGAGCAGCAGCAGCAGGCTGGTGGCCAGGCCAGCCACCAGGGCGAGAACCAGGTTCCGGCTAGGGCGTTGTTTGAGGCGTTGATCGAGGCGTTGATCGAGGCCCAGCACGGCCCACCACTGCAGGGCCATGGCCACCAGCAGGGCGCCATCCAGCATGGCCAGACGCCCATGGCGCGCCAGGGGCATCAGGGTGAGGGCGAGGGCGGCGGTGGCCAGGGCCGTGCCCCGCTCGGCGGGGCGCAGCCGCAGCTGCACCAGGGCCAGCAGGGGCGGCAGGCAGGCCGACAGAAGGGCCGGGCCCAGCCGCACCACCCACTCCGGCGGTAAGGCCTCCGCTGGTGCCTGCACCACGGAGCGCCAGAGACCGATCACGGCGGCGATCAGCAGATGGATCGCCGGCGGCTTGTTGAGGTAGGGATCGCCCCAGAAGGTGGGCAGGAGCTTCTCGCTCCAGGGGGCCTGGCTGAGTTCCAAGGCCACCCGGGCCACGATTCCCTCATCCCAGTCGCGCAGGGGCTGGTCCCCCAGACCCACCAGGGCGAGCACGAGGGCCAGCAACCAGATCAGCAGCAGGGCTGGGGCCAGCCGAAGCGGCCGGGGACTGGAACCGGCGCGCATGGAAAGGAGGGCAGATCTAGGGAGTCTGCCCTGGTCCATTCCGGCCCCGAACCTGAAGGAGACCTCCTGTTCCTCACCATCCGCCGAGGGCAGCGGCGGCCCTTGGGAACGCTGTCGCTAGCGTGAAGAAAGGCACCGGAGGATGGGTTTGATTCGCGGCAGCGTCACCCTCGCCAACCCCACCCGGCCGGAGCTGGTGCCACTGCCGGTGTCGGCCCTGGCGGACAGCGGCGCGGTGCATCTCTGCATCCCGGAGCACCTGGCGATCCAGCTGGAGCTGTCGGAGCTGGAGCGGCGCGAGGTGGTGCTGGCCGACGGCCGCCGGTGCACGGTGCCCTATGTGGGTCCGGTGGAGGTGCGCTTCGGCAACCGCCGCTGCTTCACCGGCGCCATGGTGCTGGGCAGCGAGGTGCTGCTCGGCGCCATCCCAATGGAGGACATGGATCTGGTGCTGAGGCCCCAGCTGCAGAGCCTGGAGGTGAATCCCGAAAGCCCGAACCTGCCGACGAGCGTGGCGATGCGGGTGGAAGACGGAATGCATCGGGCTGCCATTGATGCAGGATCTGCATAAGCCTCACGCGGAAAGTTGACGGCCATTCCCGCAGCGGTTCTTGCCTGGCAAACTGGCCGCAAAACTGACGCCCCAGCCCCTTGATGCCCAACCAGGAGCTGCTCGACGACTTCCTGGAGGCCCTGGAGCAGAGCGGCAGCCCGGTGAAGAATCCGGCGCTGCGGCAGCGGCTGGGGTGGGATGAGGCCACGTATGAGGCCGCGAAGGCGGAGCTGGTGGGGCGCCGGATCGTGGTGCGCGGCCGGGGGCGCAGCGATTCGGTGTCGTTGGTGGGGGCCGAACCCGTGGAGGAGCCCGCTCAGGCAGCCAACGGCAGCAGCCCCTCCGGCAACGGCCGAGGCCGTCTTGCCGGCCGCAACGCCAAGGGTGCGGTGGCGGAGCCCAAGGACAAATCGCTGGAAACCTGGATCTGGGATGCGGCCTGCTCGATCCGCGGCGCCAAGGATGCGGCCAAATA
>Ga0315905_10003261_pt1 | contig 16789 bp, 16 predicted proteins | sample LakEriMetagenome_5_FD_203522 | JGI IMG/M metagenome (GOLD analysis project Ga0315905, IMG submission 203522) | Freshwater fungal communities from buoy surface, Lake Erie, Ohio, United States - Buoy 4 MA121 | ecosystem: Environmental > Aquatic > Freshwater > Lake | place: USA: Lake Erie, Ohio... | reverse complement strand
TCGAGGAACCACCACAAAAAGCATCACTTATGCGATGCTTTTTTCTTTTTAACGCAAAAAATTGTTGCGCTGAGGGCTTATGGGTCACTTTTCCCACTCTCATTTCATTGAGTTATTGCACGCATATTACACGGTGGACCGCTACTGGCAAGTCAAAAAATCGACCTTCATGACGCCCTTCTTAACCAAGTGCGATAAACATTATTTTTCTATTGATTTGGGGGATATCACTTAAAGCGGTTCGTGTATCAATGCAGTAAGACTGGTTTGCTCCAAAATATCGTTAACAGCAGCCTTGTCGGATGAACTCAAAGACGCATATTCCTCTCGAAGCCATCTAAGACATTTACCTTGATAAGTAAATGTATTTTGAATCCATTGCTTGTCATCAATGATTGTGCGCACAGTGTCCTCATTAGCAATAAGAGCGCGAGCATTAGCTAACATCAGAGGCTGGTAGGTTCTAGCTACTTCCTTCAAGATGCACAACAAAGATTCGGGTAGGTTCACCGAAGTAAGCCAATCCGTTTCCTTTGGATCCAATCCAGACAAATCCTCCAAAAGAGCAACCCATGCATAAACTCGTGGTGCAAACTGCAATGTGATGGCCGAAGGTGTGGGATCAAAATAAGCAAGTTGTGTCAGTTGACCATAAGAGGCAAAGTCAGCGGCTCCTGGGCGCGAGCCCATTAGAAATGGATATTGTTTAAGGTGAGCTTCCATGACATCGAGAAAGTTCTTGTAACTTTGCTCAATCACACCCCAAGTTGATTCGTTAGAGCCTACAAAATGTAGACGGTTGATTTGACGGTCTGAGAATTGCCTTTCGTGTTCAGCTGCCAAATCGTCTGAGGCCATGAAATTTCGCCACCGAGGCAGGATGTTTCCTGACTTTGCAATATCCTCTGCAAAATGCCATCGGTAATGAAACATGCATTTAGTTAGCCATTCATCAGCATAATCCTCCAGCAAGCTGTCTATAAATCTCAAAACAAGATCGGTTGGCTGAACTTTTGGCCCGGGATAAAGAGTTTCGAAACGGCGCAACAAGGGCGTAGAGTCCGTTAAGGCCTCCAATTTACCTGAATCATTAGGCAAGAAGAAAGTTGGCAATAGTTCAACTTTAGGCTTGGGCATGCCTTCTAGTCTTGTTGAACCCGCAACCAGCAGTGAGTAGGGAATGTGTCGATACCGCAGGATTGCCAACATCTTCCGGGTATAAGGCGAGCCTGGTGCGCCCTTTAGCAACAACGGATCATTCCGCAATTGAACAGGCGCATTCATGGTTTATCGCCCCTTAAAAACGGGTGTACGTTTTTCTTTATAGCTGCTAAACGCCTCTCGAAAATCTTCTGTACCGGTACACAAGTCTTGCTCAAGATTGGCCGCGGCAAACGCGTCATCATAGGTATCGTCCATGGCTGTCCAAATTTGAGCTTTCATTGCGGCTAAGGCTCGCGGCGCAGAATTGGTTGCAATTGCCTGAGCATAAGTTTTGACATGGCTCATCAATTCCTCGTCAGGCAAGACAGCATTGACAAGACCCAATCGCTCAGCTTCAACCCCATCAAAGCGACGAGCGGTGTAAAGCAAATCTGCTGCGCGGGCTGTTCCAATTAAGCGCGGCAATAACCAACCAATGCCTTTTTCTGCTGGAACACCGATGCGGGCAAAGGTGGCGTTAAATAGAGCAGACTTACTAGCAAAACGAATATCACAGTGCAACGCAAGAATAAAACCCCAACCAAATGCTGCTCCGTTAACAGCTGCAATAGTGGGTTTTCGTGAAGTAATCAAATTGTTCCAGCCAGTGCTAAAAAATCGCTGCAATTTGGGTCCTACATCATCTCCCCATTGCCTGGTCAGAGGTAAATTAGATTTACGTTGAGAATGACCGGATGTGCCAGTGCCGATGACTGCCAAATCAAGACCAGCAGAAAACCCGCGGCCCGCACCGGTAATTACAATCACGCGAACAGAAGGATCGGCAGCAGCTTGATCAACATACCCAAAAAAATCCGCCATCATATCTGGCGTGAGAGCGTTTAATTTTTCTGGTCGATTAAAGGTCAGAGTTGCGACACCAGAGTCAACAGAATAAATCACTTCTGAAGTAGGCTGAAAATCAACTGTCATTTTTGGATACTCGCTTTCTTAATTCATGAAAAATTGGCAAGAGTTTTAGACACAATAGCTTCTCAAGACTTCCAGCTAGCCGCATACTTCAACAATCACGCGCTGCACCAACCAAAGTTGATGCAAGCCCAAGGCGCCCTCTCGCCGCAACATATTGACTGTGCAACTTGTTAACAAATTGTTTTGTACTTAACACTTGATCGATTGCACCGATACCATGTCCACTTCCCCAAATGTCTTTCCACACCTTAGGTTTGCCAGCTTGTCCTGTAGAAAAATTCATTGTTTTTTCTTCATTGGCAGATAAATTTTCCGGATCTAGACCCGCATTTCGAATACTGGTTTTTAAATAGTTGCCATAGACACCCGAGAAAAAATTGGAGTACACCACATCATCCGATGTTCCATCAACAATGGCCTGTTTATACACATTACTTGCTTGAGCTTCCTCAGTTGCAATGAATGCAGACCCTATGTACGCAAAATCAGCGCCCATTGCTTGAGCTGCCAAAATTGAATTGCCATTGGCAATTGAACCACTTAGGGCAATGGGTCCATCGAACCATTTTCGCAGCTCTTGCATCAGCGCAAATGGACTCTTAGTACCGGCATGCCCTCCCGCACCCGCTGCAACGGCAATCAAACCGTCGGCTCCTTTGTCAATGGCTTTCTTGGCAAAGGTATTGTTGATGATGTCGTGCATCACCATGCCGCCATAGGCATGAACTGCTTGATTGACTTCTTCGCGTGCGCCTAAGGATGTAATGACCAGGGGCACTTTGAAATGTGCAATGATTTCCATGTCTTGTTCTAATCGATCATTACTTTTATGAACAATTTGATTGATGGCAAATGGCGCGGCTGGGTGACTTGGAAAGTCTCGATTGTGCGCAGCCAGTGTCAATGTAATTTCTTCAAGCCAATCTTTAAGTAGCTCAGCAGGCCTCGCATTGAGCGCTGGCATTGAGCCCACCACACCAGCCTTGCATTGTTCAATGACCAAAGGCGGTTGGCTGATAATGAACATCGGCGAGCAAATAACAGGCAAGCGAAGATTTGAAAACAGTGAGTGATTTTTTTCCATATTGTGTTCGTTTAAATTTCAGGTCAGGTCAGGTCAGCGTATCTTTCCAAATGGTGATCTGCATCACCGAATTGCTGCGCAATCATCGTTAAACGGCGAAAGGTGTGCGATACCTTGAGCTCTTCAGTCATTCCCATTCCACCGTGCAATTGCACAGACTCTTGGCTTATTAGGCGCGCGGCATCTGCGATTTTTATCTTTGCGGCAGAAACAGCTCTTGCACGGCCTGTAGCGTTAGTCGTGTCATCCACTTTGCTGGCTGCCAAGATAGCCATTGAACGTGCTTGTTCGGTAGTGATGTACATCTCTACCATGCGATGCTGCAATACTTGAAACGATGCAATCGTTACACCGAACTGCTTGCGCTGCTTCATGTAATCTAATGTGGCATCGTTGGCGCATTTCATCGCGCCAATGGCTTCTGCACAAAGCAAGGCTGTCGCAAAGTCTGTCGCCTCTTCGATAAACGGCATCGCAGCGCCTTCAACACCAAGCAACGCATCTGCATGCAGTAAGACATTTGAAAATGCGACATCCGCTACCCGAAATCCGTCTACGGTGCGACTCGGATTTAGTTCAACGCCCGATGCCTGGGTGTCGACAATAAAAAGACTAGCGCCTTGGGGAGTAAGCGCTGAAACAAGCAAGTGACGAGCCAAAGCGGCCCCAGTAACAAGACACTTTCGACCATTGAGAACCCAAGCGCCTGAGTTGGATTTGGCCAAAGTAAGCTGGGGTGCCAATTGATAGCGATGCCCTTCCTCCAAGTAGGCAAACGCCAGTCTTGCGGAACCATCAATCAAACCTGGCAATATTGCAGCACGCTGGGCAACAGACCCCATGCGCGAAACAAGACGTCCTGCCAAAGCAACATTCTCCAAGAGAGGCTCAACAACCAAGGCCTCGCCCATTGCTTCCATGACCGCCATCAAGTCCATCGCACCACCACCAAAACCTTCATCGGCTTCTGACAAGGTAATAGCAGTCAAACCCAGATCGGCAAAAGTTTTCCAAACAGCCTCACTCACCCCAGATTCAGAATTGAGGATAGCTTTGCGTTTTTCAAAACTGTATTCATTGTTCAGATACTTGCTGACCGAATCAGCCAATTGTTTCTGTTCTGGTGTCAGTTCAAAGTTCATCGATTTTCCTCACAAGCCCAAGCTCATCTTTGCAATGATGTTGCGCTGAATTTCATTGGATCCTGCATAAATGCTGGCCTTGCGAAAATTAAAGTAGCGAGGCGCCAAACGCGATGTGAAAGGGTCAATAACGCCATCGGATACTGACATGAAGGGTTGCGCATTGGGCCCTGCTGCTTGCATCGCCAACTCGGTAATCATTTGCTGCACCTCAGTACCTCTGATCTTGAGCATCGACACATCAGCTCCCGGCGCTTGGCCTGTTCGTCGCATCTGATCTAGAAAACGCATTGAAGTAATTTCCAACGCATCCAGTTCGATCTCCACACGAGATATCTTGTCTTTGAACCGCAGATCGTCAATGAGGGGCTTGCCGTTTTTCTGTTCACGCTGTGCCAATGCCCGCAGGGCTGCTAACTCGCGCCTGCTGGCACCAACGCTTCCGGACCCCATTCGCTCATGCCCTAGTAAATACTTGGCAACGGTCCATCCTTTGTTTTCCTCGAAAACCAAATTCTGGACAGGCACTTTGACGTTATCGAAGAAAATCTCATTCACTTCATGCCCGCCATCCATCAAAATCAGAGGACGAACAGTGATACCCGGCGTATTCATGTTCATCAAGATGAAGCTAATGCCTTCTTGACGTTTCTCGGCATGTGGGTCTGTGCGAACCAAACAAAAAATCCAGTCCCCATATTGACCCAACGTGGTCCAAATTTTTTGGCCATTGATGACGTAGTGATCGCCAACGCGGTCAGCTCGAGTTTTAACTGCAGCCAAATCAGAGCCAGCACCGGGCTCGGAATAGCCTTGTACCCAAAAGTCTTCTCCCTCGCGGATTCGCGGTAGGAACTGTTCCTTTTGAGCGGAAGTGCCGAACTTCAAGAGAACGGGGGCACACATGGCAGGACCAAAGGGAGGCAATCTGGGCGCGCCTGCTAAGGCGAATTCTTCGTCGTAAATATAGCGTTGTGTCATGTCCCAACCTGTACCGCCCCACTCCACCGGCCAATGCGGCACAGACCAACCCTTGGCGGCCAAAATCTTATGCCAACGCTGGTAATCTTCTTTGCTCAGTTCTTGATAGCCAATGACTTTTTGGCGAATATCTTCAGGCAAATTAATTTTGAGCCAGTGTTGAACTTCTTCTCGAAACTTTGTTTCCTCTTGAGAGTAATTTAAGTCCATTAATTTGCCTTATCAAAGTACGTTAATTGGGTTTGATTGCAATGACTGAAAACTCAAACACGCCTTGATTGGCCTTGCCAATGTTGGTCGCGAAGACGCCGTTTGGCGATTTTTCCAGATTCGTCGCGTGGCAGTGGCGCTAAGTCAATGCTGCGGGGTACTTTAAAAGCTGCAAGACCAGCCTGTAGCCATGCTTGCATATCTTCTAAAGAGGGCTTTTCACCTGGCAACGGCTCTACCACTGCATGCAAACGTTCACCAAATTCAGAATCAGGGATTCCAAATACTGCGCAATCTGCAACGCCAGGGCATGCGAGCAAACGATGTTCAATTTCTACAGGATAAATATTGACACCACCTGAGATCACCATGTCTGATGCACGATCGCACAAATATAGATAACCATCTGCGTCTAGGTATCCCATATCTCCAAGGCAAATGAGTCCATCTCTTTCAATGTCACGGCGTGCGGCGTCATTGTGTCGGTAAGTGAAGTCAGGATATATGGGTTGCCGCACGTAAATCAGACCGACTTCACCAGTGGGAAGTTGCTCGCCCGCTTCATTCAAGATACGAACTTTGGCATCCAACACTGGGCGGCCTGCACTGCCCGGGCGCTGCAGTGCTTCAGCTGCAGTGATGGAAGTGATCATGCCAGCTTCGCTTGATGCATACATCTCATTGATGATGGGGCCAAACCACTCAATCATGGAACGCTTAACGTCGGGCGCACAGGGGGAACCCGTAGAAGCTACAAAACGCAAAGAAGAGATATCGTATTGATGACGTACCGCCTCAGGTAGGCGCAGTAGCCTCACGTACATGATGGGCACCAAGTAGACGACGTCAATGCGGTGACGCTCAATCAGGGCCAGTAATTGCTCGGCGTCAAAGTGAGGCATGAGCACCACGCTTTCGGCAATGCGCAAGGCGTGTTGCAAGAAAGTACTCGGACCACTGTGGTAGAGCGGCGCGGGCACCAAAGCTCGGCACCCAGCACTGATCCCAAGTGCGAGTTCAACCAGATGCTTAGTTTGAGCTAGGCGGGAATCAAGCTCTGCTAAGGGTATTCGGTCGCGAACCACTCCTTTGGGTCGACCTGTGGTGCCTGAGGTGTAAACCATGTGGCCGCCAGGCGATACCAGTGGGCCACTGTATGCGGCCTGAGTGGATAGCCAAGTTTCGTAGGGCAGTGATTTCGGGGAGCGACTTTGACCAACTGACAACAAAGCAACGCTTTGCGGCACCACATGAATGATGCCATCCAAAAGGTCACCATGTGCTATCAAAGCTTTCGAACCGCTGTCCAACAACAACACACTGGCCTCGTCAGCAGTAAAGTGCCAATTGATTGGGCAAAAGCTAATACCCGTTTGACGGCAAGCATGAATGATGTCCACGAAAAGTTCGGAGTTCCGCAACAGAACTGCCAAAACATCACCTTCGCGCAAGCCTAAAGCGATCAAGCCGCCTGCAAGTTGCGCACCTCGAGTAGCCTGCGTAGCAGCATCCGTGGCGCATCCTTGAAAATGGAATGTAGCACTCACACTTAGCAATTCTTTGCTATCTGCATTGTTGGTAATCGTTGCCCGCATTGGCTATTCTTTGGAGTTGGTTTGAATTAAGAAGTCAATCCTATAAATACTGACTCACTTTGGCTAATGATCTTCACTGATGCTGAACATTAGCGCACCTGATAAGCAGCAGCTCATTCGCAGCATCCGCCGGATCCGGGAACACTTTGCAGAACAATTTCATCAGCACCCGCACCTTCCCTTCGCGTGGGTTCGGATAGTCTGAGCTGCGGCAGGAACGCTTCAATGATCCTTAGCTTGCCACCGCAGTGATGTATCGCGCTTGTGATTAATGTCCCAATTCTGGCTTCATGGCATCGTAGCCGGGGACGTAGCTGGTATTGGTCTGGTCCGGATTGCGATTGACCAGCGGGCGCGCAAAAAGTGAGTTGGTCACGCTGCGTACCTCATGCTCCAACCTGTACAGTGGCTTTAAGGTGTCAGGATCTACGATGTCGATGAAGCGCCACTCATACTGGCCTCTTTCCAGCGTGATGAGGCCGCGCTCCTTCAGCCAGCGATGCGGGCCGGAGAAGTCGGAGATGTAGATCGCGATGTGATGGCCGTCGTACTCCGGCAGTGGCCGGTCCGTCTCGCGGAACAGCAGGTATTGCATCGTCCCCACCTGAACGCGCGCGCAAACGCCCTGTGCATCTTTCTCGACGGATGAGGGGGCCTTGATGGCCTCCCGATAAAAGCGCGCGATGCCGTCCGCCGTGCCCACGGGCACATCGAATTCGACATAGGGCATGCCGATCTGGATGCGGCCGAAGCGTTCCAAATCAGGCTCGAAGCAGCGTATGCGATTGCCCCAGGGGGAGATGACATCAACGTAGCCACTGGCTTCATACACGCCGAACTGCGTGCCTGCCAGCCGATCTTTCACTGCGGCCAGGCGCCTAAGCAGTGCCTGGCGCGACGGCAGCACGATCGCGGTATGCCCGCGCAGTACCTCGGGCTTGTAGGGCGGGCGCGTAGGCATGTGGATCTGGTTGCGGCCGATGTTGATCCACATGTTGGTCAGCTCGACCATGATGTAAGGATCGCGGGTCAGTCCCAGTCCGGCGACGTAGAAAAGCGTCGCGATCTGCTGATCAGGTACTGCCGTATTGACATGCTCCAACGCGACACAGTTGCCCAGGTCTTCGTTGGTGGGGTTAAATTGCTTTTCCATGGAGTTCCGTTGTCGTACGTATGTGTGAGGGGGAGTCTGTTCGTTATTTCTGCGGTGCTCCTGTTGTCTTCCCTTCCACCAACGCCAGAGTCTCCTTCGCAATCGGCCCCCATCCAGCCGCTAGCTCTTTGATCTCGCTTCGCAGCGCCACAGCATCACCCACGGCCGGCTCGAACCCAGCCGCGCGAAGGGCCTCGACGACTTCGGTCTGCGCCATGGTCTGCCGCACCGCGTTGGCGATCTTATCAACGACGGCGGGATTGATGCCTGGAGGGCCAACCAGTGCAAGCGAGCCCGTAGAGAAGTACTGTTGAATCGATTCAGAGAACGCAGGGGCGACTGGGGCTTCCCCTGCGCGGGTCGATCCTGACACGGCGACGAGGCGAACGCCTTTGCCCGTTTGTGCGGCACTTAAAGCCGTGCCAAGGTCGGTATAGAAGATATGTACTTCCCCCGCAATCAGCGCGGTTGCACCCTGGCCGCCCCCCTTGTAGGGCACGGCCAGCATCTCCGCGCCAACCTTTCGGGCAGCCATGGACATGGCCAAGTGCGCGCTGGTGCCCGTGCCGACGGTGGCGTAGAACACCTTGTTCGGGTTGGCCTTGGCGTACTGCAGAACCTCGAGCAGGTCCTTGCCGGGAATTGTCGGGTGCACGATGACGGCGGTCCGGAAGTACCCGAAGGGAATGATGGGCGTGATGTCCTTCGACAGGTCGTAGGGCGCCTTGTCCATCACGACGCCAGACGTGAACTGTTGTTTGGTGTTCATGAACATCAAACGGTACCCATCGGGCTGTGAGCGGATGATGTTCTGGGTGCCTATGATGCCCTGTGCACCGGCGATGCTCTCGACGACGACGGGCTGACCCAGCAGCTTTTGCAGCGGGCCCTGGAGGATGCGGGCCACTCTGTCTTGCCCGCCGCCGGGTGGGCTCGTGATGATGATCCGGACCGCCTTATCGGGATAGCGGCTCGAGTCGGTGGGCTGTGCCCAGGCTTGGGTCTGCAAGACCGCCAGTGCGGCTGTGCCGACCATGCAAAGTAAAATTCTCATCGAAAGCATGCTGTCTCCTTCGCTGCGCAAACATTTGAGCAGTCACTTTTTAAAAACCGGTTCTAGCGGCGAACGCGCTTGAATGGGTGTGCGCTTGGGCGGCGGCACGCCTACCACAGCCATGTGGATGGTTTCACTGCCGTTGTTGAGCAGTTGATGTTCAACCACGTCCGGCGGCATATGGATCATGTCGCCGGGGCCGACCTGCTGCTCGAGCGTCTCGCCGCTGTCGGTCTTCCACTGCATCACGCCGTGACCGCTGATGATGAAATAAATTTCCTCGAAATCACTGGGGTACACGACTTCGACGCTCTCGGTGCGGAACTTGGTGTGCCGGTGCCATTGGTGAGGACTGAAGCCGGGGTTAATTTCGTCGATTGCGAAAAAAAGTTTTTCCGTGACGATGACGCGCTTGACTTGGCCGGCTTCCTTGCCGAAGCCGCGTATGTTCTGCCCTGCCAATTCATTCGTCCTGATGATATTGAGTGGTGCCATTCCTAGAGTGGTCGTCATTTCTGTGGTGCTCCTGTTGTCTTTCCATCTACCAATGCAAGAATCTCCCTCGCAGCCGGCCCCCAGCTAGCCGCCAGCTCTTTGATTTCGCTTCGCAGCGCCGCAGCATCACCCACGTCCAGCTCGAGACCGGCCGCGCGCACGGCCTCGACGACTTCGGCCTGCGTCATGGCCTGCCGCACCGCGTTGGCGATCTTCTCAACGACGGCGGGATTCATGCCTGGAGGGCCGACCAGTGCAAGCGAGCCCGTAATGAAGTACTGACGAATCGATTCAGAGAACGCAGGGGCGACTGGGGCTTCCCCTGCGCGGGTCGATCCTGACACGGCGACGAGGCGAACGCCTTTGCCCGTTTGTGCAGCAAGCAATGCCGTGGTCACATCGGTAGTGTAGATGTGCACTTCCCCCGCAACAACCGCGGTTGCAGCCTGACCGCCCGTCTTGTAGGGCACGGCCAGCATCTCCGCGCCAACCTTTCGGGCCGCCATGGCCATGGCCAAGTGCCCGGAGATGCCCACGTTGGCGTAGGACACCTTGTTCGGATTGGCTTTGGCGTACTGGAGAATTTCGAGCAGGTCCTTGCCGGGAATCGTCGGGTGGGCGATGACGGCGAGCCGGAAGTACGCGAAGGGAATGATGGGCGTGATGTCCTTTGACAGGTCGTAGGGAGCCTTGTCCATCACGAAGCCCGACGTGAACTGCTGGCGCGTGTTCATCAACATCACACGATACCCATCGGGCTGCGCGCGAATGAGATTCTGGGTGGCGATGATGCCCTGTGCACCGGGGATGTTCTCGACGACGACGGGCTGCCCCAGCAGCTTTTGCAGTGGGCCCTGGAGGATGCGGGCCACTCTGTCTTGCCCGCCGCCAGCTTGGGTCGTGGTGATGATCCGGACCAAACGATCGGGATACCGGCTTGAGTCGGTGGACTGTGCCCAGGCTTGGGGCTGGACCACCGCCAGCGCGGCTGTGCCGGCCATACACAGTAAAATTCTCTTCGAAAGCATACTGTCTCCTTCGCCGCGCAACGGTTGCAGCGGTTATTTTTAAGAAGCATAAGATTGGTGCTAGATTTTTGAAAATGATATGAACTGAAGTCGATCATCAGAAGGGATGATGAGAGGCCTCGGGACATTCATCATCATGAATAAAAAAATCAGCGCACTTGACGAATATGCTAGAGTGCCCAAAAAATCCTGCCGCGCAGGATGCGATCCGCAGTCGCACAATTGACTGCGGCACACTCTTGATGGAGCAAGCCTCATGATCGGTCTCAAAGTACTCAAGCGCAGGCGAGCGGTGCCTGTCGAATTGGCCCTGCAATTCATCGACGTGCCGGTTTCTAATGTCAGTGATTGCATGTCGCGACTGTTTGCGGGCGGGGCGCGCCTGCGACCGATGCACAGTGGCATCCCAATGAGCGGCCCTGCGCTGACTGTACGGACTCGGCCTGGCGACAACCTCATGATCCACAAAGCGCTGCAGATGGCCGCACCGGGCGACATCATCGTGGTGGATGCGGGCGGCGACCTGACCAATGCGGTGATCGGCGACCTGCTGGTCGGCATTGCCATCCAGCGCGGACTGGGTGGCTTCGTGATCAATGGCGCAATTCGCGATGCCAGGGCGGTGCGCGAGGGTAATTTCCCTATCTTTGCTGCAGGGGTCACTCATCGTGGCTCATACAAGAATGGGCCTGGTGAAATCAATGTGCCGATCGCGATTGATGGAATGGTTATCGAGCCAGGCGATCTAATTATCGGTGACGACGATGGCGTGCTGTGTGTGCCCTTCGACCATGTTAAGTCAGTGCTTGCCGCAGCCAGAAAAAAAGCAGGTGCAGAGGCAGTCATGGCGAAGGCGATAGCCGCCGGAAAACTCGACACCGCCTGGATCGATGCAACGCTGAACCAGTTGGGGTGTGAGATCGAAGCGCAGTGATGACGCACAGTCGACACCGCTGAACCTGAGTTGCCTTACAGCACGACCTCCACCAACGCAGGGCCCTGTACCGCCAACGCTTTTTGCAGGCCAACGCAGAACCCGCCCATGTCGCTCACGCGGCTTGCCTGCATGCCCATGCCCTTGGCCAGCGCCACCCAATCGAGGTCGGGACGGTCCAGGCTCAGCATGTCGGTGGCGCGTTGGCCTGGCACGCCAGCGCCCACACCGCTAAACTCGCCCAGCAAAATTTTATAGGCCCGGTTGGCGAAGATGACGACGGTGATGTTCAGGTTTTCTCGCACCATGGTCCAAAGCGCCTGCAAGGTGTACATGCCGCTGCCGTCGCCTTCTAGCGCAATCACTTTGCGATCGGGCGCGGCAATGGCCGCCCCCACTGCGGCGGGCAAGGCAAAACCGATGGACCCACCCATGACGGTCAGCCAGTCATGCTGGGCTGCACCCTGGGCTACCTTGTCAAAGCTGCGGCCCGAGGTGACTGCTTCGTCTACCACGATGGCGTTGGCGGGCATCAGCGCCACCAACAGGCGGGCCACGTTGTCGGGATTAATCGGGCCATGGAAAGATTCCATCTCCTGTGCAACGTTGCGATCAGCCACAAGGGCCACTGGGCCAGTGCTCGCACCCAGCGCATCGCTGAGGGCATGCAAGGCGGCCTTCAAATCGTCGGCATGTGATGCCAGCGTGATGTATTCGCAACCGGGGCGACTCAAAACGCCAGGCTTGCCGGGGTAGGCAAAAAAGGCAACCGGCTGCTTAGCACCCACCAACACAATTTTGTCGAACGGGGCCAGCACCGCCATCGCGGGGTCGACCGCATAAGGCAGGCGCGGCACCATCACCCGTCCGGCACCGCGCTCCAGCCGGGCAACTAAACACTCAGACATAACCGCGCAACCGGTGGCGGCAGCGATGCGACCGGCCCATTCGGTTGCGTTGGCGCGCAAGGCCCGGCCGCCCAGCAGCAGCAAGGTGGTGGGCCCCAGCCGAAGCGCCTGCGCTGCCTGGCGAATGCTTTCGTCGCTCAACACGTTTTCTGGCGAAGCTTGCACCAGAGCGCCGGCCCAGCGGAGTGCATTCTGGCCAACGGCATCCGGTTGGCTGACGGGGAGCGTGGCTTCTGTCCAAGCGGTATCGGCTGGCAGAATCAGTGTGGCGATGCGCCCTGGGCGGCTGTTTGCCTGGCGGATGGCCTCTTGCCCGTCGGCCTGAATGGTTGCTGCGCTAGGCGACGAATGTACCCAGTTCGACATGGGTCGCGCCAGCATGTCAATGTCAGAGGTGAGCGGCGCATCCAGTTGCAGGTGGCCCGTGGCGTGGTCTCCCACAATGTTAACGATGCCGGAGTTGGCCTTTTTAGCATTGTGCAAATTCGCTAGCCCGTTGGCCAGGCCCGGTCCCAGATGTAACAAGGTGGCAGCAGGCCGTTCTTTGATGCGGTAATACCCGTCGGCAGCGCCAGTGACCACGCCCTCAAAAAGTCCCAACACGCAGCGCATGCCTTCGACCTTGTCGAGTGCCGCGACGAAGTGCATCTCCGAGGTACCGGGGTTGGCAAAACAAACGTCCACGCCGCCGTCCAGCAGCGTGTGCACCAGGCTCTCGGCGCCGTTCATGAGGCAACCTGGCAAAGGCCGGTTTTTTGATAAAGCTTGAATTTCATATGATGTCTGTAGTTAAAATTTTTTCAAAATAAAGCGGATAGGCATTTCAACTTTATGAAGCTAAGAATTACCCGCATTCAGTGGGGCTTGTGAGCGTCCGTGAGGCAGACCTACCGATCGATTCAGTCCATGGAAATTTTGGCATTCCGAATCACCTCGCCCCACTTGTTCAGCTCCGAACGCATCAACTCTGCGATTTTGTCGACCGGTAAACTGCCAACATCCTCCAAACCGGCATTTTGCAGCGCAGTGACGACCTCCGGATCTTGGAGGCTGGTGCGAAACGCCGCGCGCAAGCGCGCTAGAGGCTCGGCCGGAATACCGGCCGGTCCAACCAACAACACCCAGGACTTTTCATCGAATCCGGGCAGGCCTTGCTCGGCAATGGTGGGGACGCTTGGTATCTCCGCCGCCCGCTTGACACCGGTGACCCCGATCGCGCGCAGCTTGCCGGTCTGGAGATGCGCAATCGACGCGGCCGTGGTCGTGAAGGCCAGGTCCACCAAACCACCAATCAGGTCGGGGTTGTACTGGGTCACACCCTTGTAGGGCACATGAGTCATCTGGATGCCGGTACGCATCTTGAAAAGTTCGCAGAACAAGTGATTTGACGAACCAATGCCGGAGCTGGCGTAGTTCAGTTTGCCCGGATTGGCTTTGGCATAGGCAACCAGTTCGGCGATGTTGCGCGCCGGGACTTTCGGGTTAACAACCAGCAGCAACGACGCCGAGCCCAAGGCGCCCAAGGGCACGAAGGAGCTAAGCGGGTTGTAGGGCACTTTGCGCATGTTCGGCTGATAGGCAAAGGCGGAGCTCCCAATTAGATGAATGGTGTAGCCATCGGCCGGTGCTCGCGCCGCCGCTTCGGCGCCAATCACGGTACCACCTCCTGGCCGGTAGTCGAACACGATAGGCTGGCCCAGCAGCTTTTCGAGCTTGGCCGTCACAATGCGGGCCCACAGGTCAACGCCGCCGCCCGGCGGGACAGAGATGATGATCTTGATCGGCCTGTCGGGAAAACTCTGGGCCGCCGTCCGGTTGGACAGGGCCAGGCCAACAAAGGCGCCGCCTAGCGCTAGCGTTTTGCGTCGTAAAAAGTTCATGTCTCAGTCTCCTTTTTTGGTAATACCTGACGACGAAAGTCCATCGACATCGCCGAATCGCGATAGTGCTGCAAGATCGATAGCGGTCGCTGTCAAGTCAAAGAAACACCCAGCTGTCCGGCTCGAGGTCCAACAGGATGCGACCGCAGGTGATGTAGTTGGTCTCGCGTCCTTGCGACTGCTGCGAGGCGGTCATGGCGTCGCGCATGCGCCGCTCGAATGGCCCCGTCGGCCAGATCGCGGTCTGTCCGGCAGCGTGGTAGGCCTCGGCAATCACCTTGAAGGAGTGATTAATAACGTAGGTGGTTGCGAGCTTCATGCTGGCGCGCTGCGCAAGCGTAATGTCGCCGGTCTCGGCGACCTCGTTCCATGTCTCGCGCGTCGTGGTGAGGAGGTACGCACGGGCCGCGCCGTAGCGGGCCTCGAGCTCAGCAAGATCGGTCTGGAACACAGGGCTGTCGCGCATCGACGTCGTGGCGCCGGCCTGAGTTTTGGTCATGGCGAGCTTGGTCAGCTCGTCCAGCATCCCTCTGGAGATGCCGAGCATCATCGCCGAAAAGCCGACGCCGTAGGCGAGCGTCGCCGAGAATTTGTAGAGAGTGCCGGTTTCTACCAGTTCTTCGGGCGCTCTCATGTTCAAGGTGTCCGCGTCGGCGACGAACAGGTCCTCGACCGAGAAGGTGTCGCTGCCAGTACCTTTGAGGCCGACCGGATGCCACATGTCATGCAGCTTCGCTGCGCTGCTCGGAAATAGCATGGTTCGGGTGGACTGCTTGCCCTCGCCATTGCGGCGCGGGCTGCCGTCGGCTTCGAACACCATGCTGTGGCCCCCAAGCAAGGTGGCATGATGGCTGCCGCTGCCAAAGGACCAAGTGCCGGTCACGCGGTATCCGCCGGGCACGGCGTGGGCCTTGCCCTGCGGGCCCGCGCCCCAAGCCAGGACGGCCGTCTTGTCGTCGAACCATTTATGCGCAACATCGGAAGCGAGGTAGGCCGCGGCCAACGAGCAGCCCGAGCCCTGGCTCACGACCCAGCAGGCGCTGGCGTCGGCGCTGGCGATGATCTCGAGCGCCATGGCATGCGTCTCGAAATCGATCTCGTCGCCACCGAGGGAGCGCGGCAGCATCAGCCGAAAGAGCTGCGCTTCGTGCATTGCCGCCAGCACGTCCTTGGGCATCTCGCGCTCGGCCTCAATGCGCGGCGCCGCTGCTTTCAAAAGCTCAGTGACACTCTTAGCGCGGGCCAGCACGTCCCGGCGTCTTTCCAAATCTATCATGACTGTTTGCATATGCTCAGATCTCCCCTACGTTAATTAAGCGCATCCCGCCTGCCGACGGATCACGAATCCTTGGTGGCCCCACCGTCGATATCCATCGTGTCAGCGACACAGCACAGCAAGACGACTGTTTCCTGCGAAGCGCAATCGTTACAGCGTTTCGAATTGAAGAAATATAGGTTTAGCACTGGTTTTTTGAAAATGATTTGAACTGAAGTCGGTCATCAGGAGGGCTGATGCGAGGCCTTGAAGGTGGCCCCAGTCGACAAACTCAGCGTACTGCTGGTGAGGTTCTGCGCAGGCGATGATGTGGCCGATTTCGTTGGCCAGGCTGATCGCATAGCGGTCCTCGCGCAGCGTCTGCGAAGCAATGCGGTCCAGTGGATGCAGGAGCATCATGAAAATGCCAAGTTCATGTGCACGCCTCTCTTTTTATTTCGTCTGAAATCAGCGCTTAAGCCGTTGCCGATCCGTTGTGCGACTGCGTGACGAGATAGCCGCCAGGGCCGAACGCCAGCGGGCGAAGCGGCCGCGAGGCCATGCGCTCCACTCGCCCGACGAACAGCACGTGGTCCCCGCCTGGAAAAATCGACTCGCGAACACACTCAAGGACAGCCAGAGTGCCATCGATCAATGGCACATCGCCCAGTCCTGCAACGGTCGCGACGCCCTCGAATTTGTCGGGGGAGCGGCTGGCGAACCGATTGGCCAGATCGATCTGGTCTTCGGCCAAAATGTTGATCGCAAAACGTTCCGCGCGACGGAACACCAAATGGCTGCGTGCATTGAGCGACTGGCTCCACACAATGAGTGGTGGATCGAGCGACAAGGAACTGAACGAGTTGGCGGTGAGGCCCCAGCGGGTGCCATCGGTGTCAATCGTCGTCACCACGGTGACACCGGTAACGAACGA
>Ga0315905_10003260_pt1 | contig 16791 bp, 14 predicted proteins | sample LakEriMetagenome_5_FD_203522 | JGI IMG/M metagenome (GOLD analysis project Ga0315905, IMG submission 203522) | Freshwater fungal communities from buoy surface, Lake Erie, Ohio, United States - Buoy 4 MA121 | ecosystem: Environmental > Aquatic > Freshwater > Lake | place: USA: Lake Erie, Ohio... | reverse complement strand
TTCGCCCCAGCCACGAGTTTGGCCCCATCCACGAGTCAGGTCGCGCGGGTTTATGTCCCTCCTCATTGAACAGGCGTTGAACGGCGTTCAGCTGGGCGTGACGCTGTTCCTGCTGGCCGCGGGCCTCACGCTGATCTTCGGCATTATGGGCGTCATCAATCTCGCCCATGGCTCTCTCTATATGATCGGCGCCTATGCGATGGCGGCTGTGGCCGCCAAGACGGGCTCGTTCCTCCTCGCCGCCCCGGCGGGTCTCGCGGCGGCGGCGGTCGCGGGCGTGCTGATGGAATATCTCGTCATCCGGCGCCTTTACGCGCGTGACCATCTCGATCAGGTGCTCGCCACCTTCGGGCTCATTCTCTTCTTCAATCAGCTCACCACGATCTTCTTCGGCCGTCAGCCTTTGTTCGTGCAGATTCCCGCCTTCCTCGACGGATCGGTCGCGATCTTCGAAGGGGTGCGCTATCCCTTCTATCGTCTCGTCATCATCGGCGTCGGGCTTCTGACCGCGCTTGGCATGTATCTCCTCATCGCGCGCACGCGCCTTGGCATGCTCATCCGCGCGGGCGCGACCAATCGCGACATGGTGCGCGCGCTGGGGGTGAACATCGGCCTGCTCTACACGCTGCTGTTTGGCGTTGGCGCGATGCTGGCGGGTCTTGCGGGCGTAATGGCGGGGCCGATCCTCTCCGTGCAGGTGGGCATGGGCGAGCAGGTGCTCATTCTCACCTTCGTCGTGGTGGTGATCGGCGGCGTCGGCTCCATTCGCGGCGCCTTTCTTGGCGCGCTGGTCGTGGGCGTGGTGGACACGATGCTGCGCGCCTTCCTGCCCGGCGTGCTGCGTCAGCTCATGAGCGGGCCGGACGCGGACGCGCTCGCCGCAGGCCTGTCCGCCATGGGCGTCTATCTGCTGATGGCGATCGTCCTGCTTGTGAAACCCAAAGGTCTGGCGCCCGCTCATGGATGACCCGACCCGCAAGGACGCCCCCGCCGCGCGCCGCGGCTTCTGGCTCGCTGCGCTGGTCGCAGCGCTCGCCGCCTTGCCCTTCGTCGCGGATTTCGCCGGCCAGCCTGCGATGACCTCGCTTGCGACCCGCATCGTCATTCTCGCGATCGCGGCGGCAAGCCTCAATCTCGCGCTCGGCTATGGCGGGCTTGTGAGCTTCGGCCATGCGGCCTGGTACGGCGTTGGCGGATATGTGGTGGGCATTCTCTATCGCCATTACGTGAGCGGCGACCCGTTTCTCGGCATGTCCATCGGCTCGGATCAATTGCTCGTCACCCTGCCGCTGGCGGCGCTGGTGAGCGGTCTGTTCGCTGCGGTCTTCGGCGCGCTGGCGCTGCGCACGAGCGGCGTGCAGTTCATCATGATCACGCTCGCCTTCGCGCAGATGATCTTTTTCTTCTTCGTCGCGCTGAAGGCCTATGGCGGCGACGACGGCCTGATCGTGCGCAGGCGCAATGCGCTGCCTTTTCTCGACACGCGGGACGCCGCCACGTTCTATTGGGTGTGCCTGACCATCGCGGTCGCATGGTTCGCGCTGATGTCGCGCATCGTGCGCTCGCGCTTCGGCGCGGTGCTGGCCGGCGTGCGCCAGAGCGAGCGGCGGCTGGCGGGCGTGGGCGTGCGCACCTATCCCTACAAGCTCGCGGCCTTCGTCATCTCCGGCATGGGCGCGGGCGTGGCTGGCGCGCTGATGGCGAACCATGCGCGCTTCGTGAGCCCGGACATGCTGCACTGGACGCAGTCGGGCGAGCTGATGATCATGGTCATTCTGGGCGGCGCGGGCACGCTGCTGGGGCCGGCCGCCGGCGCGGCCGTGCTGATCCTGCTTGAGACGCAGCTCGCCGCGCTCACCGAACATTGGCAGGTGATCCTCGGCCCGCTGCTCGTGTTGATGATCCTGTTCACGCGCGGCGGCTTGTCGGGCCTGCTCGATCTTCTGCGAGGCCGTCGCGATGGCTGATGCGAACGAGCCGATCCTGCGCGTCGAGCGCCTGTTCAAGCGCTTCGGCGGCGTGAACGCCACCGATGATCTTTCGCTCGACGTGCGCCGCGGCGAGATTCATGCGCTCATCGGCCCCAACGGCGCCGGCAAGACCACGTTCATCGGCCAGCTGATGGGCGAGATCGCGCCGGATGCCGGGCGCATCCTGTTCGAAGGGCGCGACCTGCGCGCGCTGTCGACTGCTGCGCGCGTGCGCGGCGGACTCGCGCGCACGTTCCAGATTACGCAATTGCTGGGCGAGGAGACGGCGCTGGCGAATGTGGCGCTGGCCGTGCAGGCGCGTCAGGGTCATTCCTTCCGCTTTTGGCGCGAGGCCGCCCGCGACGAGACCCTGCTGGCGCCTGCGCGTGAATGTCTCGCCGCAGCAGGCCTTGGCGCGCGCGCCCATGTGCGCGTGCGTGAAATGTCCCATGGCGAACACAAACAACTCGAGCTCGCCATCGCGCTCGCCTGCAAGCCGCGTCTGCTTCTTCTCGACGAGCCGATGGCGGGGCTTGGCGCCTCCGAAAGCCGCGACATGGTGCAGGCGCTCAAGGGCATGAAGGGCTCCCTGTCCATGCTTCTCGTGGAGCACGACATGGACGCCGTCTTCGCGCTGGCTGACCGGGTCTCCGTTCTCGTTTACGGGCGCATCGTCGCCTCGGGTTCGCCTGCGCAGATTCAGGCCGACCCGCAGGTGCGCGCCGCCTATCTCGGGGAGGGCGACGCCTGATGTTGCGCGTTGAAGGATTGCAGGCCTCCTATGGCGCCGCGCAGGCCCTGTTCGACGTCTCGTTGCAGGTAGGCGAGGGCGAGTTCGTCACGCTGATGGGCCGCAACGGCATGGGCAAGACGACGACCATTCGCACGATCATGGGATTGCTGCCCGCGCAGGCAGGCCGCGTGACCTTCGCCGGCCGCGACGTCACGCGCGCGGCGCCGGAGATTGTGGCGCGGCTGGGCGTCGGCCTCGTGCCTGAAGGCCGGCAGGTGTTCCCCACGCTCACCGTGCGCGAGAATCTCATCGCCACCGCGGCTGATCGCTTTTCGCGCAAGGATCCCTGGACCTTCGAGCGCGTGGTCGCGCTGTTTCCGCGTCTGGGCGAGCGGAGCGGCCAGTCGGCGAGCACATTGTCGGGCGGCGAGCAGCAGATGCTCGCCATCGGTCGCGCCTTGATGACCAATCCGCGGCTGCTCATTCTCGATGAGGCGACGGAGGGGCTCGCGCCGGTCATTCGCGCGGAGATCTGGGCCTGTCTCGAAAAGCTGAAGGCGGAAGGCCAGTCCATCCTCGTGGTGGACAAGAACGTCGCCGTCCTGCGCCGTCTCGCGGATCGTCATTTCGTGATCGAGAAGGGGCGCACCGTGTGGAGCGGCGACGGCGGCGCGCTTGATCGGGATCGGGAGAAGGTGAATGGCTGGGTCGGACTCTGACATGCGCGCATGCGAGGTCGAGGGCCGCGCGCCGGGGCAGGGCGTCGAGGCCCTGTCGGCGGCGCTGACGCAGGCGCTCGCCGCGCTCATGAAAGAGGGCGGCGCGCCCGCGCATCTCACGCAGATGACCTGGAGCGCGCCCGATCCCGCCGCCATCCACCCGTCGCGCCGCGCCGTCGATTACGCCTGGCGCGAGGTCTTCGCAGGCTTTCGCCCGCCCTTGCGTCTCGCGCCTTCGCCGACGTCGGAAACTATCGTGCGCGCGCAGGCCCGCATCCCGCGCGCTCCGGCCTCGGGCGCGCCCGTGTTTCAGGGCTATTCCGTCGCCGAGCTCGCCCGCCAGATGAGCCCGCGCGCGCAGGTTCCCGACATCGGCGCCATGTTCGCGCAATGGAGCCGCGAGGGCGGCGCCGCGCGCGCGCGGTTCGGCGGGCTCGACATCGCCTATGGCGCGCATCGCGACGAATGTCTCGATCTCTATCGCCCCGTCGGCGCGGCGCGCGCGCCCGTGTGGGTCTTCATCCACGGCGGCTATTGGCAAGCGACCTCCAAGGATCAATATGCGCAATTCTGCGCGCCCATGGTCGAAGCGGGTTTCGCGGTCGCCAATATCGATTATCCGCCCGCCCCTGAAACGCCGCTGCGCGACATCGTGCGCAGCGTGCGCGCCGCGCTCTGGTTTCTTGTGCGGGAGGCGGATGCGCTGGGGCTTGATGCGGCCGCGCTTCATGTGGCGGGCCATTCCGCAGGCGGTCATCTCGCGGCTTTCATGGCGGCGGATGCGGAGGCGCCGCCGCTTGCGAGCGCCCATATCCTCTCCGGCGTCGTCGATCTCGAGAGCGTGTTTCACATTCCCATGGGGCCGGTGCTCGGCCTGAGCGCGCTTGCGCAGGCCCATGCGCTCTCGCCTCTGCGCATGCGCCCGCGCGCGGGCGTGCGGATCGCAGCCGCGGTCGGCGGCGCGGAAAGCGACGAGTTCAAGCGGCAGGCGCAGGAGATCGCGCGCGCGTGGGGCGCGCCCGCGCCGCTGGTCGCGCCTGGCGCCAATCACTTCAATCTGCTCGACGGCTTTCTCGGCGGCGACCTGCTTGCGCAGGCGCTTACGCTTCGCCGTGGCTGATCTGCAGGGCGGCGGCGCGCGTAAACCTGAGCAACAGGAGCGCGGATGATGAAGTTCTGGATCTACGCCTATGGCGCTACCGCCTTCGTGATGCTCGCGCTCGACGTCGTCTGGCTCAGCCTCATGGGCAAGGCGCTCTATCGCCCCGTTCTGGGCGACATCCTGCTCGACGGGTTCCGCGTAGCTCCGGCGGTCATCTTCTATCTGCTCTATGTCGGCGCGATCCAGATTTTCGCGGTCGATCCTGCGGTGAAATCGGGCTCAGCCTTCACCGCCGCGCTCTACGGCGCGATGCTCGGCTTCATCTGCTACGCGACCTACGACCTCACCAATCACGCCACGCTCAAGGCCTGGACCACGACGCTCACGCTGGTGGACATGGCGTGGGGAACGGTGCTCACGTCGGTGGCGGCCACCGGCGGCTATCTCGCCGCGCGCGCGCTCGCGGCGCCGGCGGCCTGATCGCGCCTTCGCCCGCTCTCAGCGGGTGGGTCGCAACAGGTAATGGCTTACGCCCCATTCCTCGCCGCCGCGATGGCCGAACAGGCCCGCGGTCGCAAGGAAGAACAGGCGCCAGCGGCGCGTCCAGATCGCGTGATCCTCGCCATAGGTCGTCCGCATCAGCGCGCGGATCTCTTCACGATGCGCATCGAAGTTCTCGAGCCATTGCAGCGCAGTGCGCTCGTAATGCGCGCCGCTCCAGCGCCATTCGCGCTCAAGCATGAAGTGCTGCGCGAAATGCGTGATCAGCTTGTGGCTGGGCATAATGCCGCCCGTGAAGAAATGCTGGGCGATCCAGTCTTCCTTGTCGCTGGTCTCGAAGCGATAGGGGCGATTGCGATGGGTGAACACGTGCAGGAACAGGCGCCCTTCAGGCGTGAGCCAGCGGCGCGCGCGAGAAAGAAGGTCGTCCCAGTTCGACATATGTTCGAACATCTCCACGGAGACGATCCGGTCGAAACGCGCGTCCGTCTCGTAGACGTTCATGTCGGCGGTGACGATCTCGACATTGTCGAGGCCGCGCCGCGCCGCCTCCTCCATAATGTGGGCGCGCTGCGAATGGGAATTGGAGACGCCGGTGATCTGCGCGTTCGGGAAGCGCTCCGCCATTGAGAGGGAGAGGGAGCCCCAGCCGCACCCGAGCTCCAGAATGCGCTGGCCGTCCATGAGATCGGCGTGGGCCATGGTCTGCGCGAGCGCATGCTCCTCCGCCTGCGCGAGCGTTTCTGACCCTTTGGGATAAAGGCAGCTCGAATATTTGCGGCGGGGTCCGAGCACCAGTCCGAAGAAGGCGGCGGGCAGTTCGTAATGTTGCGCGTTGGCGGCGTCCGTGTGTTCCGCGATGGCGCGCCGGCGCATGTCCTCGACGAACAATGTCTCCGCGTCTTCGGGCGCGAGCAGGAGGCGCTTTCGCGTACGCTCCACAAGATAGCTGACGCCAAGCGCCGAGACGGCGTCAGGCACAGGCGCGCGTTCTGCGAGGCGCGCTGCGGCGGCGACGAGGTTCATCGGGCGGCTCCGGGTTCAGCGTCCCTGCGCGGCGTTTTGCGCGGGCCGGGGAAAAAGGCGTTCACACGCGCGCGATAATCCGCAAAGGCGGCGCCGCGCGAGCGTTCCATATGCGCTTCAAGCGGCGGCACGCCCGACACATGGGCGAGCAGATAATACATGAGGGCCGGCGCGGCGAGGGCCACGAGCCCGATCCAGGCGCCGCCGCTCAAAGCGATGAGCGGAAAGGCGCACCAGCCCAGCCATTCGAAGAAGTAATTCGGGTGGCGGGAATAGGCCCACAGCCCATCCTCGCACACGCCGCCGCGCCGGCTTGTGTCTGCGCGAAACCGCCGCAATTGCTCGTCCGCCAGCGCAGCGCCGGCGAGCGCAAGCGCGAAGACGAGCGCGCCCAGCACGTCGAGCGGGCGAAGCGCAGGCGAGGGGTCGCGGGCTGCGACGCTGATGGCCAGAACGAGAATGAGGCCGGCGAGCGCCTGCGCCTGCAGAAACATGAACAGGCGGCGCGACGCGTTCTCGCCCCATTCCTGCATGAGCCATGCGTAACGCGGATCTTCCGACGCGCCTTTGCTGCGCGCTGCGATATAGCCGCCGAGCCTTGCGGCCCAAATGATGGCGATCGCCGCCACGAGCCATTGCCGCGGGCCGGGGGCCTCCGCGCCCGAAGACGTCAGCGCCACGCCTGCGCCTGCTGCGCCCACGGCGAAGGACCAGATCGTGTCAATCCAGCCTGAATTTCCAGTGCGACGTTGCACGGCCCAGGCTGCGGACATCGCGGCCGTCAAAAAGACCGCGGCGAACGAGAGCGACAGGAGCATACGCTTTCCTTTTCCCGCGCGCGCAGGGCGGCGCGACACTCGCGACGACTGTTCCTTTACGCGCTGGCGCCGAGTCTGGATCATTTTGGCGCGCCTGCCACACGCCCGCAGGCTCGGGCGCAACGGTGATCCGCAGGGAGATTCCTTTCGTAAACCGCGCAGTCACAGGTTTCGTGTCGTTTTAGGGTTCCCCCCCTGGCTGCGAGGCTGCCTTGAACGTTTCGTCCCGCCCGTTCCGGATCGCCGTGGTCGGCTCCGGAATAACGGGCCTGTCCGCAGCCTGGCTTCTTGCAAAGCGCCATTCCGTCACCCTTTACGAGGCGGAGCCGCGGCTTGGCGGCCACAGCAACACGATCATGGTCGAGCGTGACGGCCAGACCCATGCCGTCGACACGGGTTTCATCGTCTATAACGAGCGGACTTATCCGAATCTGATCGCGCTTTTGCATCATCTCGACGTTGGCGCGCATGAAACCGACATGTCGTTCGGCGTCTCGGCTGGCGGCGGAGCGCTGGAATATTCCGGCTCCGGCCTGCGCGGCCTGTTCGGCCAGCCCGCAAACGCGCTGCGTCCGCGCTTCTGGACGATGTTGCGCGATCTTGTGCGCTTTTATCGCGCGGCGTCTGCGGATTGCGCGCGCGGCCTTGAGTCGCTGGGCGCACGCACGCTGGGCGAATATCTGGACGCGGGCCGCTATTCGCAGGCCTTCCGCGAAGATCATCTCTATCCCATGGCCGCGGCGATCTGGTCGACGCCTGCGGGCCGCATCGGCGATTATCCCGCCGCCGCCTTCATTCGCTTTTGCGACAATCACGGCCTGCTGGAACTGGGCGAGCGCCCGCGTTGGCGCACGATCAACGGCGGCAGCAAGACCTATGTCGGCAAGCTCGCACAGGCTCTTGGCCCCGACGTTCGGCTCGCCTGCGCCGTGCGCGAGATCGCGCGCGCGTCCGATTGCGTGATCGTGCGCGACGAGCGCGGCGGCGAGCAGCGTTTCGACCATGTGGTGCTCGCAAGCCATGCGGATCAGTCGTTGCGGCTTCTCGCCGACGCGGACGCAGACGAGCGTCGCGTGTTGGGGGCTTTCCAGTACACGCGCAATCTCACCTATCTGCATCGCGATGCGACGCTGATGCCAAAGCGCCGCACGGTCTGGTCGAGCTGGAATTATCTGTCCTTCGCTGGCGCGGGCGCACAAGAGCCGCCCTGCGTCACCTATTGGATGAACCGGCTGCAATCGCTCCCCGGCGCGCCGGATTTCTTCGTGACGCTCAATCCTCCGCGTCCGCCGCGCGAGGAACTCGTGCATCGCGAACAGGTTTACGAGCATCCGATATTCGACCATGCGGCGGTCAGCGCGCAGCCCCATGTCTGGTCCTTGCAGGGCGTGCGCCGCACCTGGTTCTGCGGCGCCTGGATGGGCGCAGGCTTTCATGAGGACGGATTGCAGGCGGGGCTTGCGGTGGCTGAGGCGCTGGGCGGCGTGCGCCGTCCGTGGAGCGTGGCGGAGGAATCCGGGCGCATCTTCGTCGGCCCGCCGCCGGAGGTCGCTCCGGCTGCGGAGTTCGCGTGATGGCCTTCGCCTCCGCGCTCTATCGTGGGTCCGTGATGCACCGTCGGCTCAAGCCGCGGCGTCACGTCCTGCGCTACGGCGTGTTCTCGCTGCTGATCGACCTCGACGAATTGCCGCGCCTGCATGAGAAGCTGCGGCTCTTCTCCTGGAACCGCTTCAACCTGCTGTCCTTCTACGATCGCGATTGCGGCTTCGACGATCCCGCGCCGCTGAAGGCGCAGATGGAGCGCGTCGCGCGGGAGGCCGGATTTGAGGCCGGGGGGCCGGTCAGGCTCCTCACCATGCCGCGCTTCCTTGGCTACGCCTTCAATCCGCTGAACGTCTACTTCGTCCATGCCCCGGACGGGCGCCTTTCGGCCATCGTCGGCGAGGTCAACAACACGTTCGGGGAGCGGCACGCTTACGTCATGGCGGGAGCGCCGGAGGGGGAGCCCACGCGCGCGGTCTGCGCCAAGCGATTCTATGTCTCTCCGTTCAACGACATGGACTTGACTTATGACTTTCGGATCCGTCCCCCGGGGGCGGATCTCCTCGTGGGGATCGCCGTTTCCGACGCGGACGGGCCTTTGATGAGCGCTGTCCAGACGGCTGGACGCTTTGACCTTGACGATTGGTCTTTATTCGGCGCATCTGTCAGGTATCCTTTACTCGGCCTGAAGGTGATCGGGGGCATTCACTGGGAGGCCCTGAAGCTCTGGCTCAAGGGTTTGCGGCTGCGTGACAGGCCGCCCCCGCCGGAACCGCCCCTCACCATAGCGCCGCGCGCCGAACGCTGAGGCTGACCGAATGTCGATGAACACCGATCAGGACGCGCGTAACGAGGAATCCGCTCCGACGGGTTTCGAAGCGGCGATGTGCGCCCTTATCTCCCGCGTGTTGCGGCGCGTGCGCTTCGGGCGCCTCTGCGTGCGCACGCCAGGCGGGGCGCGGCTCGTGTTCGAAGGCGCCGGGCCTGGTCCGCAGGCCGAGTTCGAATTGCATGACTGGCGCGCAGCTCGCCGCCTCATCCTTGGCGGGCACATCGGCTTTGCGGAAAGCTATATGGACGGCGAATGGTCCTCGCCCGATCTCACCGCCCTGATCGAGCTCGCCGCGCGCAATGCCGATCTGGAGAAAGCCATCGGCGGCGCGATGGCGCTGCGCTGGTTCAACCGTTTGCGCCATGGCGCGCGCGCCAACACGCGCAAGGGCAGCCGTCGCAACATCGAGGCGCATTACGATCTCGGCAATGCGTTCTACGCGCTCTGGCTCGATGACACGATGACCTATTCCTCCGCGCTCTATCGCACCGGGCGCGAGAGCCTTGAGGACGCGCAGGCGCACAAGATCACGCGCATCGGCGATCTGCTCGACGTGCGCGAAGGGCAATCAGTCCTTGAGGTCGGCTGCGGCTGGGGCGCGCTGGCCTGCGCGCTCGCGAGGCGCGGCGCCGATGTGACCGGCCTCACTTTGTCGCCCTCCCAGCTCGCCTTCGCCCGCGACCGCGCGCAGCAGGAAGGCCTTGCGGGACGGGTGGATCTCCGGCTTGAGGATTATCGCGACGCGCGCGGCGCCTATGACCGCATCGTCTCCATCGAAATGATCGAGGCTGTCGGCGAACGCTACTGGCCGGTTTATTTCGGCGCGCTGCGGGATCGGCTGAAGCCCGGCGGCGAGGCGGTTCTGCAGGCGATCACCATCGCGCAGGAGCGTTTCGCCGAATATCGTCGCGCGACCGATTTCATCCAGCACTATGTCTTCCCTGGCGGCATGTTGCCGACGAAGGAGATTCTGGAGAGCCAGGCGCGCGCCGCGGGCCTGCGCCTCGTGTCGCAGGAGACCTTCGCGGATTCCTATGCGATGACCCTCGCCGAATGGCGCCGGCGCTTCCACCGCGCCTGGCCTGGCGCGGCGTCGCTGGGCTTCGACCAGCGGTTCCGCAAGCTCTGGGACTACTACCTGTCCTATTGCGAGGCGGGATTCCGCAGCGGCGCGATCGACGTGGGATTGTATCGCTTCGCGCGCCTGTGAGCGGCGCGCGCGGGTCTCACTTCTTGGCGGCGCCCGCGCGGCGCAGCGTCTTGATCCGCAGCGGCGGCTGGCCGGACTTTTCGGAAATGTCGCGGTCCTGCTCCTCGATGATCGCGCGCGCGGGAGCGTCGCCGTCGAGCCCGCCAAGAGCGGAGGCGGGGACGCGGCGGTTCGAGCGCTGGCTTCCGTCCTCATAGACGACGTCGAAGAGCACGAATTCCGCCTTCGCGGTTGGTTTCTTGGCCATGGGAATCTCCTGATCGCCCCTGCTATGCGCCGCTTCGGGCCGGGGAACAAGGCGCAGGCCTCGCGATCGCCTCCTGAACGCGCCGCGCTGGAGGCCGGCGCAAGCCAGGATGGAGGGCTTCATGCTGAAAGGCGGACTTTTGGGGCTCATCGGCATTCCGTCGCCCATTATTCCGCTGCTGTTTCTGTTTGGCTTTCTCCGCTGAACGCCGCCGGCTGGCGCAGCAGCGCCCGCCCGAGCGCGCCCGGCGCGAGCGGTTTGCTGAGCCAGGCCGCCCGCGCATATTCGGGCGGGGGATCCTGGATCGCCAGCCCGCTCACCACGAGCGTCGGCACGTCGGCCTCGCGCAACAGGCCCGCAAGCCTTGTGCAGGCGCCGTCGGCGAGCTCCACGTCGATCACCGCGACGTCGGGCGTCTGGCTTCGCAGCGCGCGCAGCGCCGCGCTCTGGCTGGCGAATGGGCCGATGACGCAATAGCCGAGCGTCTTGAGCTGATGTTCGAGATCAAGCGCCAGAAGCGCGTCGTCCTCGCAAACAAGCGCGTGGAGCCGACGGGTATCGTTCATGCGTGCGAACCTGTGTTGGGAGGGAGCGGACGCGCCTCCTCGCGCGCGCCGGAGCGCGCATGCGTCCGCCCTCCCAACGCGCGGCGGGGGTCAGGGTTCCCCGTGGGCGCGCTGCGCGAGGCCCATGGCCTCGCCGGCCGTGCGGATCGCTTCGATCTTCGCCTCGAAGGCCGACCAGTCGTCGCGTTCGGCGATGGGCGCCCACACCGCCTCCACGTCCTCGATCAGCAGGGTGCAGGGCGCGCCTGCGAAAAAAGCATGGTCGAGGCGCGCGGGCTCGCGCGGCAGGCCCGCCTCCAGCAGCGCGCGCACGGGGGCGAAGTCCTCGCGCGCGTAGAAGGGCGCGCTTGGGCTCGCCGCCGCGCGCGCCGCGCTCGCAGCGCCTGTGAACCAATCGAAGAAGAAGCGCTCGAAAGGCGCGCGGCTCGCCTCCAGAAAGCGCCACAGCGCCGCCGGCAGGTCTTGCGTGGCGGGGCTTTCCACAAGGCCGAGGCGCGCATGCACCGCCTGCGAGAAGGCGCTCTGGAACGCGGGCTCGAAGGCGCCGATCGCCTCCTGCAGCATGTCCACCGGCGTGAAAGGCGTGAAACATTCCGCCAGCCGCGCGAGGTTCCACATCAGCGCCTCGGGCTGGCGGCCATAGGCGTAAAGGCCGGTCTCGTCGAAATAGGCGGCGGTGAAGCGCGGATCGAGCACGGGCAGGAAACGCCAGGGCCCGTAGTCGAAACTCTCGCCGGTGACATTGATGTTGTCGGTGTTGAGCACGCCATGCACGAAGCCGGCCGCGGTCCATTGCGCGCCAGTGCGCGCCACCCGGCGCGCGACTTCGGCGACGAAGCTCGCCGCCCTTTGCGCGCGATCCTCGCGCCATGCGTCGGGCATGTAGGTCTTGATCGCGTAGTCCAGCAGCTTCTCCAGATTGTCGCGCTCGCTGAGGAAGAGAAGCCGCTGGAACGTGCCGATCCGCAGATGCGAGTGACTGAGCCGCACCAGCACGCTTGCGCGCGTCGGCGAGGGCTCATCCGAGCGCCACAGACTCTCGCCCGTTTCGATGAGGCTGAACGTCTTCGACGTGTCGACGCCCAGCGCCTCGAGCATCTCGGTGGCCAGCGCCTCGCGCACGCCGCCCTTGAGTGTGAGCCGTCCGTCGCCTTGCCGCGACCATGGCGTTTGCCCGCTCCCCTTCGTGCCGAGATCGAGAAGGCGGCCGGCGTCATCGCGCAATTGGGCGAAAAGGAAGCCGCGGCCGTCGCCAAGATCGGGATTGTAGGAGCGGAACTGGTGGCCGTGATAGCGCAGCGCCAGCGGCTGGGGATGATTGTCGGGCAGCGGCGCGAAGCCTGCGAAATGCGCGAGCCATTCGGCCTGGGTGAGCGTGTCGAGGCCCACCCGCTTCGCCCAGCGCTGGTTGCGCATCCGCAGCAGGCGCGCCGGAAAGTCAGCTGGCGCGACGGGATCGTAGAAATCGCCGCCGAGATCGCGGCAGCGGGGATCCGAAGCATAGGCGTGGGAGACGGGCATGGGTCGCTTTCTCGCAGGGGCGGGGGCGGTCTATGGTTAATCTGCGCCTCAGGGGCCAAGCTTTCCACAGGACAGGACGAAAAGGAAAAAACTTCGCGGTGGGCGGCAAGTTTGGGGTTGCCAAAGGGAAGGTGGCCATCTAGATAGCCCATCCATCGCGGCGGCCTGTTGGCTCCGCGGCTCTCTCGCCGAAAGGCAGGGGCTCACGGCTGGATCATCTGCAAGTCAGATTGTTCTGGACGCGCCGCTGGCTTTGAGGTAGGGAAGAGACTTCCGGATATCGCATCCATCGGGCCCGCGCCAAACCTCAAGGATTGGCGCCGTGGCCGCTTCGCCTGTCCCGGGTTCGGGCGGGGGGGGGTGGAACGGGATCCACGCTGTTTGACATTTGAATCGGAAGAAAGAGAGACGTGGACGGCGGATGTCCTTGCGGCTCAGGCTTTAGGGCTTGGGCGAACGAGACATCTGGCGGTCACGTATCAAGTACACCAGCGGGAGCGTCGTGAGACGTTTTCGCGTGTGCTTGGGACTCGTCAAGAGAAGTGACCAGTCAGAGATCAAATCTCGATACAACTTGAGAGTTTGATCCTGGCTCAGAACGAACGCTGGCGGCAGGCCTAACACATGCAAGTCGAACGCCGTAGCAATACGGAGTGGCAGACGGGTGAGTAACGCGTGGGAACATGCCCTTTGGTTCGGAATAACTCAGGGAAACTTGAGCTAATACCGGATAAGCCCGAGAGGGGAAAGATTTATCGCCGAAGGATTGGCCCGCGTCCGATTAGCTAGTTGGTGGGGTAATGGCCCACCAAGGCGACGATCGGTAGCTGGTCTGAGAGGATGATCAGCCACACTGGGACTGAGACACGGCCCAGACTCCTACGGGAGGCAGCAGTGGGGAATATTGGACAATGGGCGCAAGCCTGATCCAGCCATGCCGCGTGAGTGATGAAGGCCCTAGGGTTGTAAAGCTCTTTCGCCAGGGACGATAATGACGGTACCTGGATAAGAAGCCCCGGCTAACTTCGTGCCAGCAGCCGCGGTAATACGAAGGGGGCTAGCGTTGTTCGGAATCACTGGGCGTAAAGCGCACGTAGGCGGATCTTTAAGTCAGAGGTGAAATCCCGGAGCTCAACTTCGGAACTGCCTTTGATACTGGGGATCTCGAGTCCGGGAGAGGTGAGTGGAACTGCGAGTGTAGAGGTGAAATTCGTAGATATTCGCAAGAACACCAGTGGCGAAGGCGGCTCACTGGCCCGGAACTGACGCTGAGGTGCGAAAGCGTGGGGAGCAAACAGGATTAGATACCCTGGTAGTCCACGCCGTAAACGATGGATGCTAGCCGTTAGGCAGCTTGCTGCTTAGTGGCGCAGCTAACGCTTTAAGCATCCCGCCTGGGGAGTACGGTCGCAAGATTAAAACTCAAAGGAATTGACGGGGGCCCGCACAAGCGGTGGAGCATGTGGTTTAATTCGAAGCAACGCGCAGAACCTTACCAGCTTTTGACATGTCGCGTATGGTTGCCAGAGATGGCTTCCTTCAGTTCGGCTGGCGCGAACACAGGTGCTGCATGGCTGTCGTCAGCTCGTGTCGTGAGATGTTGGGTTAAGTCCCGCAACGAGCGCAACCCTCGTCCTTAGTTGCCATCATTCAGTTGGGCACTCTAGGGAGACTGCCGGTGATAAGCCGGAGGAAGGTGGGGATGACGTCAAGTCCTCATGGCCCTTACAGGCTGGGCTACACACGTGCTACAATGGCGGTGACAATGGGAAGCGGAAGGGCGACCTCGAGCAAATCTCAAAAAGCCGTCTCAGTTCGGATTGTACTCTGCAACTCGAGTGCATGAAGGTGGAATCGCTAGTAATCGTAGATCAGAACGCTACGGTGAATACGTTCCCGGGCCTTGTACACACCGCCCGTCACACCATGGGAGTTGGTTTTACCCGAAGGCGTTTCGCTAACCGCAAGGAGGCAGGCGACCACGGTAGGGTCAGCGACTGGGGTGAAGTCGTAACAAGGTAGCCGTAGGGGAACCTGCGGCTGGATCACCTCCTTTCTAAGGATGTTCCTTCAGGATCTTCTTCAATCGAAGAAGCCTATCGGAACGCTTAGACAACACGGCCAGTCAGGCCGATCGTGCGGGACAGCCGCCGTCTTCGTTTCTCTTTCTTCCAAGGACGAGCCCGCCGGGCCGCGCGAGGGATGCCTTGCGGCGTTTGGCGGCTGGGGCGTAACGGGCTTGTAGCTCAGTTGGTTAGAGCGCGCGCTTGATAAGCGTGAGGTCGGAGGTTCAAATCCTCCCAGGCCCACCACTCTCTCCGCTGACGCCGCCCGGCCTCTGGTTCGGGGCCATAGCTCAGTTGGGAGAGCGCTAGCTTTGCAAGCTTGAGGTCGTCGGTTCGATCCCGTCTGGCTCCACCACTTCTTCGAAGTGGTTTCGCCAGCCGGTTTTGATCGTGACGCGGCGAGACAAGCTCGCCGCTATGTGGCTCCACCACTTCTTCGAAGTGGTTTCGCCAGCCGGTTCTTTCGCCGAGACGCGGCCGCCACTTCTTCGAACTGGCTTTGAGCTTGCGCTCGTCCTGTCCGGTCCCATGGGGATCGGTTTATAGATTTTCGCGATGCGCCTTGCGCATTGCGTTGAAGATATCTGACATCGTGAAGAGGAAACATGTTCCGGTCGCTGATCGGTCCGCAAGGATCGGTTTGCGAGCGTCACCAGCAGTGGGCGTCGCCTGACCGCACGTCCCCGGGCATGTTTGAAGCAAAACTGGTCTTTCTATCATATCCGTGAACGGGCTTGCCTGTTCGGACTCTTCCGCTCTCTGCCGAGGGACGGGGGATGATGGATATTGATAATGAGAGCGATCAAGTGTCGTAAGGGTATCCGGTGGATGCCTTGGCGCTGAGAGGCGATGAAGGACGTGGTACGCTGCGATAAGCCGTGGGGAGCTGCGAACAAGCTTTGATCCGCGGATTTCCGAATGGGGAAACCCACCTTCGATCTCTGTTATTCCGAAATCATCCTGCGCACATGCGGGATTGTTTCGGGTTTGCCCGAACGCCCGCGAGGGGGTTTCGGACTAGCAGAGATCAACATGGAGGTATTTGCACCTGAATACATAGGGTTGCAAAAGCGAACCCGGGGAACTGAAACATCTAAGTACCCGGAGGAAAGGACATCAACGAGACTCCGTTAGTAGTGGCGAGCGAACGCGGACCAGGCCAGTGCTCATATTTTCTCTAACCGGAACCGATTGGAAAATCGGGCCTCAGTGGGTGATAGCCCCGTACGGATTTCGAAGAATGTGAGCCTTGAGTAGGGCGGGACACGTGCAATCCTGTCTGAACACGGGGAGACCACTCTCCAAGCCTAAGTACTCCTCAGCGACCGATAGCGAACAAGTACCGTGAGGGAAAGGTGAAAAGCACCCCGACGAGGGGAGTGAAACAGTTCCTGAAACCGGATACCTACAAACAGTCGGAGCCCGCAAGGGTGACGGCGTACCTTTTGTATTATGGGTCAGCGACTTAAAGTAACGAGCAAGCTTAAGCCGATAGGTGGAGGCGCAGCGAAAGCGAGTCTGAACAGGGCGTTCAGTTCGTTGCTTTAGACCCGAAACCGAGTGATCTAGTCATGAGCAGGCTGAAGGTGCGGTAACACGCACTGGAGGGCCGAACGGGTGCCTGTTGAAAAAGGCTCCGATGACTTGTGATTAGGGGTGAAAGGCCAACCAAACTCGGAAATAGCTGGTTCTCCGCGAAATATATTTAGGTATAGCCTCGCGTGAATGCTCCAGGGGGTAGAGCACTGGATGGGCTAGGGGGGTTCACAGCCTTACCAAACCTAACCAAACTCCGAATACCTGGAAGCACTGCGCGGGAGTCACACAGTGGGTGCTAACGTCCATTGTGGAGAGGGAAACAACCCAGACCAACAGCTAAGGCCCCCAATTCGTGGCTAAGTGGGAAAGGATGTGGAAATCCCAAAACAACCAGGAGGT
>Ga0315905_10003259_pt1 | contig 16794 bp, 11 predicted proteins | sample LakEriMetagenome_5_FD_203522 | JGI IMG/M metagenome (GOLD analysis project Ga0315905, IMG submission 203522) | Freshwater fungal communities from buoy surface, Lake Erie, Ohio, United States - Buoy 4 MA121 | ecosystem: Environmental > Aquatic > Freshwater > Lake | place: USA: Lake Erie, Ohio... | reverse complement strand
GCTCAATCTCGACTCCCCGCATCAGCAGGATGCTCACTCCGGCCACGCCGCTCATGCCGATCACCGTGCAAATTGCCAGGACCACTTGCAGGCCCCCATGCACGATCAGCCGCGGGGGCTGCTGAAAACCCGATCCTGCTGCGGCGCGCAACGCTCGCTTCCGCCAATTGCCATAACGGACCAACACCGCCCCACCCGCCAACGCCACAAGCACCGCCATCAGGCACTGGACGCCCAGGAGCGGGACAGCTTCATTGAACAACTTTTCGAAATCGCTGAGTTGGACAAAGCGGCGCAGGGAACGGGCTGCGGCCAGCCAGGCCATTGGCATGACCAAGCCCCAGAAACCGACGGCCATCGCAGGCAGGAGAAAGGCGACATGCAAGCTGCGACGTTGCGAACCGGGACTCAAGTTCGCCGTCAGCCAGGCAAAACTCATCCCCATCAGCACGATCATTTCGACCAACCAGAGGAGACCGAGAAACATCACGAGCACGTCGCAATACCAAATCAGTCCAGGCTTGATTTGATTGGTCGCCATCAGGTTTGGAAGGCGATGATCGAGCCAAAACATCTTGCACAGTGCCAGCCCCAGCATGAAGATCGCCAGGACTTTCACCCAGAACCAGAACTCTTTAATCCCGGCATTCCGAGTCATCTGCTGACCGATCCAGCCGGAGGTCCAGGCGACCGCCGCACAGCCCAAAATCAGGATTCGGGCCCAGAACTCCGCTCGATGCGACTCACTCCAGGCTAACTCGGTGCCCGCGAGGGTGAGCGTCATCAAACCGAGAAAATAGGTGACCGCCAAGACCGGCCCATGCAGGATCCCCGTCGCCAGCGTTCCCAAACTTTGCAGCGCTGAGGCTGCCGGGCTGTTTTGATGGGCTGCAGCAAAGGCTACATAGTGCAGGCCGAAGACAATTTCGACCAATCCCAGCAGGGCGCCCAGAATCCCTTTGCGAACCCTCGAGACATCGCCCCAGAAAACCTCTGCCAGACAAACTGGCGATTGCCGCAACTGCAACTGTCGCAAGTGAGCGCCGAACGTCTGCACACAGGTCGCATGCTCCGACTTTTCATTCAGCCAGATCGTTTCCTGCCGCTCGATCAATGGCTTGTCCGGCTCGGCAATCGAACGCGCAAACAGGCTCAGCGTCTCACCGGGCTGTGGATCTCCCACCCCGTGAATCACCAAGACAACGTGTTCCGGTTCAAGCGGCTGCGGCCCTGACATCCCTGTCCAATCAAAAGCCCTGAAATTGAAAAATCGCGGGAGTATAGCGAGCTGCCTCACTCAACGCAGCAGGAAATCAAGCCCGACTGCTAGCAGCCATCGACCTTACTTCGGGTTCCATTTACCCTCGAGCATGAACAAATAGTCGACGCTTTGCAGTTCGAAGTTTGCCCCCTGTGGGGCGGCAGACTGGGCGCTGAGCAAGCCGAAATTAACCGCCTCGATGGTCTGGTTCTGCGACTCGAGGCGGACTCGGTTGCCATTGCCCAGCAAGTTGGCATCCTGTCCCAGTTGGGCAAAGACCACTTCATCAGCCCCGCCGCGGCCATCGAAGTCAACCTTGCCGAGGTTGCGAACCGTGAGCTGTTCCATCGCCCGCTGCAGCAAGACCGCGCCATTTCCGGAGCGGAGTCGCTCGACTCCCTCTGAACCGACCAGCAGCGAGGTATCGTTACCCGCCCAGCCGTCCGCGGTCACCCGCTCTGCGCCGACCACGCGATTCAACGCGCCTCCAGCCGTTTGCATCGAGGTCCCGCTGGAGTCGCTGTACAGTTGATCGGTGCCAACGGTCCCAATCAGGTTGACGGTATCGCTTCCCCCCTGATTGGCAATCAGATTGACTCGCTGGAAGCCTTCCACCACGGTCCGGAAGAGATCCGCCGAGATTACGGTCCGGTCGTGATGCATCCAAGCGGTGTCGTTTCCGGCGGAGTCGATCAATTGGGCCGTATCTTGTCCGGATGTGGAACGGGCCTGCAGCGATCGGAAGCCCGTAACCTGGTTGTCAAACCAGCTGCCAAACATGCCGGCCGTGCCGGGAGTCTGATAGAACTGGTCATTTCCCGAGGAATCATTGAACCAGGCGGAGTCTTGCCCCCCGCTGGAGTTGGCGCGGATTTGCTCAAAGTCGCCTAACTGCACCTCTGTTCCGTTGATTTGAGCCAGCGCCGCGCCGGGACCGAATACGAATTGATCACTGGCCAGCGAATCGCGGAGTTGGGCGAAATCCCGACCGGCCCCGCCGCTGACTCGCAAATTGGAAAACCCGCGGGCCGTAATGCTGTTCAGGCTGCTGTGCAGTTCAGCATAGCGCTCGCCGGCGACGAGGCGATCGTCTCCAGCAGTGCCGACGAGATCAGCCCGGTCGTTTCCGCGTCCGGCAGTTGCCTCCACCTGCTGGAATCCGACGGTGTAGTTGGCATAGCCAGGCCCTTGCATCGCAACCAGCAGTCGGTCGTTGGACAGGCGGTCATCGCCGGCGGAGTCGAGCAATTGGGCTCGATCATTCCCCCCGGCCGAGAACGCGGTAATCGAATGCAGCCCGTTGGCAAACATGGTCCAGCCGCGGGAACTGGCGACTTGAGCCGTGCCTTGGCCCAAGGTCACCGTTTCATCGCCAGCGCCGAGGTTCAATGTCAACAGGTCGTAGCCGGCGTGTCCATAGAGTTGAACGTTGCGAACCTGACTTGCCGGAAAGCGGTAGACGAGCTCATTTACGCGGACTTCGATTTGCTCTCCGCTGGCCAATTCGAAGCGATCCTGTGCGTTGGTGCCGTGCACTTCAAGGCTGCCGTCCTTGAACTGCACGAGATTGGCAGCGTTCAAATCGAAGGCAGCCGTTCCCACCACCTTCAAAAACACCTGCTCGCCCGCATTGACTGCCGCATCCAGCCGAAAGTTCCCTCCGCCAGTCTGGCTGCTGGCCATCGTGCGACCCAGCGAGTCGACGACCGCAAAGGTCGCCGCCCCGGATTGCAACTTGCCATGGACGCTCAACAAACCGTCGCGCCCAGGGATCAATTGAAAGACTTTCTCGCCAGCGACTTGCTGGTTGCCAAACTGGTTGGAGAGGATTGTCCCGAGGTTGGTAAAATTTCCGAACGGCTGGATTTTGGCATCGACCTGATAGTGGCCGATCCCCTTCAACGTCTCGACACTGAACTGATACTGTTGTCCGGCAGTCACCTGCAGCGTCAATTGATTGCCTTGCCACTGGAACTGGCTACCCAGCATTTTCACCAGCGGTTGCAGGTTGTGCGAGCCTGAGAAGTCGAGCGTGAGAGTACCGCTCTGAGCGGCGGTAAACCGGAACGTGTCGACATCATCCGTGCGACCAATCGTTCCCTGAAAACGGGTGTTGGTTCGGAGCAGTCCCAGATTGAGGCTGTTCGTCCAGTCATTTCCCTCGAGGTCCTTAATCACGCTGGAGATGGCCCGGTCGAGATTGATTCGGTTGTACCAGGCGCTGGTGACTGCGTCGAAGACTCTGTCGGCCGAGGCGACAAATGTCTGGTAGAGCTGGTCCTGATTGACTCCGCGTTGTCCGATGAACTCATAGGCTTCGCGGAGCAGGGCGGATGCCCCAGCCACGTACGGAGCAGCCATGCTCGTGCCGCTGGAACCGAGGAACTGACCGGTGGCACCGCCGGTGAACAGATGGTCCGGAGCCGTGCTGCGGATATTTTCGCCCGGAGCAACCAGCACGCGGGCCTCGCGCTGGCTGAAGCCGCTCAATTGCCCGCTCGCTCCGTGGCTGGCTACCGGAACAACGCTGCTGCTCACTGCCGGATAGGCCAAGCCTGCGGTCTTGTATTGTGCAAAAGAGTTGCCAGCAGCGACGCTGATGAAGATCCCGTCGGTCTTCAATTGAGCAAACTCGTCTTCGAGTGTTGCCCAACCGGGGACCGTGCTGGAATTCCAGGCTGAGCCCAATGAAAGGTTGACTGCTGTGATCGGGTTCTCGAACCGGTTGCGGTTTTGATGAACCCACTGCAGGGCCTGCTCGACCCATTCCATGCTGCCCGCGCCCTGATCGTTGAAAACGCGGAGCGAGACGAGGTCCACGCCGGGAGCGACTCCGCGAACATTCGGGTCTTCGCTGCCGATGATCCCGCTGACGTGGGTGCCATGAAATCCGGCTCCGCCATCGTCATATGGATTGGCGTCGTTCTCGGCGAAGTCCCAGCCCCCGACCACTTTCGCCCCGTTGCCAAAGCCGCCGCCGAGCGCGTAATGATCCCACGCGATCCCGGAATCAATCACGGCTATCGTTTGTCCCTTGCCCTGAAACCCATAGTTGGCGTGCACCGCCTGAATCGACTGCTGGTTGTAGGTCTGGGTGAACTGGCTCCCCTGAGCCTGGGTTTGCAGCGCTTGAGTCAACAAATCGGCGAGCGGTTGGGCGGAAAGCGCCAAGCGTTCTTCGCAGGACTCAAATCGGGGGGATCGCTGAAGATCCGGGCGAATATCAGATGACATGCTGAACCGGGGGAACGCAAACCGCTGAAACCATCAATGGCTTGTGGTTCACGCCCAGTTCCATTTGGCGCGAAGAGATTCTCGCGACTCCCGGCCGGGGACTTCTGGCCCGTTTTGGGGTGGAGAAAAACTCGCGGAACTATACGTTGCGACCGGCGGATTCGTTCAGGTCGAGGCAGGCAATTCAGTTTCCCGGAGCCTCCCACTCGGCTGGCCAAGCCCGATTGTACCGGTTGTAGGAGGGGAGAGTAAAAGCCGCGTGCGGCCGCCGCGGGCGAGCGAAGACTTGGGGCGAATTTGGCAAGCTGGTGAAAGGTTAACGCCGGGGAACCTGTCTCAAATTCCCTAACCAAACCTCGACCGATAATGATCGCGTCAGTTCTGCCGGTTGCACCGGCGCCGCAGGGAGTGTGAAGTCCGTGAGAAAGCTATCCAAATTCCAGTTCTGGGCCCTGACTTGGTTCTCCAAGCCGGTTTGCGACCGCCAACTCTACAAGCTGGCTGCCAAACTGAAGCCAAAGTCGATCGTGCAATTTGGGCTGGGTAATCTGCGCCAGGCGGAAACGCTGATCACCGTTTGCCAGAACTTCTCCGGGGTGGAGGAGATTCGTTTTACGGCGGTCGACTTGTTTGAAGCCCGCTCGGCGAAAGTCCCCGGGTTGACGCTGAAAGAAGCTCACCGAACGCTCGCCGCGACCGGAGCCAAATCGCGGGTTTTCCCCGGTGACGTTACGTCCAGCCTGCCGCGTTTGGCTAATCAGTTGGGCGGAACCGACTTGCTGATTATCTCGCTCGAGGGAGCCCGACAGACGCTCGACCCCTGCTGGTTCTTTATCCCCCGCATGCTGCAGACCAACTCGCTGGTGCTGGTCCAGGAGCGAGCTGCATCCGGTTCCGTCTATCAGATCTTGACCCTCACCGAAGTCGAACAGTTGTCGAAGGCCGTTGGCCGGCCTGCGGTCGCAGCCTAGTTCGCGCACAAGCTGGTCATTTGGCTTGAAATTTGAAGCCTGAGCGGCTCCGCTTCAGCCCCAACTGCAGAGGTTCGCGGCGCGCGGTGCCGGAGCCCTTTTTGGCCCAGCCCTACGCTCCGCTCGGGTGCATCGACTAAGATGCAGGCTATGGCGAAACCAAAGAAAACGGATCAAGCTCAAATCTTTCATGCCGGCGAGCAGGAGGCTGGCGATACGCTGCTGGCCGCCCTCCGCGGCTGGCTCCCTGAAACCAGCTGGAATGAAGCCCGGCGGCTGGTGCGAAAGCGGCATGTCCAGGTCAACGGGAATCTCTGCCTGGACGAGGCTCGTCGACTCAAGGCGAAAGAAGTCGTCAAGGTGCACAAGTTTCCGCTTGCGCCGCCGCCGACTGCCGATCGGGTCAAAATCATCTACGTTGATGACCAGATTATCGTCGTGGAAAAGCCCTCGGGCGTGACATCCGTGCGGCATGCCCAAGAACAAAGCTGGCCCGACAAGCGGAAGCAGTTTCAGCCGACGCTCGATGAGATGCTGCCCAAAGTGCTCGCCGATACGCTCCGGGCGCGGGGAGAAAGTTTCACTCCGGCACCCGCTCCGCCGCGTTCCCCTCAGCGGCATCCCCGCTCGCAAAAACATCGACTCCCGCCGCACGCTCAGCGGGGTAAGCATCGCAACGACCCTCCTCCGGCGCGATTGCCACTGGTGGTTCCAGTGCATCGACTGGACCGCGAAACGAGCGGCTTGATGGTCTTTGCCCGAACTGCGGCGGCCGAACACAATCTGATTGCCCAGTTCAAAGAACACAGCATCGAGCGGGCTTATCAGGCAGTGGCCATTGGAGTCGTATCCGCAGAGCGCATTGAGACCTGGCTGGTTCGCGATCGAGGCGATGGCCTGCGCGGCAGTGCTGCTCAACCTGAAGGTGCGCAGTTAGCCATTACCCACGTCCGCCCTCTCCAGCGATTGGGGCCTTACACGCTGGTGGAGTGTCGCCTGGAGACCGGCCGAACCCACCAGATTCGGATTCACCTCTCCGAGCGCGGACACATGCTTTGCGGAGAAAAGGTTTACTTCGGACCACTCGGCGGCAAGAAAGCCTCGGATACCAGCGGCGCCCCCCGCCTCGCTCTGCATGCGGCACGACTGGAGTTCATCCATCCGACAACCGGCAAACCGATGAAGTTTCAGTCCGAGTTGCCTCGCGACTTGGCCCAATTCGTCGCGCGGCTGGAGCGCGGCTCGCAGGACCAACTGGACGGGGACCAGCTGCATGAATGAGTTGACGCTGAAACAAGCCCAAACGATTGTCGACGACTGGATCAAGACGGTCGGGGTCCGCTACTTCTCCGAGCTGACCAACCTGGCCCAATTGATGGAGGAAGTAGGGGAGGTAGCCCGACTGATCTCGAGGACTTATGGAGAGCAGAGCTTCAAGAGCGATGAACCGCGGAAAGAGCTTGCCGACGAATTGGCTGACGTCTTGTTCGTCCTGATTTGTCTCGCCAATCAGACGGGCGTCGATCTGAGCTCGGCTCTCGAGGCGAATTTGCAGAAGAAGACCAACCGGGATCGCGACCGCCACGCCCAGAACCCGAAACTCAAAAGTCAGCCTTGAGGGCCAGCTTCGACTGAGCTCGGGTGAAAGAGGAATCGTCCGCCGAAGAGGGCGAAAGGAGAGTTCGCTGCGCTGGTCCCGCCGAATCGCCGCCCGACAACCCTTTTCCCGCTGCATTCCTCGGTTAAGATAGGGCATGGCTGCCAGCGAAGGCGGCACGGTATCTCCAGGTTGATCGATTCGCTTCTATGGTAATCACTGTCATGCGCAAGGTGCCCTTTTGTGCGGGGCATCGCCTATTGCACCACGAAGGCAAGTGCGCAAACCTGCACGGCCACAACTACGTCGTCGAGTTTCATGTCACCGGCAGCGAGGTCGATGAACTGGGGCGGGTTGTCGATTTTGCAGTGATCAATCGACTGTTTAAATCGTGGATCGATGAAAACTGGGACCACGGCTTTCTTCTTTGGGAAGAGGATCGCGATGCCCTTCAGGCGTTGCGACAGGTTACTCCGCACAAACTCTACGAACTGCCCTACAATCCAACAGCCGAGAACATTGCCCGCTACCTGCTGCTGGAAGTTGGTCCTCGGCTGCTGCAACAGGTAACGGGGTATGAACTGCAGTTGACCCGCGTTGTCGTGTGGGAAACCGTGAATGCCTCGGCGACCGCTGCCTTGAATGCCGAAGCCCAGCTGTTTACAACCCTCGACAGTGCGCAGGAAGCGACCGAGTAAGCGCGCGGGAAGGCTGCCAGCGATTGCCCGGTTTGCGGCTCGGCCGGCAAGGGGCAAGTGAGCTGGAGAGCGGGAAGCCATAACTCTGGGCAGAGTCGATGGATTTGTACTACTCCGACATCTTTGAGCTTCCCCTGCCGCCGGGACATCGTTTTCCGATGGCCAAGTATCGTCTGCTGCGAGAACGGCTGGCAGCCTCCGATTGGACGGGCAATTGCCGCTTCCTGATTCCCGAGGCGGCCTCGGATGAGCAACTCGCCCTGGCCCATTCCGCCGAGTACATTCGCCGCGCGTCCTCCGGAGAGCTGAGTGACGTTGAGCAGCGCCGAATTGGCTTTCCCTGGTCCGAACGGATGATCGAACGCTCGCGGCGTTCCTCGGGCGCCAGTATCGGTGCGGCCCGGAGCGCACTTCAGGATGGCGTCGCGGTGAATCTGGCGGGGGGCACCCACCATGCCAATTGGGATGGCGGACAAGGCTATTGCGTTTTTAATGATGTCTGCGTGGCAGCTCGCGTCCTGCAACTGGAGGGCGCAATCCAGCGGGCGCTGTTTGTCGACTGCGACGTGCATCAGGGGAATGGAACGGCAGCCATCGCGGCAGGCGACCCAACGCTCTATTCTTTTTCGATTCACTGCGTCAAGAACTACCCCTTTCGCAAGGCAACCAGCGACCTCGATATCGACTTGGCTCCCGGCACGGGCGACGGCGAGTACCTCGAAGAGCTGGAACGCGCTCTGCGGAAAATCGACCTCGTTTTCGAGCCCGATTTGGTTTTTTTCCTCGCCGGCGCCGACCCCTTTGAACACGATCGCCTCGGTCATCTCCGCTTGTCCAAGTCGGGCCTGCGGCAGCGCGACCAACTGGTGCTCGATTTTTATCGAGAGCGGCGAATCCCAATCGCCATCTCGATGGCAGGTGGCTACGCCCCGGACGTGAACGACATTGTCGACATCCACTACGGCACGATCGAGACCGCGTGGCGGAGCTGGAATTCAGACTCGCGGCGAATTGTCAAGCAGTGACGCCCCGGGCGCGACTCTGCGTTTCCAAACCGCGAGGAACCACCCAATCGCCATAATCCGCAGCTGTTTCCCGCTGGTTTTCTTCATCTTTACCCAGCTTCTCGCGGACTGGTTGGCGCCCGTGGGCATCCCCCGATAAAATCCGCGACATGACAAGCGAGCCAGGCAGCCACTGCCGGTAACCGCAGGAGAGCTTGTCGTCGGGAAAGGATCGTCTGATTTTGCTTTGTCGCGGGGAAACGCATCGCGCCTGTCAGGCCAAGTTCTGTCAGGTCAAGTTCTGTCAGGCCAAGTCCGCACGCCGGTAAACGGTACCGCGGACAGCTGGCGGGAAGCGGTGTTTGCCTGGCACCTGGCCAGGCTGGGGAGGGGAACTCGATGTCGATTGCACAAGTAGAACAAATCCTGGTCGTTCCAACCGAGGTCTTTCATTCGCTCGGTTATTTTCAGGGGTTCTGTCGCGATGTGGACCAATATCTCGAGACGTTGCTCGACCCCGTCCACGTTCGCTTTCTCCCCCGTCCGGAAATGGAGTCCGACCCAGGTTTCAAGCAACTGATTCCCTACTGCATCCTCCAGCACCGGGACGAATCGGGCAACCTTTGGCTTTATCAATATCGCCGCGGTTCGGGCCAGGGTGAGGCCCGCTTGCACGCCCTGCGGAGCATCGGCATCGGCGGTCACATTTCCTCGGTTGATGCCGCCGACGGAACGGGCTCTCCCTATCTGGAAGGTTTAAAGCGGGAACTGGATGAAGAGCTGGCTATCGATTGCGGATTTGAGGAACGCTGCGTCGGCCTGCTGAACGATGACGGCAACGACGTGGGCCGCGTTCACCTCGGCGTCGTCCATTTGCTGGATCTCGAATCGCAAGACGTCCGCCCTCGGGAAGTCGATCTTGCTAACGCCGGATTTGAGAGGCTGGAGAGCATTCTGTCGGAGATCGACCAATTCGAAACTTGGTCTCAGATTTGCCTCCGCGCGTTGTTCTAAATTTCCGCCGCCGGGAGGACTCGGGCAAACCTGACGACGGGTCCAACGGACTCAGCGCGGGACGGCTCACGACAATCGGTATCTCTGGACTGCTCAGCTTGATCGCTTCTCTGCTCAAGCCCAGTCAACCAAATTGACAGCTCCTCCAGTTTGTGTGAATCACGGCAAGGCAACTGGCGATGGTTTAACGAAGAGGACCGCTATCGGACTGCATTCCTTTCCGACGAAACTCGTCTGGTTTAAAGTTTGCGGCGAATGACGGTCGTGGCGATTTCGCGGCAATCGTTGGAGCCAGCCCCTGTGAGACGCTGTGGAAGAATCTTAGTTTTGTGCGTCGCGTTCGCTGCCCCTGTTCAAGTGGGGATGGTGCCGGCCGAGGCTCAGTCTCGCTGGTCCACCGAAGACAACTGGTCGAATCAATCGACGTCCACTCCCCGTCCTGCTCCAGCTGCCCCAAACTCGGGCTCTGTCGAATGGAGTCGGCCGAATAACTATCCGGGTAATTACCCACCCATCGGTGCTTACCCGGGACAGCTTGGCGGACAGGGCGGTTACGGGCATCAACATGGTCACCATGGTCAGCATGGTCAACATGGTCAGCATTTCGATGACGTAAACTTGGGACTGATTCTCACTCCGGACTGGGTCGGCGGTTGGAACTCCGCCCCCAACTCGGCCAGTGGCGGATACTACGCGCCCGGTGGGGAGGCCTTCGGGCAACCGGTGTTGAACCAGCCTCCCTTTTACTCCGGGCAGCCGGCACCGAATTTCTACCAAGCACCGCGTGCGGGATTGGGAACAGCGGAGGGACGAGGACAGTCGCAGTACATCCCCCCTCGCTCAGGCAGCGGATCGGGTGGTGCGAACCCAGCGCTGGCCAACGATGGCGCGGAGCCCGAGCTTGCCTCGACTGGCTCGGGCCGGAAAATTGACCACGCTGAATCGACCAGCAAACGTCGCTCCATTTTGGTTCGCCCGGAATCCGACCCAACGCTCAGCCAGACGCTGGCGACCGGAACTCCGGCTGAATCCGATTATGAAACATCGCGAGCAGCATTTGCGGCCGGCGAATACCATGCGGCGCTGGGCGCCGCCACGGCAGCTGCTGCCGCTGATCCCGCCAATGGCAAGCTGCAACTCTATCTCGCGCATTGCCATTTTGCCGTTGGCGAGTTCGAGCAGTCAGCGCGTGCTTTGAACAGCGCCTTCGCGCAGCTGCCTCCCGAACAGTGGGGGCTGGTGATCGAGAATTTCCGACAGTTTTACAAACGGAATGACTACGTCAAGCAATTTGACGAATTGCTCAGCTTCTCGCAGCAGGCTGGCCAGAAGGAGCTGGGAGCCGCGCTGCAGGCCTATCATTACCGCTATCTTGGACATCCCGATGCGGCCGCCGAGCAGTTGCAGATAGCGCTGCAGTCAGCCGCGCCACCGCAACTCGCAAAGGAGTTGAAGTCGCTCCTGCAGTCCTCAGCGAATCGAAGGACTCCTCCGCTGCCAACGCCCATCGCTGGAAATTAGTCGGGGCTCGCGCTGGGCACCGCAGCCAATGTCCCATCGCCTCTCTCCCCTGCAACCGTGGTGACGCCGCGGGCGGTGGGGGTGCATTCCGCCACTGTCTTTTCGCGCGGTGGCGGTTTATGCTGGACCAAGGAAGTTCCCTCTTCCAGGATGGTTCCTCGGCGACAGACCCAATTGAACGTCGAGGACTCGCTCCGGTTTTTTGAAAGGGGTCCGAAGTTGGCGTTGCAATCTCCCTTGGGCAATCTTTGGCTCAGCCGTCTGCTCTATTCGCTGCTGGCGATCGTCACGAGCTGGACGCTGATCGCGCAGCCCCTCGCGGCTCAGGCGCAAGCAACCGCTTCGCCGGGAATTGATTTCGTCCGCGAAATTGCTCCACTGCTTTCGGCTCGTTGCCTTCAGTGCCATGGCCCGGAAACCGCAGAAGGGGGCGTGCGTCTGGACCGGGCCGAGAACGCTTTGGCCGAAGCCGACTCGGGGTCTCGGCCGATCGTGCCGGGTGACCCGGCCGCCAGCCATCTGCTGGAACTGGTCGCCGGCGAAGAACCCGAAATGCCCGAGGGAGGTCCGCCCTTAACAGCCGAGGAAATCGAGCGACTACGCGTCTGGATTGCGTCCGGCGCAGATTGGCCAACAGGTTTTGTGATCGAGCCGCGACGTGAGCTCTGGTCGGTACAGCCTTTGGCGGTGACCGAGCCCGTTCCGGCTTCCAATCCCTCCGAGGTGCTGGACAGGTTTGTCGAACGCAAGCTGTTCGAGCTGGGATTGCAACGTTCAGCTCCGGCCGCGCCGCAGACGCTCATCCGCAGGCTCTTCCTCGACGTTATCGGTCTGCCGCCAAGCCAGCAGGAAGTTAACGAGTTCGTCGCGGACCCCAGCGACGCGCGCTATGCACAGCTCGTCGATCGCCTTTTGGCCAGCCCGCAGTATGGCGAACGCTGGGGGCGGCACTGGCTGGACGTGGTCCGCTTTGCCGAATCAAACGGCTTTGAGACTAACGTCGAGCGTCCTTCGGCTTATCACTATCGAGACTGGGTGATCGAGGCGCTCAACCAAGACCTCCCTTACAATCGATTTTTGGCTTTACAGATTGCGGGAGACCAACTGGGGGAGGATCGCGCGACGGGGTTTCTCGTCGGCGGACCTTGGGACCAAGTCAAAAGCCCAGACCCGATCCTGACCCAAAATCAACGCCAGGACGAGTTGGCGGACATGGTCAACACTACGGGCACCGCCTTCTTTGGCCTGACGTTGGGTTGCGCCCGTTGCCACCACCACAAGTTCGATCCGATCACCCACACCGATTACTTCGCCTTGGCCTCGCTGTTTGCCGGGGTCCAGCATGGCGAGCGCCAGTTGAAAAACTCCCAGCAGCGCGAACTGGAAGCTCAAGTAAAGGAGCTGAATGCTCGTCGCTCCCAACTGCGGGGACGGATGCTCGCCTTCGAGCCTGTTTTCGATCCGACCGGTACCCCTCCGCAAAGACGGGCGGCGGTGAACTCGCGTGAGAACATCGACCGCTTTGCTCCCGTCACCGCCAAGTGGATCCGTTTTACCTGCTTGCAGACGAATCAGGCCGAGCCTTGTCTGGATGAACTCGAGGTTTGGGCGCTCGACGAAGTCCCAACCGCCGCTGGAAGGCCTGAATCACCGGGCGCTGCCAAGCCTTGGCTGAATGTCGGCTTGGTGACCTGCGGGGCCAAGGCCAGCTCCTCGGGCGACTATCCGGACCGCAGCAAGCACCGCTTGGAGCAGGTTAACGATGGCCGTGTCGGCAACGATTACAGTTGGATTTCCAGCGAGTCAGGCAAGGGCTGGGTTGAGATTGAACTCCCGGCCGAGCAGTTGATCAGCGCGGTCGTTTGGGGCCGCGACCGCAACCAGGTTTACCGCGATCGGACGCCGATTGAATACCGGATTGAAGTCGCCCGACAGCCCGGTGAATGGCAAACGGTCGCCACGGAAGCGGACCGGCTACCGTTTGGCGGCGATGCTCCCGCCGCTGTTTCCGAGGCGGTCCCCCCCACCGCCGAGTGGACTGCCCTGCAACGCGAACTGGAGCAACTCGACCAGTCCATCGCCGCGCTCCATCGTCAGATCACGCTGGCCCAATCAGCCTATGTCGGCACCTTTGTCAGTCAACCTGAACCGACCAAGCGATTGGAACGGGGCGAGGTCACTGCACCGCAGGAAGTCGTTGGACCGGGGCTGCCTCAATTGCTGGGAGACCTTGAGCTGCCAGTGGACGCCACGGATGGCGAACGCCGTTTGACGCTCGCCCGCTGGCTGGAGACTTCAGCGCATCCGCTGCTTGCGCGCGTGATTGTCAATCGAGTCTGGCAGTTTCACTTTGGCCAAGGGCTGGCCGGGACGCCGAGCGATTTCGGCACGAAAGGGGTGCCGCCGAGTCATCCGGACTTGCTCGATTGGTTGGCAGCGGAACTCGTCGCTCGAGGATGGTCGTTAAAAGCAATCCACAAGCTGGTCCTGCTTTCGGCGACGTACCGCCAGGATAACAAGCCGAGGTCTGAGGCTCTGCGGCTGGATGCAGGCAACCAGTGGCTCTGGCGGTTCCAGCCGAGGCGATTGGAGAGCGAGGCGATTCGGGACGCGATGCTCCTGGCCAGCGGAGAGCTCGACTTAAAGCCGGGCGGACCGGGATTTTCGGCGTTCGAGCCCAACGATAACTATGTTCGGGTTTATCTTCCGCGAGAGACGTTCGGTCCAAACGAGTTTCGTCGAATGATCTACATGCAGAAAATTCGGATGGAACAAGACGCAACCTTTGGTACCTTCGACACGCCGGATGCCGCCCAAGTCTGTCCAGTCCGCAGTCGCAGTGTCACGCCGTTACAGGCACTCAACCTGCTCAACAGCCCCTTTGTGCTGGGACGAGCGGCCACCTTGGCGGGGCGTTTGCAAGCCGAGGCGGGGGACCAGGCGGCTGCCCAAATCGACGCCGCTTACCGGCTGCTGTTTGGTCGGTCCGCGACCGAACCGGAACGGATCGCTGCGGAGCGGCTGGTTGCCCAGTACGGGCTGACGGCACTGTGCCGAGCGTTACTCAACAGCAACGAGTTTCTGATTTTGCCCTGACCGTCAACTGTCGCATTCCTCCCGTCGGAATATTTGAAAGCGGACCCTGACATGCATCCACTTCTCGCACGCCGTGGTTTTTTGGGTTCGCTGCTGTGGGGCGGCAGCCAGCTCGGGTTGCTCGGCTTGCTGGAGGCGGACGGCCAATTGCGGGCGGGCGATCAAACTGCGGGCGGGGGAGAGGAACGTCAGCCGCATTTCCGGCCGCGGGCCAAAAATTTGCTGGTCGTGTTTGCCTCGGGAGCCTGTAGTCATCTCGACAGCTGGGATTACAAGCCCGAGTTGATCAAGCGCGATGGCCAGCCAATGCCGGGTGAGGGCCTGATCACCTTTCAGGGGGAGAATGGAAATCTCACGCGGAGTCCCTATGATTTCACGCCGCGCGGCGAGTCCGGAAAAATGGTCAGTTCGCTCTTTCCCCGGCTCGGGGACTTGGCGGATGAAATCTGTTTTTTGCATGCGATGACCAGCCGCACCAACACGCACGGTCCCGGCGAGAATTTCATGTCGACCGGGTTTACTCTCGATGGTTTCCCAAGTCTGGGGGCTTGGGTCAACTACGCTCTGGGATCCGAGAATCGGGACTTGCCCGCGTTTGTGTCGATCCCCGACCCGCGCGGGGTACCCCAGTCGAGCCTGAACAACTGGAGCACCGGCTTTCTTCCGGCAGAGTTTCAGGGGACGCCGATGAATGCGCAAAAGCCCCTCCGCAATCTCGCCCGGCCGGCTGGAATCTCGGTCGCTGAGGATGAGGCAGTGCGCGCCTTTCTGGACGAGCAGAATCGCAGGCACGCCACCGAGTTCCCCGGTGAGGATCAATTGCGGGCCCGAATTGCCAGCTATGAACTGGCCGCGCGATTGCAGCTATCGGTGCCCGAAATCATCGATTGGACTCAGGAACCCCAATACCTTCTCGATGAGTATGGGGCCAACGATTCGGCCAATCCGGTGAAAGCGGGCTTTGCGCGGAATTGCCTGGTGGCCCGCCGACTGATCGAGCGCGGCGTGCGGGTCGTTCAGTTGTTTAACGGCGCGTATGCGATGGGCGAGGGGGTCGGCAATTGGGACGGCCACAAGACGCTGAAGGCCCAGTACGACATTCACGGTCCGATTCTCGACCAGCCGCTGGCCGCCCTGCTGACTGACATGAAACGCCGCGGCCTGCTCGAGGAGACCCTGGTCGTCTGGTGCACCGAATTCGGCCGAATGCCGACTTTCCAAAAAGGTGCAAGTGGTCGAGACCACAATCCGGCGGGCTTCACCTGCTGGATGATGGGGGCTGGGGTTAAACGCGGGTTCTCCTACGGCGCCACCGATGAGTTTGGCCACAAAGCCCTCGAGCAGGTAACCACGGTTTACGATTTCCACGCCACCATATTACACCTCCTCGGGCTCGACCATGAACGTCTGACTTACTACCACAACGGCGCGCAGCGTCGACTGACCGACGTTCACGGTCACGTGATTCGCGAGATTCTGGCCTGAGCCACTGCGATCCATCCGCCTCTTGTTCGGGAACCATCAACAGATCAACATCGACCGGGAATGAGCTGAGCGGATGGGTCACCGCCCGGAGGGCTGGCTGCGCTGAATCCAGTGAATCTTTTTCGGCGCTTTCGGTCTACAAACGCATTGACATTGTCCTTTGTCTCAAGATTCAAAATCCATAGCTGTAAGGAACATCGCGATGGCTAAGAAAACTGCAGCCTCCAAAGCCCCTTCGTCTCGAAAAACTACCATCGCTAAGTCGGCAAGCATGAAGCCCGCGAATGCCAAATTGCCGGGCAAACCGAAAATTGCAGCTAAGCCCGTTGCAGCCAAGCCCGTTGCAGCCAAGCCCGTTGCGGCTAAGCCCGTTGCGGCCAAGGCGAAAGCGGCGGGCGGCCCCGCGAAGTCAGCTGGCAAGCCCAGTGGCGGTAAGCAAGTTGAGTGGAGCTACCTGCGAGCCAACTGCAAGACCTGCGAGAAGGCGGAAGCCTGGTTGGCGAAGGCCGGCGTGGCGATTGGGCCCCGGGTCGATGCGCGGAAGCAAACCATTGGTGCGGCTGAGGGGCTGAAGCTGGCCAAGTGTGTGGCCGAGGTCCGTGTTGCCAAGGGTACGGCGGTAACCAGGTTGGACATGAAGAAAGGGGCTCCGGCGGATGCGGAACTCAGCAAGCTGGTGATTGGCCCGACCGGTAATTTACGGGCCCCCTCACTGCGACATGGAAACACACTGGTGGTGGGCTTCAACGAACAACTTTACGGAGAGTTCTTTGGTGGCTGAGCGACTTCCACCGCGACAGCCGAGCAGGGCGGGGGAGCGAGCAATCGGGCCCGCTCCCCATTCGGGCCGGAACCGGGCAATCTTAAATTCAAGCCTGGATCGAAACTTCCACCCTTCCGCGTGAGCCAAACC
>Ga0315905_10003258_pt1 | contig 16796 bp, 31 predicted proteins | sample LakEriMetagenome_5_FD_203522 | JGI IMG/M metagenome (GOLD analysis project Ga0315905, IMG submission 203522) | Freshwater fungal communities from buoy surface, Lake Erie, Ohio, United States - Buoy 4 MA121 | ecosystem: Environmental > Aquatic > Freshwater > Lake | place: USA: Lake Erie, Ohio... | reverse complement strand
GATTCGGATTTGAGAGTGTAAAGTTTTTAATCATAATTCTATTTAGGATGTTTTTCAACTCTAATTTTACATTTTTCAAGAAAATCAATACCAAGTTCATCTCGATATGATTCACGATAGTAAACATTTTCTATTCCTGCGCCATGAATTAACTTAGCGCAATGAATGCAAGGAGCATGAGTGCAGAATAAACTGGCACCATTGCCTGATTCACCATCACGAGCCAATTTGATAATTGCGTTTGCTTCAGCATGAATAACCTCATCTTTTGTTACTGTTGTAATTGTGTCATCTGAATGTTGTACGATGTTCTCACATTCGTTTGTCCAACCAGATGGCATTCCATTATATCCGATTGAGATGATACGATTATCTTTTACGACAACCGCACCGACCTGCAATCGTTTTGCACTGGACAATTCTGCGAATCTCTCCGCAGTGTCCATAAATGCATCAATCCACTTCTGTTTCATCGTATCACTGCTTGTCCTACGACTGCTCCAGGTTTTTGCAGTGCTTCATCACGCTTGCGTTTATATTCTTCGTTATCCACTTGCATCAACTGCATTGTATTTGGTTGAACTGCAGATACCTTTGGTTCATCATCCAACTCTTTGAACTTGTCTTCACGATTTTTATTCTTACCTGCTGGCATAGTCAATCGTTTAGCATCTTCTGTTGCAATCTTAAACTGCACGTATGCACGATAAACATCACCTTCTTTGAACACAGCAATGTTCTCTCGTTTGAACATACCAATGGCTTGCTTTACACGAACCTTAGTGACACGATCGATTTCTCGTTCAACAGCAGAACCAGATCCTGCAGTCTCAAGTGTAGACTCACGAGTAACAGAATCAACATCTGTCTTCAATCGTGCAGCAAGTTGAGTCTTAGCATTGATTGTTGCTTTGTCGATGGCAAACTGCATATCTTTAGATACATCAGTTGCAGTGACTACAATAAACTTCGTGTCATCTGGATCTTTTGCAAGATACCATTGAGGAATGTTATCGAGTTTGTTGGCTGGAATCTCAACTGTTTTGTTGGGATCTGCCTTAAAGGTTGAACATCCAGATAAGGCTACCATAGATGCCATTGTACAAATCATAATATATTTCATTTCAAGTTCTCCGTTTAATAACAAAATTGTGATACACCACTCGCCTAGCATTAATAGGCACTGACGAAATCTGTCGATAAATCTCATCTCTCGTCATACTACTACCAAAAGTAATCTTAACTTTGGTGAAGACTGCCATCAGGGTATCTTTACTTTCGGGAGCATTAGACATTATGTCTGCTTGCCACCAGATACCATTTGGTAAAGTCAACTTACCATGTAAGAGATTACTCTTAATTCCATCGTAGGGATACATCATATGCATCTTGTCATCGTAAACACTAAACAAGTAAACATACATTGGCTCTCTAGTAATTACATCAAATGGGTATTTCTGCCCATTGTATGCAAAGTTGCTGGCATTCTCAATGTCTCCTGCCAGTGGTCTGCTTTGGTCAAGTTCAACCTTAACCTCAACAACACAAATATCTTTTTTCTGCTTTACTTTCTCGCTTAATACTTTCTTTAAAGTACCAGCAGATTCGATCTCAGTTTTCTTAACATACTCGCATTCAATGCCTTCTGCATTTCTTTCTCTGCAAATATGTTGCTTCTTTACTTCAAACTCTTTCTCAGCGTAGCGTTCAATGGCATCACTGACAGCAAGTGCCTTTGCTATATTACAATCAGTTGATTCGCCAGTTCCAAACGAAACATCTGCGTAAGCATTGGCACAGAGCAACAACCATAATATAGCAAACTTCTTCACTTTACGCTTTCGAATCCTCAATGATTTTATCTAACTCTTTTGCTGCATCCCAATACTCTTCTGCAAGACCTCGCCACTTGACAACTTCTAATTCATCACCTTCCCAGCGACTCCATGTCTTACCATTCCACTCACAGTACTGAGGAAAATCCCAAGCAATAGTAGTTACTTCATAACGACCAACATGAGCAGGATTTACTGATGCGTCAAACCATTCTGTTCGTTCTAACTCACCAAGAGTTTCTTCAAACTGCTCTTCTTCGTATCGTTCTAGATCTTCAAGAGCATTGGTAAAGTCAAGAATGTCTTCAGGCAATTCTTCAATTGAAGCACGATCTGTCCAATCCAACTCAAAGTCTTCATTAAAACCATCTTCGAAACGACCAGCAAATCCCATTCCAGGTTCATGATACATTGCACGAACAGACCATCCACATTCTGTCTCTAAGTATTCATACAGTGCAATTGGAGGAGACCAAGCAGAGTCAAAGTGCATGACAATGGTGTTGTCATCTTCTCGTTCCCAATCCATCATGGAAACATCCCACTTACAACCCCAATTCTCGCATGACCAACCATAGTCCCACTCACCAGCAGGGTTTGGTCGCAGATAGTTGAATGGTTGAGCATCTTCTTTAAGCAATTCTTGCTCAAGACCATCAACTACTTCTTTATTATCGTGGTGCACTGTGGCACTGTTATAACACCAATTAGGCATAATATGTTCCTCTCAAATCATAAATTGTTTAAACAAACTAATCACATCATCAATGTTATTACAGAACACTGAGATTTTCTTCTCATTATCACCTGCATGAGTATCATAGTCTAACTTGACCAACCACTCAGTGATTTTCTTCTTTTTATCTTCGCTGTTATCAGCAACTTCGATAGTAACACGAATTGGATCTAGCGAGTTTGCATCCCAATAAAAACTGAAATACATTGCACTTCGAGCAGAACTCAATATGAATGTAGTTGTGGAATTGATTTTAACTTCTCTAAGTTTACCACGAAATACATCATAGTTGTTGATGTACCATTCAGGTAAATTAGCAAAGTTATCATATTGCTCTGACTTGAAATCAGAGAACATAGAGGACAATGGTAACATAACAAAACATTCCTTATAATGACCAGACACACTGTTGCCATCTGGATTTTGTGTAACAATCAAATAAGACTCTAACAAGAATGACTGCCAGTCTTTCTTCTCTTCAAACTTCTCTAGATTCCTAGCAACGATGTAGCAGTCATCGGGATTGAATGCCTTATCAGCTACATGCGAGTAACAACGATCCCCATTACCCTTTCCAGTGTAGTAAGGAACACCATGCGAGTCGATGTATTGGTATACATACTGTCCCAGTGTTGCAAAGAATTCAGAACTCGGTTTCATAATATAATTATACTACAAAAGTTATTGCAAGACAACCTTTATTTTTTTGGAACTTTTACCAATACTGTGTAGTCAAATTGATTCTTTGGAATCTCGCAAGTATATTCACCATCGCCTGTTGCCCAATTAACTCCATCGTTGGATGTCATCTCTCGACTAATAAGTTTTGCAGTTTCAAACTCTTTGATTAGAACTACAACTTGCTCTGGTGAATAAACCCTAAGTTCGGCTGGAGATTCTAAATTCGTATTAGTGTTTTTAACTTTTACTATTTTCATTGGATTTCTCTTTTTTAACAGGTGGTGGAATGATTCCTGCATCACTCACCAATTTGTGCGTAATCTTTGGATACATTTTATGTAACTTTTGATCTTTAACAGCGATAAGAATTGCAGCTTCTGTAGGATGGATACCTTCCAACAACCCAATAAACAATGCTTCTCGTTTGAGTGGTTTAAGATCTGCACGCATGAATACATACATTTTCTTACACTCTGTAAACAAATTTGTATCTGTCATTCCAACTGGTTGATCAGCAGGTTTGAATGGTGGCTGACCCTCTGGCAAAAGCATCTTGTGTGATGGTAAAAATGCATGAGCAAATAATACCTTTAACAAGAATTCGTTCTTATGTTTCTCAATTGTCTTGGGATCGTCATTGATCTCCTTGAGCATTTCTGTTATGTATTGTTTCATTTAAAAGTCCTCTATTTCGTCAAGCAATAATCGGCAACGATTTTCCATAAGATAATTCATAATTTTCATCTTATCAGTATTCGGAATAATATTTATGTATGCTTTAATAATGTCTTCTGAAACATCTGGTGGAATAAAATCAAAGTCTACAAGAGTTGCGTTACGATGCCAGTTGCGTCGTTCCTCGTCATTCTTACATGCAATGAATCCATTGGCAAAGAACTCTTGAAGTCGTTTAGCACTCATTGGCTTTTGTCGTTCACCTTCCATAAACACATTGTCTTTACTAAGAATGTTTGGCACTCCATCACCAGTATCACCCTTAACAATATGCTCAATCTTATGTTCAATGATTTCCTTATGAGTTGCAGTAATGTATTTCTTCTGCATTGGAGACCACTGCTTGACATTAGGATACAATTGCAACTGCTTGAAGTCTTTATCAGAGGACAGAATTAATATCTTCTGTGGCTCTTCAACCAATCCTTGTTGAACTAGAAGATTCTCTTGCAGATACTTAACCATTACTGCAATGATATCGTCTGCTTCTGCACGATCCACATGAACAACACGATATGGAAAGTAAGTTGCAAGATCAGTACGCATCTCTGATAGTGTATCAAAGATTAACTTCCAATCAAGATCTGATTTGTCTCGATTAGTTTTACGCATACCTTTATAGAACTCAAAGAATTCCTTGCGCCAGTACTTACGACCATCGCAACAGATGACCAACTCTCCATAATCTTTACCATATTTTTTCTTGTATGATTTGATTGTGGACAGGGTTACGTGACGAATCAGATTCTTTACCTCTGCTTCACTACCTTTCAACTCACGCTGGAAGGTTAGAATGGCTGCAAGTGCCACCTGACTATAATCAACTAATATCATATTAAAATGCTCCCAGCAAAATACATTCTTCATTGACACGACCATTCGGCACAGTTACCGTAGTGGTCAATGGTTTCATAGCACCATTCAATGGTCGCTTACCCAATGTCAATCCCTTAAAGAATACATCTGGTTTACGCAACATCTGTGTTTTGGATTCTTTCACATCGAATCCGATAATTGTAGTACCCTTAACTGTAAGCACATCATTGATTGCTTTGTAAACAGTTATCTTACGATACTTCGTGTTGTATACCCATACTTCAGATGATCCAACAATCGTTTCTGGTTTGATTGACTTAAGATTCAAGTCAGCAAATTCTTTCATGTACTTCATCTTAGCAACCACTTTACCTGCTGGTTGTGGCTTACGCTTTCGTGGAGTACGATTCGCTTTGGCAGTCTGCACTTGTTGTTGGCAGTCAGCAATGATTTCTTCCACGAACTCAGCAAACTTCTTTAGCTCTCGTTTAGTGAGATATGAGTAACCCTCAGTGAGTTGTTCATCATCACCATCAAGTGCTTCACGTAGTTCTTGTGCAGTGCCAACAAACAATTCACCGATTCGTTTAGCGATGGGTGCTGCAATTTCGTTCTTCAGTAGATAGTTCTTAGCAGAGAAGTTACTCTTACCTCTAGTAACAATCCACTCGTCAATTGCACCTTCGAATTCACCAGCATGTTCTCTGGCTTTTTCTTCCATTCGTTCTTGAATAGAGATGACATTGGTAGGTGCTTTCACAATCTCAACTTCTTCGATATATTTTGTAGCATCAGCCAGCAATTCTTTCAACTTGTTCGTAAAGAATGGGCTGTATGAAGACAATTGTTTCAAGTCTGTCTGCTCATTTGACATGAGACGACACAATGAACCAAATGTGGTAAATTTATAGTCGGGGAGTTTCTTAAGTTGTTTAGCAATCTTGGGTTCTTTCTTTGAGAAGAACTCAATCGTAAACATCTTCTGCTCTTTTGCAGTAGTTTGTATTGAATAGTAACCCAACGCACGACTTAGACTGGTCGTAAAATCAATCTGGTCGATTGTTGGTTCGTGTTTCTTTTGTGACAATAGAATTGCTTGGTTCTTTGCACGTCGTTTTGCAGTATTCACAGCCATAGGTTTGTAACCTCCATAATATAATATCTATTATACCGCAATTCGCAATTAAAGACAAGCACTATTTTGCAGTGATTTTCTCGTATAGTTCCACGAAGTCCTCGTGGTCTGCAACTTCCTGTGCGAGATTCTGCTTGTGATATGTCTTTGCAATCTTAGAAATAACTTTCTTTGGAATTTGCAATGTATCAGATTGTTCCTTAACGATTTCTCGAATAAGATCTCGTTCTGCTTCAGTACGAATCATTGAGTTGCTAATCTCTTGAATAGCCCCTTGTAAATCTTTCTTCTGTTCAGGTGTTAATGCATAATTCATTTCTTACCTCCAAATGATACACCACTAGTTCCACCAACTACACCACCAAGAATAACTGTTGCCATCCATGTGTCAATGGTAGTTGGAATTGCCAATGCTGGGAATAATGTATTTAAAGACCAAATAGTTGCTAATGGAAATAAAACTAACAACACCAATATCACTACCAATATGAATACAATTTTCATAGATCAAACTCCACTTTAATTACTGAATCCCAACGGAAACTTCTCCACTCTCCGACTTCTGTGTCGAAGACACGAACTGCGGATCCAGAAGTGCTGGTATTCTCACTTTCGCTTGTACCCTTTGGACGCTTGTCTGCTGGGATTCTGCTTTCTGTGAGGGTGCATTGCATTTTGCGTTCACTTCCATCTTTCTTGGTAAAAGTAACACACAAACCTGACTTGAGATTTTCATCGTGTAATAATCCTAAAGTCCATCTTTTAAAATCTTCAAACTCTTTCTCATTGCTGAACACTGTCTGCATTGTCAAATCTCACTTTCAAATCATTAATAATTGGTCCAAAGAATTCAGAGAACTCTCTTGGCTCGAAAAAAGATGTATGTCCACTATCAATTATAACTTTACCGTCATCGCCAGTTAGTTTATTTTTGATTGTGAACTCAATCGTTGCATAAGATGTGTTTATATTATGCTCTTTGATGATAACAGTCTTTAACAGACCATCAGATCGACCAAACTCATATACTTTATTGAAACTCATTATTTACCTTCCTGTGCTTAGGTTGACGAATGTACTGAACCTTACTCTCAACTACACGCATGCGGTATTTGGGAGTGCGCAAATCCTTTGCTATTGGATTTCTAGGTTTCATTGTCTTATTATACATGTCTTTCTCTTACAAGGCAAATTTCTTTAATAGTTCCTTTGCATCTTTGCAGTCACCCATTACATTATCCATCTCTGCGAGAATAATCATTTCTTGCAAACTATCTGCAAGTCGTTGGTCTTCGTCATCCAATAGATTATACCATTCCTCGTACTCTTCCAATGAATCTAGTGACCACATATGGTCTAGCATCTCCACTTGATACTCAGTCAGGTTTTCTATTTGAATCATACCATTTCCTTAATGTTAGACCATTTGGCTAACTTTGCTCGTTTTGCTTGTGCTGCTCTTGCAATTACTGACGCATCAATAATTCCTTCTTCAGTCAGCATCTCAATCATGCAAAGTAAGTCACCAATTTCTTCTTCGAGTCGTTCACGATTGGTTGAACCAAGATGTTCACCATCAACTCCGAATCTGAATACTTTACTTATTGCTTGTGCAACTTCAGCACACTCTTCTTGACAGATAAGCATAATTTCTTCCTGTCGTGCTGTCTTCATTCTATTCACTACAAATTTATTCATTTAGCTCTTTCAATTGTTACACGATAACTCTTACCATTCCTGTCAACCACTGTCATGGTTTTCTTTGTAGACAGGAACTCACCCTTTGGACCAAGATCCCATTGGACTTTTCCAACTGAATCAACGAATGATCCATATACATGAGCATCTTTCTTCAAAGAGTCATTTATCACTTTCGCCATATAATCACAATATTCTAACATAATCAATCTCCTTCAAATTAGTGCTGGTTTTTCTTTATAGTCTGTAACCAGCAAAAATAGACTGCTGCTGTTTTGGCTGTTTAAAGTCTGCCACGGATATCCCTCCAGTAAGACTTGTGGGGGTTTTAATCCCAACTCTTTTTATCACCGAACTCTTCATTATAATCGTAACCAGCATGATAAGCATTAATTGCTTCAGGCTCAGTTGCTTCGATTCTTGGACCAGACATACCACCTACACCACCACGATGTGGGTCACGAGGACGATTATAGTAAGAATCAGCTGAACCACGATCAAAGTATGAACCATGTTCACGATCAAACATTTTAAGTTCTTCTAACTTTTCTTTATAATTCATTTTCATGCTGCAGTCCTTTCATTCCAACGCTGTTCAACAATTTCATTTACAAACTCTACTGGACACTTAAGAGCATTTGCGATTTCTTCGCAAGACCACTTAGTGGTGTCGAGCAGATAGTTAATATTTTCCCAAAGTTCTTTCATTGCAGCCATTATATCCTCACAATCAAACCATAAACATAAACAGCCAATAAACCTACATTGACCACCACTAAACTTGCACGCTTAATTCTGACAGCCCACACTAACCACAACACAGAACCGATGTTGAACAGATAAATGTTCAATGGATCGATAGAGAGTGCAGTAGCCAATGCAGCACCAACAGTAACTATCGTGGCTGACCATTCTAAAATTGCATTCACTTTTTCACTTTTCATACAACTATTATACCCCACATTGCAATTAAAGACAAGCACTTTTTGGCAATAAAAAACCCCTGTATCTACAGGGGTCTAGGAGGGCTAATAACCTTACAAGTCGTGGGGTTATCGGTTCCAGTACTTGGAATAGTCTACTCTGTTCCAATATGCATCGTTATTTCTGTTCCAAAAGTTCTTTATTAAATACCATGCCATACCAAAATACCCCATTATCTGAAATCTTCTGCTATCCTGTCCAAAATAGTGATTTACCAATTTGAATTTCTTAACATCATATCGCTTAGATAAAAAGAAATCTTCGCTGGTTCCATATTTTGCAGCAAAGCCACCAAACTCTTCGAATCTATCTCTGCGAGTTAGCATAAAAGCACCAACAGCGAATGGAACTTTATATTGCATAATTCTGTTGATACAGTTGAACATCATAAACCCAATTTGTGCACGAAAGTCATCGTCATAACACTTTGCATATAATCCAACAAGATCTAAGTTATTAGTTTCTAATTGATCAACTGCATCACGAATAACTTTGTTGCTAAAGAAACGAACATCAGCATCGATGAATAGAATGTATGGAGTTGTTACGAGTTTTGCTCCATTGTTTTTAGCGATAGAAACTGGACCACCTTCAATGACTTCAACATTCAAACTACCCTTCATTATTTCAATGACATCTCGTGTATTGTCTGTAGAACAATCAGCGATAATAATTCTGGTGTTACCTACTTCTTGCTGGCGCAGGTGCATTAACAAATGTGCAATATAGGTTTCCTCGTTCTTACAAGGAACAACTATTGTTATTTTATTCTGTAATGACATTATCACTTTCCTGTGTCCATGTTACTATTTCCCAGCGACCATCGTGGTGCTCAACCAGAGCAGTACAAGACTCAACCCAATCTCCATCGTTCATATATGTAACACCATCAATTTCTTTTATCTCTGCATGATGTATGTGTCCACAAATGACACCATCAAAGCCACGTTTTTTGCAGTAACCTGCTAGATTCTTTTCAAACTGGAACATAAAGTCAGACGCTTTCTTAACTTTATGTTTTAAGTATTTAGATAGTGACCAGTAACCAAATCCTAGTTTATGGCGAATCCAATTAAAACGAGAGTTCCAATCAAGAACTAGATCATACAACTTATCACCAAGAAATGCAAGCCAAGGAGCAAGGCGAGTAATACCATCAAATAAATCACCATGAGTGATAAGATATCTTTTTCCATCTACACCAACATGTTCTGTTTGATTTTGTATTTCAATCAGACCGAAAGAGAATCCGTAGGGGATCATCGGTCTTAAGAATTCATCATGATTACCTGCAACGTAAATTACTCTAGTTCCACGCTTGGCATGACCGAGTATTCTGCGGACAACATTAGTGTGGCTTTGTTTCCATTTCCACTTGTTTTGTTGGATCTTCCAAGCATCAATTATATCACCCACAAGATATAGAGTCTCGCAGGTGTTATGCTTTAGAAAGTTATTTAATTTGTTGGCTTGACAATCACGAGTACCTAAGTGAACATCACTTATAAAAATCGTGCGGTATTTCATTATGGTTTCAATTCGCCACGCTCGATTAATATTTTCTTATTAGCTTGATGTTCTTCTTGAGTCAATTCTTTGTTCTCACCTTTGTATGGTACTGCGTAGTTATTTTGAATTAACCAATCATTGACACGAGTACCATCTTCAAGAATAAAGACACCAAGAATTCTACCAAACTTGTCATCGTTGCTGTCAGGTTTTTGTGTTTCAATAATTTGCCAAGAACCAATAGGCAATTTTTCTGCTAATTTCTTCTTAGAGAGTTGTCCACGAACCTTTTCTTCTGCAATAGTAGTTCTTGATTCTGGAGTATCAACTCCAGCCATACGCACTCTTTGATTGGCAAGGATAATTTTGAAACCTAAGTCTAAATCGATGTCAACTGTATCACCATCAAGAACTTTAATAATCTTACATTTATATTGATACATAACTATTCCTTTTTAGCAAACTTTTCAGATGCTGTAAAACCTAGTCCTGCTATCACAAGATAAATCATAGATTCAAATAATGCTGGAGTGACTTTATAACCATGAATGTCAGCAACAAACCCATAAGCACACAATATAAATGCCAATAGTGTTATTACTCGTTTGCTACTAACAGTTCTATTGACACCATCAGATAACATACTGTTTAACCAGTTCATAATTAGTCGTTTCTGCTATTTCTGAAAGTTGGATCACCAGACTCATACACTGGCATTGTAGTTGCATTTGCTAGTGGTGATACTGCTGGAGCCATACCCATACCCATCGCTGGTCTTGGCATTCCACCCACTGGAGATGGACTAGATGATGGTGGTGTAGATGCAGGTGGTTTATTCCATCCTGAGTTTGCTGCTTGTAGTGCAGCTTTCTGTGCATCTTTGTCACTACCTGCCAACATAATACCAGATAGAGTACCAGTCAAGAATGTAGCAATTGGTACAATCAATTCAAAGAATTTCTGATCGATCGGAGAAATAGCATTGAGTGGTTGTGTCACAAAAATTAGTGAGTACAATACCACGAATACGATTCCAACTAAGGTGAATGATAAACAAACACCAATAAAAAATTTGAGACGAGCCATTAACTGCTCTTCTGTGTACATAAAGTTATCCATTACTTACATCCCTTCACTGGTAAAGATTGTTGTTGCTGTTGGGCTAATATATTTTGGGCTTCTGGAGGTGGTCCAAGTCTTGGATCTCTTTGTCCCTTGAATACATGTTCTACGCATGTTCTAGTCACATCGCATAGTGGCTTCTGACACATTGGTTTTTCCCAATTTCCTGGATCTTGGCAAGGATATCTAAAAGATTCCTGACTAAAAACCGCAAAACCGATTGGAACAAGCAATAAAATGCCCAAAGCACTGAATAGGTATTTATCTCTCATGTTGATCCTTTGTTATAATAATTATCTCAACGATTTTATTTAGCCAGTGGATTATCTAACGCTTTTTGAATCTTACTGTCTATCTCTTTACGAATAGCACGCATATCTTGATCGACTTCACGATTGAGTTGCTTGCCATCTCGCTCGACCTGCTCTACTACCTTCTCTAATCTACGAACATCCTGCTTTAGGTCGTTCTTGATATCTTGAGTATACTGCACAGACTTCTCAGAGTTCTGCATAGTGATTTCCATCTTTTTATTCAACTCTGATAGATCAGGCGAAACATATTCCGCAATCTTTTTCTTCATGCCTTGATAGTCTTTATAGACTTCGAATGTTCCGTAAAGACCACCAAGAACAGATGATACAATTGTAGCTGCAACCATTAGTTTGGCTGGAGTAAACTCATAGCCACCAATGGAGATTACAGTATCTTTGCTGGCATACTTCTTCGCAGCATCTTCTAACTCATCGACTTTTTTATTTAAATCCACTTTTTCTGACATACTACATTTTCCTTATTGTGATAGAGGATTGTCCAATGCCTTTTTAATCTTCATATCAACTTCACTTCTCAACGCACGGATTTCCGCTGTTGTTTCTTTTTGATTTTTAACTAACTCTTGTGTTACTTCTTTCACACTCTGATCACTATATCTACGAACTTCTTTCAATGTAGTGTCAGATTCTTTCTTAATTTCTTTGATTGCTTGGTCAGTATCTCTCTGACCAGCCTTTGTGGATCTCTCCATAGATTCAACAACACCTTCAACTCTACGAACATCGTCTTTTAAATCGTTCTTAATGTTGTTAGTGTACTCAGTCATTTTGGTAGTGTTTGCATCCAGTACTTCCATCTTCTTGTAGATTTCAGTTAAGTCTGGTGTAACATACTCCGCAATCTTTTTCTTCATTCCCATGTAGTCTTTGTATACTTCAAAAGTACCATAGAGACCACCTAGTAATGAAGATACTAGTGTAAATGCCACCATCAACTTAGCAGGGGTGAATTCATATCCACCAATACTAATTACTGTATCTTTGCTGGCATATTTTTTTACAGCAGCTTCGGCTTCGTCAATCTTTGCATTGACATCTTTAATTTCTTCTGGCATGGTATTTCCTTTTATTTTCCGTAGGTTCCGTATTGTGATTCCACCAGTTCATTGTGTAGTTTATCAGTGCCACCAAACATTCTTAAAGCACTGCGGTTGTCAATAGTTTTTTGATTTCCATAAACTTGATATGGTTTATAGAATTGTTGTTGTACAATAATTTGTTTACTGTATGCATCAAATCCAGGTGTAAAACCCATTGCTTGAATAACTACATTCTGAACTGCTTTCTGTGCTTCTAAGTCAGATGCTTTACCCATTTCATTGGCAAGGTTCTTACCTTTTTCTACTGCTTCTGCTTTTGCTGCAGCTTCTCTTCGTTCTTGGAGTGCTTGGCGAGCAGTTGGTGCTGCTGGCTTATCAGATGACGCTTGAGAATTATTAGAATTCTGTGACGGAGAATTGCCTCCAGTGCTTTTCGGAGAATCATCTTTTTTATCCTCTTGTTTGTTTCCACCTTTTGGTTCAGGTTTATCTCCACCCTTTGGTTCATTCTGAGCCATCTGTTGTGGTGGAGGTGGAGGTGGTGCTAGCTGAACTGCTGCAGCTGGCGAGTTATTGCTTGTTGATGATTTTGCAGTAATTACTTTGTCTACATTGGTGTCACCAGTGGCTGATACACCAGTAGAAATAGAACCATCATTATTAACAGATGTAGTAACCGTATTGACTGCTATTTTTGTATTTGATGGATCATTTGCTTTAGTTGCAGCAGTATCAGATAATGCTTGATTCACTACTGTTGAATCTATTCCTGTTACCAAATATTTGATAGCATAAGCCGTAGCATAACCTTCACATTTATTGCTATAAAGTGAATCTTTGATACATTGGTCGTTTAAATATGCTTCAGCGTATCCTGGACATGTAGTACTATAAAGAGGATTAATTCTACACTGATATGTCAAATAAGCAGAAGCATAACTTGGACATGCAGGATTTGAAAGTGGGGTAGCAGTACATTGTTGTGTAAAAATTGCTTCAGCGTATCCAGGGCATGCAGAGTTGTATGTTGCGTTAGCTGCACACATCTGAGCCTGATATGCTGCTTGGTATCCAGAGCATGTTGTAGAAGAAAGAGGATTTACTACGCATGGGTCTGGTGTATATTGCCAATTACTCCAACTATTATAAAGTGCTCCTGTGCCATATTGATTTGCTGCTAAGCCAAAACCACCCATCGAATCTGCTGTTCTTTGTTGAGGAAACACATAACTGTAGCTGTAACTACCAGATGTATTTTGCTCAGTGTGTAAATGCGCATTAGAATATATGACATTTGCATTATTGTCTGTTACCGCAACACCGACTGCCATTGAAGAAGCATCATACTGTCCACAACCAAGTGTTCCATCTGCGTTCATTGCAGCAACAGAACACCACTGTCCACCAACATATAAATCATAGCCATATCTAAAGCCATTAATCTGCACACCTGATCCAGACAAACTTAGTGCTTGGTTGATAGCATAACTTTGCACTCCATACTGATTTCCTAATATATTTTGGCTAGTAATAACATTATTGTATCCAGCACATGATGGAGAATACAATGGGTTGCTCATACATGGATCAGTTGTATAGTTTAGAGTAATCGATGGATCTCTAACTTGTGGTCCATAGTAACCTGCCCAGAAACGAGCATCTTTACCAGTGAATGATAATGCAATTTGATCTGCAGCAAGTAAATCTTGAGGGTTATTAAATGTTTGAGTACCAGTCTTTAATTCAAATCCTTGTGTTGGTGTACTGTAATTATAAGTGTATGATTGAAGAGCATTACCACCTCTTAACATCTCAACTTTACCAGTCAGCGTTCCACTATTTTCACCAGAGTTATTGATCATCCATGAATAATTATACCCATTGATTTTAATACCAGAGTTTGATAGATCTAACGCATGTTGGATAGCAAACGCTTCAGCAGTAATTCTTTGCGTGGCTGTTCCAGTAGTATACCCAAAGGTTAACGTATTGGTTGCTGCATTATATGCTGGTCCATTACCACCACCAGAAAAGCCACCTGCTTGCCCAGCAACAGAACCACTCCACGCACCAACTGATGGTGTTAGGATATTTTCAGATGTTATTGGAGTTTGTGCTTGTGCAGAGCAATGACCAAGTATCATTGCCAATATAAAGACAACAAGAACAACAACTAACCTAGTCATTGGTTAGTCCTTGCTCTTGACTTTCTGTGGTTGACGATTTGGTGTAGCTTCCCAAATTGCTTTTGCTGGCTCACCAATTTTACCATCTACTGGACATGGTGTACCAGCATTCATCATCGCTGAGAATACTCGTTCATCTTGACACATAATGGCAACTGCTGCAACTTTCATACCCATATCGTAGATACCACGAGCAAGTTTAAGTCTTTCACAGTTTTTATCGACCATGGTAGAACCAAAGCTGATACCAAGAATTTGAGTTTGTGCTGCGCCAGAAACACCTACTGCGCAGACATCGGAATTGATCACCGTAACTGCTGGAGCAACCGCAGTTGGTGGAGGAGATTTTACTGTTGTTGTGCTATTTGAAGTAGAATCAGTTGTGCTTCTACTAGTCGAGTCAGTCACGATTGGGTCTGCTGCCCAAACGGAAGATGTAGCCATGACAAAAAGCACCGCTGTAGCGATCTTTTTGAACATTTTGAAACCTTTTTGTTGTTTTAGTTATAAGAGTATCATTAAGAACTGCAACTCACATCTAAGTTTATTTAGGAGAAGTCGGTTGTCCGACTACTTCTTTTCTTGCAGTTTTTCAACGTCTTTTTCGATAGCGGATTTCACGCTTGGAGATGAAAACACACTCTGGACTTTATTTAAGAATGATTGCGTTTTCGTTGGAGGGTTTAGTTCTTCTTCAGTTACTGGTGTGATTCTTCTTCCAGCTGAATCAAACTCAATTTTCTTTTGTAATCGTTTATAAAGTTCTGGTTCCCAATCTTTAGTGGGTTCATCTACTTGAATTTCTGGAATTTCAGACTCTAACAACTCATTCACTTCTTTTTTAATTTCTTCTGGAACAACAGTTGTTTCGGTTTCTTCAACAATTTCTGACTCATCCCATGCGTCAGGTGTTTCTTTTGACAAATGTTGCGTCATATGATCAAACACAGGAGTTGTGCTCGTTTCATCAACTTTTATTTCGTCATTAAGTCTAATTTCATTTTTTTCTGGGAAGTCTTCAACAGGTGGTTTTTCAAAGAATTCATTCCACTTTCTTTTACCTGTGTGTTTAAGATTCCAGTTTGCTGCGATTAACAGAAGAACTGCTAATGGGTCAAATACAATAACGATGAGTATGGTGACGATACGAACTGCCTTCTCAAGCATGTTCGTATCATTTGAACTTTCGTCACCATATATCAATGCAGCAATGTATTTTATTGGTCCAACTTCTGCTTCGACTTTGCGGACTTCACTTGCGATTGGCGCACGTTCTTCGTTGAGTTTGGCGATCTTGGCTTGCGCTGTACCGATTTCGTTGAGGATTCTGGCTCTGTCTTTTTGCTGTCCTCTACGGATGGCAATGGCTCTGTCTGCTCCACTGGCTTCGGTAGTTCTTGCGATGGTTTGATCAACTTGAGCATCGAGTTGAGTAAGTTCTTTACGACTTGCATTGATATTTTCCTTTTCTGTTTTAATCTTCTCATCAAGTAATGCTAACTTAGACTGAACATCTCCCGTGGGAATTGCTTGATCTAAATGTGCCTTTGATAAGAATCCGAAAATGCCCATCGATGTTAACATCATTAATACAACTAGGGCGACTACGAAATATGACTTCATCAATTTTGGAATTTCTTTCCAATTTCGATAGAGCCATGATGCAACTACGAGTTTCGATGCCTCAAGCAAAGAACCCATAAGAGCAATTGGTACTACAGCTGCAGCAAAAATTGCGACAAGACCCATCACGGCATAATATGCAGCGAGAGCCGATAACGATAGTGCAACTGCAAAAAGTAAATATGTCATAGTTTGTTTTTAATATGAGAGCCATGGACTCGGACAGAAATCTGCCCATTGTAGTAGTCGTCTGACTCCAACACCTTTCGTGCAAACTGTTCTCGTGCTTCTATGTAAGAACATTCAGCTTTGGATTTACAAAAGAAAAGAATCTCACGAACAAAGTTGTCTTTGCCGAGAG
>Ga0315905_10003257_pt1 | contig 16797 bp, 12 predicted proteins | sample LakEriMetagenome_5_FD_203522 | JGI IMG/M metagenome (GOLD analysis project Ga0315905, IMG submission 203522) | Freshwater fungal communities from buoy surface, Lake Erie, Ohio, United States - Buoy 4 MA121 | ecosystem: Environmental > Aquatic > Freshwater > Lake | place: USA: Lake Erie, Ohio... | reverse complement strand
TCGCTGTTAATGGTAGTAGGATTATTAGGGATTCTTAAAGCTGGTGGTGCTTATGTTCCTTTAGATCCAGCTTATCCAGCCGAGCGTTTAGCTTATATGTTAGATGATTCTCAGGCAAAAGTGCTACTAACTCAACAGCAGTTAGTGAACTCCATACCAAATACTGGCTTAGAGGTGATCTGTTTAGATACCGATTGGGAATTAATCAGCACTCAAAGCGACAAAAACCCACAAACTCAAGTTAAAGCCAATAATTTAGCCTATGTAATTTATACCTCTGGCTCCACAGGAAAGCCGAAAGGAGTAATGATTGAACATCGGTCTTTAGTGAATTTAACCCAAACCGTAAGAGATAAGTATGGGATGAACAATAAAGACAGAGTTCTTCAAGCAGCATCTATTAGTTTTGACGCAGCCGCAGAAGAAATCTATCCCTGTTTAATATGTGGTGGAACTTTAGTGCTACGGACTGCCGAAATGTTGGGTGCTGTCTCCACATTTGTACAGAAGTGCTGGGAATGGAAATTGACAGTATTAACGGTGGGAACAGCCTACTGGCAGCAGTTAACTGCGGAATTAGCAACAACAAATGAAACCCTACCACCATCAGTAAGATTGTTATCAACTGGGGGAGAACAATGGCTACCAGAAAAATTAAAGTTGTGGCAAAAGTGCATGGAGGAGAGGTCAAGTATTCAGAATTTAAAAGCACCACCGCTATTAATGAACGGCTACGGACCAACAGAAGCAACGGTATTGTCAACAGTATACGACTTATCAAAGTTAGCAACAGAGGATACACAGCCAAAACAAGTAATTGGCAATGCTTTTGATAATGTGCAGATTTATATTCTTGATAGCTATTTACAACCAGTTCCTATGGGTGTACCAGGGGAGTTGCATATTGGTGGTATGGGTTTAGCTAGAGGTTATCTCCACCGTCCAGATTTAACAGATGCAAAATTTATTCCTCATCCTTTTAAGCCATTAGAACGTATTTACAAAACAGGGGATTTAGCTCGTTATTTACCCGACGGGAATATTGAGTTTTTGGGTCGCATTGATAATCAGGTGAAAATACGCGGTTTTCGCATTGAACTGGGGGAAATTGAAACTTTACTGATTACACACCCCCAAATATCAGAAGCGGTAGTGATTGATTCTGATGATATTCCAGGTTCTAAACGCTTAGTTGCATACATAGTAGGGACGTTGAATGAAACGTCTTTACCCCAGTCGCAATTGCGTTCTTTCCTGAAACAGAAGTTACCAGATTACATGATACCTTCTGCTTTTGTGGTTTTGGATGCTCTGCCTCTTACCCCTAATGGTAAGGTAGATCGGCGTGGTTTACCTAAACCTGATACAACAAGCCATGAACTAAAAACGGATCTAGCAGCACCGCGCACGGAGTCTGAAGAAATACTAGCAAAAATCTGGTGTGAAGTCCTGCATCTTAAACAAGTTGGTATCCACGACAATTTCTTTGAGTTGGGTGGAGATTCTATTCTCAGTATTCAGATTATTTTTAAAGCTAAACAAGCTGGATTGCAATTAACGGCTAAACAGATATTTCAAAATCAGACGATTACTGAATTATCATCAGTGATTAATATTACTCAGACGGTAAAAGCAGAACAAGGTTTGGTAACAGGATTATTACCGCTAACACCTATTCAACACTGGTTTAAAGAGCAAAATTTCCCCGAACCTCACCACTTTAATCAGTCATTGCTGCTGGAGTTATCTGGGGTAGTTGACTGGACTTTATTCCCGGAAGTGCTGCGACAATTATTATTACATCATGATACTCTGCGTTTACGTTGTCCGTCCAATGGGGAACAGATTAATATTACCCCTGATGATACTATTCCTTTTTCTTATGTAGATTTATCGGACATACCAGATGCAGAACAAAAAGCAGCTATCGAAGCCACTGCTAGTTCCCTACAAACTAGCTTAGATCTTGCTTCTGGTCCAATCATGCAAGTAGCGTTTTTTGCTACAGGTACTAACAAGTCCAGCCGATTATTAATAATTATTCATCACCTAGCAGTAGACGGCGTTTCTTGGCGAATTTTGTTAGAAGACTTAGAAACAGCTTACCAACAGATTAGTCGCGGTGAAAAAATTCAGTTTCGTCCTAAAACAACATCTTTTAAATACTGGGCTGAGAAACTAAATTCTTACGCACAGTCTGATATTGCAAAGCAAAAACTAACTAATTGGCAAGGTATTTCACGTACACAGATAACCCGTATACCAGTTGATCATGCCTTGGGTGCTAATACTGTAGCATTCAGTCAGATAATATCAGTTTCACTCTCACCAGACGAAACCCGCGCTTTATTGCAGGAAGTTCCTAAAGCTTATAAAACCCAGATTAATGATATCTTGCTAACTGCTTTATTGCAGACTTTAGGTAATTGGATTGGTAATAATTCTGTGTTACTTGATCTTGAAGGTCATGGACGAGAAGATATTTTTGAAGATGTAGACTTATCGCGGACAGTCGGTTGGTTTACGACAATATTTCCCGTACTTTTAGAATTAAAAGCAACAGATAATCTGGGAGATGCTATTAAGTCGATCAAAGAACAACTGCGTGCTGTTCCCAACCGAGGTATTGGCTACGGTTTGCTGCGTTATTTGAGTGGGGATAAAGATATTATCTCTCAACTATCAACAATGCCAAAAGCTGAAGTTAGTTTCAACTATCTGGGACAATTCGATTGGGGAAAACAAGAAAATTCTTTCTTTAAACTAGCTTCTGAGTCAGTGGGAGAGGAACATAGCCAGCAAGAGAATTGCAGTCATTTACTAGATATTAATGGAATTGTAGTAGATGGTCAGTTAAAAGTAGATTGGACTTACAGCGAAAATTTTCACCACCGGGATACGATTGAAAATCTCGCTCAAGATTTTGCAGCAAATTTGCGGTTTCTAATTACTCATTGTTTATCTATTGATGTATCTGCAAACCAGGAAATTTATGGCTTTTCTCAACCAATAAATAATTATCAGCATCAGGAAAATAATGTTCCTGTACCCCTAGATTTATTAGAACTGACTCAAGATATGTCTGAGTTATTACCTGATGATACACAATTCGCATATCCTCTGGCAAAAATGCAGGAGTTTATGTTGCATCATTACGCGAATGATCATCAAAAAATGGGAGTTTACCACGGACAGGAATCATTAGATATATATGATGAAAATCTTTCTATAAATGCCTTCAAAAAAGCTTTACAAATTCTAGTAAAAAAACATCCAACTTTGAGAACGGTGTTTATTTTTCGGAACGGAAAACCAGTATGTCAAGTGGTTAGAAAAAATCTGAAATTTTCCATCAATGAAAAAGATATTAGTCACATCAAATCAGACGAACAGCAAAATTACATTGATGCAATCATAGAGCAAGATAGGCAGAATTTATTCAACGTTGAGAATTGCAATGAAGCACTTTTTAGATTATGGATTTTTGCTAAAGCTAAAAATCACATTGAATTCTTCATGTCAATGCACCATGCAATTACAGATGGTTGGAGTGGTATTGAATTTGTAAATCAACTAGAGGAATTATATTCTGCTCTCAAGCAAGGAGAAGAAATAACCGTGATTTCTGCAAATAATGTACATCAGGAATTTGTCGCTTTAGAGAAAGAAATCATTAGCTCAACAGAGGCATCAAATTTCTGGAAACTTCATTTGCAAAATTACAAATATAAACCATTGCAGCCGTTAAAGACAACCGTATTTCAAGTAAAGTCCGCTTCCAATAGCCAGAAAGCCATAGAAAACAACTTTAACGCAGAAATAATTCTTGATTTACGTGAATGTTGTCGAAAATTAAAAGTTTCACCAAAAGCAATTTTCTTGAGTACATACCTTGATCTCATTAGTATTGTCATGAAAGAAAATCAGGTTTCTGTAGGAGTTATTTCTAATGGTAGGATAGAAAGATTATCTGATCCCTTCGGAGCTTTGGGTTTGTTCTGGAATATTGTTCCATTTTGTCAAACAATTACAGAAGATAAAAGTGTGCAAATTAAAAATGTCCAGCAAACCCTAATTGATATCGAACCTTTTGTGAGATATCCACTGCTGCAAATTCTGTCAGATCAAAAAACAACGGAATTATTTTTGGCTACGTTTAATTTTGTAAATTTCCATAATACCAAAACGGTGGACAAGCATACTAGCTTAAAGGTACAAAGAAAAATGATTTATGACAAGTTTAACTTTCCTTTAAATTATGCTATTTCCATGGAATCATTATCAGGAAATGTCAGCATTCATGTAGAATACGATCAGACATATTTTAGTTACAAAGATATTCAATTAATGCTGCAAAATTATGTTGAAATCTTAAAAGATAGAGTTTATGGATAAAAATTGCTGGAAACCTATCAAACTTTTGTATGTAGTTGGGCTTTCGCCCTTTTGACGAGTTAATTAAGAGGATTTAAACATGAAAACCCTGATTATTGACAACTACGATTCTTATACTTTTAACCTTTACCAATTGATTGCAGAAGTCAATGGAGAGTATCCCACTGTGATTTGTAACGATCAAGTTATATGGGATGAACTCAAACAGTGGGAATTTGATAACATCGTGATTTCACCAGGTCCTGGTCGTCCAGAGAAATCAAAAGATTTTGGGATCTGTCGTCAAATGATTGAAAATGCCCAAGTACCACTTCTAGGGGTCTGCTTGGGACATCAGGGACTAGGATTTAGCTATGGAGGAAAAGTTATTCACGCACCTGAAGTTCGGCATGGTCGGCTCAGTGAGGTTTATCATACTGCTACTGATTTGTTTGGGGGAATACCTTCTCCTTTTTCTGTGGTGCGCTACCATTCTTTGCTGGTTGCAGATGACCTACCGGACTGTTTAGAAAAAATAGCGTGGACAGAGGACAACCTGATCATGGGAATGCGCCATCGCTCTTTACCAATGTGGGGTGTACAGTTTCATCCAGAGTCAATTTGTACTGAGTATGGACAGACTTTGTTTGAGAATTTTAAAGAAATTACCCAAAAATTTGCCCAGGAACGAGATAAAAGTCCGAAAAAACATTATTGGACAGGAAATAACGGGAATGGAACTTTACCCACAAATTCTGCTAAGAAAAAACAGCAACAGGAATTTGAACTTTGTACGCGCAAATTGAATTTGTGTCCCGATACAGAACAGATGTTTGTACATTTGTTTAGTAAATCAGCCAGTGCATTTTGGTTAGATAGCAGTCGGGTTGAACCTGGTCTTTCTCGCTTTTCTTTCATGGGAGATAACAGTGGTGAAAACAGTCTCCTAATTCATTATCGGACGCAAGGGCAGGAACTGACAATTACACAGTCCGATACTGTCAGTTTCAAAACAGAGGGGATTTTTGATTATCTCCAGCGGGAAATTGAACGGCGCCATTGCCCATCTGATGATTTACCTTTTGATTTCAATTGTGGGTTCGTGGGTTATTTTGGCTATGAATTAAAGGCACAATGTGGAGGGAAATTGAATCACTCTTCTACTTTACCTGATGCCATATTTTTGTTAGCAGATCGGATGATTGCAATTGATCACCAAGAGCAAACTATTTATCTGCTTTGTCTAATTCAGCAGGGACAAACAGCCTCCGCAGAAGATTGGTTTGAAACGATCAAATACCAAATTGATCATCTTCCCCCGCTGTCGCCTGTTGTTCCTAAGAAGAAAGAAACACCTGTTATTTTTCGATTAAGCAGATCTGAAAATACTTATCTTGATGATATTAAAAAATGTTTGCAAGAAATTCATGAAGGAGAAACTTATCAAGTTTGTTTAACAAACCAGATTCACACAGACACAACAGCAGATCCTCTGGAATTCTATCGTTCGTTACGTCGCATCAATCCTGCTCCTTATGCGGCATTCTTGCGCTTTGGTGATGTGGGAATTGCCTGTTCATCTCCAGAGCGATTTCTGCAAATTGATCGCCAAGGTTGGGTGGAAACAAAACCCATCAAGGGAACTCTACCACGAGGAAAAACACCTGAAGAAGATTTTATTCTACGCGATCGCTTGCAAAATAGCGAAAAAGATCGAGCGGAGAATCTGATGATTGTGGATTTACTGAGAAATGATCTGGGACGGGTTTGTGCTGTGGGTACTGTTCATGTTCCCAAATTAATGGCTGTGGAAACCTACGCTACAGTACATCAATTGGTGACAACAATTCGTGGTCAATTACGCGCTAATATGAGTGCTGTAGACTGCATTCGTAACGCCTTTCCTGGGGGTTCTATGACGGGCGCACCTAAGATTAGAACCCTGGAAATTATTGATAAATTAGAGCAAGAAGCGCGGGGAGTTTACTCTGGGTCTATTGGCTTTTTAGGATTAAATGGTTCAGCCGATTTGAATATTGTTATTCGTACTGCTGTGATGACGGCCGAACAAACTTCCATTGGTGTTGGTGGTGGTATTGTAGCACTTTCTGATCCCCAGATGGAGTTTGAAGAAATCATGCTGAAAGCTAAAGCATTGATTCATGCAATGATGATTACAAATCGTGGAGTTGTTGATCCCGATCAATACTCTATCCAGGGAATAAAAACAACAACTTCTGATGGCTATGAAAAAGTAGGTGTATAAGCAATGAATAAACAACTAATTTTTGCAACTCTTGGACCTGTTGGAACTTGCCATGAACTAGCGACTCAATCTTATATTGAGTTTCAAGAAGTGGCTAATGCCAAAATAGAACTGTTCAATGATCTGTTAGACGCACTGGAGTTACTACATGATGGTAAAGTTGACTTCATTATCCAAAACTCTGCTCATCCTAAAGTTTATGAATTAACAGAAAAATACTTTCGGGAAGTATTCGTGATTGATAGCTTCTTATGTCCAACCCGTGCTATGGGACTCCTAACTCGTCGTGATGTAGAAAATCCCTGCAGTCTGGGATTAATGCCTGCTACACGGGCTTATGTCAATACAGAACGCTACTCAACTTTTATCCATGAAACGGCGAAACCTGTGGTGGGTCAGAACTTGCTGGCGGGTAAGTATGATAGCGGTATTGCAGCTTTACAATTTGCTGAAGAAAATCCTGATGTATTAGTAGTTGATGAAGTTATTGGCTCTGTGCAAACAGCTTGGCTCGTATATGGTCGTCAACAAAATAGACAGCAGGGAGTTATTGGGATCAAAAATCCTCAACTTTTCCAATTAGAACTTTCTGGTGTCTGATTCTCTTCCCATTTATATCAATTTACATAATTAGAAAATGTCAACATTTTTCCCAGTTCCTCAAACTATCAAGCCGCGCCCAGATTTAGAGTTGACACTTTTTCGTTGTCAAGAAATAGTTATTCAACTAGCTAATATCTTACCAGGAGCAATTTTTGAACCTCATCAACATCCAGAAAGCCAAATGGGTATGCTTTTTTCCGGTTCTGTGGAAATCAATGTTGATGAAAAAAAAGCAATTTTAGATCCATTTCAGCAGGTCTATATCGCAGGTTCTAATGTTCCTCATGGTTCTACAATTCTTTCTCAAGAAACCGTGCTAGGAGTGGAAATAAAGTACCTAATAGGATCATCTCAAATAGATAAAAATATTGATGAACCTATTCTCAAACTACGGTCTACCATAGATAAAGCTACAGGTTTTCCTTGTAATTTTGGCATTTGTTCATGGTTTCAAATAGCCGTTTTAGAAATTCCCGCACACGAAAAATTACCCATTTATGCAAGTACCAAAAACGAAATTGGTATTATTATTAATGAGCAAATAATGATGAAAGTAGGTGAAGAAGAAAAACTTTTAGAATATGGTAGCATTTACCATGCTCCCCCAGGTATTTCCTATAGTGGGTATAACACTTCAGATCAAACGATTTCTTTAGTTAAGGTTTCACTATAGATACCCAACTTCTAAGAAAATTGATGCTAATAAATGAGAAGATTGGTAAGAAAATTTGGGAATTTGAAAATGAGTGGATTGGAAGGTTTTAGAGCAGAAATTGATGCCGTAGACTGTCAGATTGTTGAGGCATTAGCCAAGCGATTTGAAATTTGTCAGCGGGTGGCTAACTTTAAAAAGCAACACGGAATTGCGATGATGCAACCCGAACGAGTGCAAGCAGTGAAACAGCGTCGTCGAGAATTGGGTATGCAGTATGGGTTAGATGGAGATTTTATGGTCGCATTATACAGCGTCATCATTCAAGAAACTTGCCGTATGGAAGATGAGATTATAGATGGTTAACTACTGCTGATTTTTCAGCAACATCTCATAAGTTTAATTTTTCACAACTATTCACAACTCATTTAATTTAGGATTGCTATGGCCTTAGAATTTTGCTCTTGGACTTACCTTGATGGACGCATCGTACCCACTGAATTAGCACGGTTGCCAGTGGATAATCATGCCCTTAATTTTGGAACTGCTGCCTTTGAAGCATTTCGGCTTTATTCCACCGCTAATGGCTCAAAGATATTAGGATTGGATCTGCATCTCAACCGATTACGATTGTCAATGTTATCTTTGGGATTGTCCCCTGTAGAACCCGAAGCAATTATCAAAGCATTATGGCAAGCCGTAAGTGCGAACAATCTAGAACAGGGATATATCCGTCTGCTAGTATATCCAAACGGTAATTGTTTGGGGTTAGATCCTTCCCCATTCCCTTCGGCTGCATTGGTTATGGCTTGGCGTTCTGACAGTTCAGGATTTTTACCACCACTGACTTTAGGCATTAGTCATATCCGTCGTCCCCAAGCTGGTTCTACCCTGGCTAGGGGTAAAATTAGTGGCTTCTATGCTGTGGAAGCTGCTGCCGATCGCAATGCCAAAAAACTGGGATTTGACGGTAATCTGATGTTAAATCCAGATGGAACTATCTGCGAAATGACGGGAGCAAATATTTTTATCGTCAAAAACTCTGTTTTGTATACTCCTATTCTACCTCAAAGTATTGATGGAGTCACAAGGCGTTTGGTGATTGATTTTGCCAATCAATTGAGTATTCCTGTAAAAGAAGTACCTCTACCTTTGGGAGACTTAATGGTGGCAGATGAAGTATTTGTGAGCGGAACTTATCACGAAATCCGTCCTGTTTCTGCGGTAGGTGGACAGGTTATGGGTGGCCAATTTCCCGGACCTGTTACCCAACTGCTGCAAGAGCGTTTCCAGAAAATGCTCAACAACCCAGGAGATGAAATGGCATCCCGTTGGTTGACAGGAACGGTCTTAGAAAAATCTACACCCAAGTCTGACCCTGAAAAAGTATACCAGATTCGTTCTGCTCAATTGCCTGACGTTCCTGCTGTCCTTGCAGGTATTGGTTCTCTGTTAGCAGAATTAAAAGGTATTCCAGAATTTCAACTTCCTGCTGAAGCCACAGCAATTTGTCAGCGTGTAATTGAAGGGAAATATCCTGGTGCTATTTTCATTGCTCATCCAGAAAAAGACAATGATTCTATCCTTGGTTTGATTACTTTAACTGTGCAAGAAGCGATTCATGTAGCAGGTCAATTTGTACTGATTCAGGAACTATGGGTTCATCCAGATCATCGCAGTCAAAATATCGGTGAAAATCTCATTCAAGCTGTGGAAACCTATGCTCATGAACAGGGAATTTCTCGTTTAGAAGTATGTTTGCCAACCCATGAATTCCCCAGATTTTCTAATACCCACCATTTTTATCAAAAGAGTGGCTTTGAAGATTTCGGACCTAGAATGCGGAAACTCCTTGGATCAAGCATAACAATATAACCCGTGAAAGTCAATTAAAGTAATAAGGAGCGACATGATGACTACAGATATACGTCCTGATGATTTTTTCAAGTTAACTTGTGCATCTTGGATTAGTCAGGCTTTGGGGATTGCTGCGAAGTTGAGCATTGCTGACTTGTTGGCAGAAGGAGCAAAAAGTGTTGAAGAGTTGGCACAAGCTACTGAAAGTCATGCTCCCTCTATCGCATCCTTCGATGTCTTAGTACCGTAGGGGTTTTCCATGAGGTTGAACCACGTCATTTTGCTCTTACTCCGCTAGCTGAATATCTTCAAAGTGATAATCCTTACTCTTTAAAATATTTGGCTATAACTAATATTGACGAGTGGCGTTGGCGTGTTTTTGGAGATATGTACCATACTGTCAAAACAGGTGAGCCAGCTATCAAATCAGTTTATTCGATTAACAATTACTGGCAGTATTTAGAAAAAAATACTGAACCTAATTTGATTTTTAGTCAATCAATGTTTGGTATTGCTCAAAACTGTCAAATCCAACTTCTTAAATCTTATGATTTTTCTAAAGTTGGCAAAGTCGTAGATATAGCAGGCGGTCAAGGTCTAATTATTTCTGCCATTCTCAAGCATAATCCCCACTTACAAGGACTCCTTTTTGATATGCCTGAGACAGTTTTTGATGCCGTTAAGTTTCTGAAAGCGGAGGGAGTAGATGAACGATGTGAAGTAGTCGGTGGAGATATGTTTAAGTCCATTCCTAGTGGGGGTGATATTTATCTTATGTCATATATCATGATTGATTGGGATGATGATAGTATAGTCAAATTTTTGGAAAACATTAACTATGCTATGCCTAAAAATGGCAAACTGCTTGTTATCGATCCAGTAATTCCCGTTGACAATCAGTACCATTGGAGTAAATGGGAAGATTTATATCCGATGTGTATGGGACATGGACTAGTGCGTACCCAGGCAGAATTTAAGGCTATTTTCCGAAAATCAGGTTTTGAATTAGTGAATATTTTCTCTCCAGAAAAGCCCCTGAGCCTGATGGAACTGGTACGTGTTTGATAAATTTTGAAATGCGGGAGGTGATTGTATGAGTAATTTGTCGCTGGAGGTGATCTTACAAAGAGAAATGCAAGGAGCATCACCTATCATTGTGACTTCTGAGGGAAACAAGGCTGGACAAGAAGTTGAAGAACGTAGCCAGAGGATTATTCAAGGTCTACAGCGTCTTCCTGAATGCAATTTTTCCACGGCTGAGGTTAGCGATCGCTATCTTGATAACATTCTCCAACAAATTCATGAACAGTCCTATCTTGATTTTTTAGCTCATTGGAATGGAGCATTGGTAGGAGAAGATTTACTATTTGATTATCCTTTTGTTGACCAAGGAATTGCAGCAGATACTCCTCTATTTGCCGGAGTCTACGACTTGTCTCGTGAAGGGACTAGAACTGCGATCGCCGCCGCACAGAAAATCGTTAATGGTGCTTTTTTATCCTATGCTTTGTGTAGACCTCCCGGACACCATGCCGGTCCTGGTTGGTTAGGAGGATATTGCTTTTTAAATAATGCAGTTGCGGCTGTAGTTACACTTCTGGAATCGGGAAGAGGTCCAGTAGGATTGATTGACATTGACTTTCATTTTGGCAATGGTTCTGCTGCTTTATTAGCATCACGACCAGATGTTTGGTTCGGTTCTATTCACAGTTCCACAATCCTTAGTTATCCTTACAAAGAAGTTCAACCAGCTAATGATAGTCAAACTTTCATTCCTTTTTCCCATTCACCTAGTTCAGAGGAATTTTTAGCTGAAGTTAAGCAGCTAGTTAAAAAGTCCAAAATTGAATTTGGTTGTGCAGCTATGGTTGTTTCTGTTGGCTATGACATTATTATCAATGATCCTCATGGCGGTTGGGAGCTACCACCTGCTATTTTCGAGGAAATTGGTCAGATTCTCGCCCAAGCATCTATACCACTTTGTTTAGTCCAGGAGGGGGGCTATCTGTTAAATGCCTTAGACGAATGTGCCTATAAATTTGGATTAGGATTATTGGGCAGGCATTGACCGAAATATAAACAAGTGCGATTTATATTCTCCTCAATAATTCTTGTCCCCCCATAATTCCCATAATTGGGGGTTAGGGGTTGATGGAGACTTGGCTAAATCCGATCACTTGTGTGTACACCGTAGCAATAATTGGGGGGAGTATGAAGAGCAGATTGTTCACGAATAATAGTTGCTATATGCGCCTGTTTTCAACATCTTCCCCTACTCCCAACTTTTCCACTATTATTTGTTCACGAGTTTCTCCAAAAGCCAAAGTCAACAGGGGATTTGCTTCTAAAGCCGGGAGAGTAGCACTCATATTATCAAGATCATTTCTAAATGTACTGGGCAACTTTACCACAAACATCATCGTTCTTACTGCATAGAACAAAGATAGACTCAACCACAAGATATGGTTACTGGAAAACTTAACGGCAGCAAAATTCACAGGTGCAAATCCGATAAAAAGAGCGACTAAGCTAACATTACGGAGGGTATGTCCTTGTGCTAAACCTAAGAAGTATCCTTCCAGTGTAAAATCTATAGAACTAAGTACCAAGGCCAGTACCAACCAGGGAACAAAAGTATTTATCTTAGAGATGATTTCGGTGTGGTTAGTGAATAATCTAAAAACACTATCGGGAAATAATATACATATTCCACCGAAAAACATTCCTACAATCAGAGCAGTTAAGACAGAAAAACTAACTAGAGGTGCTAACTGGTGTGAATCTCCTTTTCCTTTAAAATTTCCGACCAAACTTTCTGTACCGAATCCGATTCCTTCAATAAAATATGTATTAAAGCTGATTATCTGCCACAACAAAGAATTCTGTGCGTAAACTAGCATTCCCATCTGTACTCCTTGATAACTAAATGTTAAGGAGATCAACAGAAGAACTAAATTGCTAATAAAGATGTTGCCATTGAGAGTTAAGTTGGATTTTATAGCTGAGATGTCCCATGTTTTAAACGCTATAGATATCACTTCCAACCACTGGAATTCTCTACAAAAAAATATCAATCCTACCAACAACAATATATATTGGCTGGTAGCAGAAGAAACTCCTGCTCCCATACTTTGCCACCCTAAGTTGATAATAAACAGATAGTCAAGTCCAATTTTCACACCATTACCAACTACTGATAACAGCACAACTAAGCCATTTTTTTCTCGCCCTAGAAACCAACCTATCACAACAAAATTGAGCAAAACCGCAGGCGCTCCCCAAATTTGGGTGTTGAAATAGGCAAGACCTGAAGATTTGATTGCTGGGGGGACATTGAGGATGGTAAACCCAAGCTCTCCCAAAGGGTATTGTAAAAGTATGAGAGCAATACCCAGTACCAGAGCTACTAAACCATTACGCAATCCTATCAATAACATTTCTTCCCTGTCATCTCGTCCAACCGCTTGCGCTGTGACTCCAGTAGTCCCCATTCGTAAAAAGAGTAAAACGAAGTAGAGAAAGTTGAGCAAGTTGCCGGCGAGGATGACTCCGGCGAAGTTTTGGATTTCTTCGAGATGACCCAAAAATATGACACTGACTAAATTAGCCACCGGAATCATAATATTCGATAGGACGTTGGCTAGAGCTAACTGGAAGTAGCGAGGTATGAAATCATACTTATTTGTGAGTGTTGGGTTCATTTTTTAAGTAGCTAGATATGGGTACTTTATATTGGTGGTGATAAATATATTACCATTCCAATGCTGTTCTAACCAACCAAAGCAACGTTCTATTGTAATATCTGCCTGTAAAATTTCCCGCGCTTTGGCGATGACTTGTGGTAATTTATGAGGTTTAAATGGTGGTGCGTCCAAAGTTTGCACTGTTCCGGGGCTGTGGGGTTGAAGAATCACCTCTTGAATGTGATGGTAAAGTTTATGAGACTCAGAAATAGCTACTAAGGTTTCCCGCCAGTCTGACTCAGTTTCTCCTATTCCTAAAAGTAAACCCGTTGTAATAGATAGTAGGAGTTGCAGCTAAAACACGGCTAATTTACAGACTTTGGCGGGCAAGATGCCCACCCCACAAGGTTTAGACCCCTATTATGCAGTTTAGGTGGTCAGGAGAAAGTAAAAAGTTAAAACCGCTGATTAGCAAAAAGATTAATCCCCGAAAGGCTGACTATATATAGTTTATAGCTCTAAAGATCACTTGGCTGAAAAAAATATTAAAAAATATTACGAAAACCCCTTTACAAATCGAAACATAAAGGTTAATATAAATTCATAAGGTAGAAACACCTACCAAAACATACATAACTCAAACGCCATTATAAACACATGACCACAACACTACAGCAGCGCCAAAGCGCTAACGTATGGGATCGCTTTTGCGAGTGGATTACCAGCACAGATAACCGCCTATACATCGGTTGGTTCGGAGTATTAATGATCCCTACTCTCTTGAGTGCGATCGCTTGCTTTACTATCGCTTTCATTGCAGCACCTCCCGTTGACATTGACGGTATCCGTGAGCCAGTTGCAGGTTCTTTACTATACGGAAATAACATCATTTCCGGTGCAGTAGTTCCTTCTTCTAACGCTATCGGTTTACACTTCTACCCAATTTGGGAAGCAGCTTCTTTAGATGAGTGGTTGTATAACGGTGGTCCTTACCAGTTAGTAGTATTCCACTTCTTGATCGGCGTATTCTGCTACCTCGGTCGTGAATGGGAACTTTCTTACCGCTTGGGAATGCGTCCTTGGATTTGCCTAGCTTTCTCTGCTCCTGTAGCAGCAGCTACCGCAGTATTCTTGATTTACCCCATCGGTCAAGGTTCATTCTCTGACGGTATGCCTTTAGGTATCTCCGGTACATTCAACTTCATGATTGTGTTCCAAGCAGAACATAACATCTTGATGCACCCCTTCCATATGTTAGGTGTAGCTGGTGTATTCGGTGGTTCTTTGTTCTCTGCAATGCACGGTTCTTTGGTAACATCTTCCTTGGTTAAAGAAACAACCGAGAACGAATCACAAAACTACGGTTACAAATTCGGTCAAGAAGAAGAAACCTACAACATTGTTGCAGCACACGGTTACTTCGGTCGCTTGATTTTCCAATACGCTTCCTTCAACAACAGCCGTTCTTTACACTTCTTCTTAGCTGCTTGGCCAGTAGTTGGTATCTGGTTCACAGCTTTGGGTGTAAGCACAATGGCGTTCAACTTGAACGGATTTAACTTCAACCAATCAATCATTGATTCTCAAGGTCGTGTAATTTCTACATGGGCTGACGTAATCAACCGCGCTAACTTAGGTATGGAAGTAATGCACGAGCGCAACGCTCACAACTTCCCCCTAGACTTGGCTGCTGCTGATGTTGCTCCTGTTGCTTTGAGCGCTCCTGCAATCAACGGTTAATAATTCAAGCTTTCTCAACAGAGCTTAATTAAAGAAATGCTCTCCAGAAATGGGGAGCATTTTTTTTGGGGTTTTAGATAGAGCAGTTAATAATCTAATCATCAATAATTATTAATTTATTAGGTATGGGAATGGCTATATGATTCAGAGTATTCTTTATCATGATGTTAAATGATAGTGAACAAGTCTAATCTAAATTAGAGAAGCATCAAATGACTAACAATACAGATACCCAAACAAATCAAACAACCAATAAAGCCAGAATACTCAAAATAGCAGCTATATTGGGTACAGTAGGAATCATCTGTGGTATTGGTGTTGTAGTTACTTTAATTTCACCAGCATTTTTCCCGCATCAAGAAGTAAAAGCCACCACTTTAACTATTGGGATTCTCAGTTCACCAAAATACTATCAAGGATTAGCTACTTACCTCAAACAGCAATTTGGTAATAAAGTCCAGATAGTTATTGATGGTGATGAAAACCTATCTTACGAAGAAGCCAGAAAAAGAATGATTAATAAGGAATGGGATATTACCTTTCCTCAGTCACCAATGCTTTCCATAGCTGCTAAAAATAATGGTTATTCCTTTGCAGCCCCGATGTTTCCTGATAGTCCCCCATATTACCAAGCTACCATATTTACAAAAACTAATAGTCCTATTAAATCCTTAAATGATTTAAAACCAATACATACTATTGCTATGGGTGATTTTAACTCAGCATCTAGTTTTTATATGGCGGCTTATGATTTATATGGTAAAACCCTGAAAGTAAATATGGGTCATAAATCATCGAAAATCAGAGAATTAGTAAAAACTGGAAAAGCTGATATAGGCGCTGCGGCATATATAGCTGTTAAGGATGACAAAGACTTAAATATTATTCACCTTAGTAAACAAATCCCTGGCGGTAATGTTTATTTATCTCCTAACCTTTCTGAATCAGACCGTCAAACAATTACCAAAGTATTACTAAATGCTCCAGCAAATATTAGAAAAGATGCTAATTATGGTGTTGGGGAAGAGGCTGATTATTCACAGTTAATTAAGATTTCTGAAAGAACCGAGCAAGTTTTAAAATGTGCGACGTTCCCTGAAAAAAATTCTATAGGCTCTGTTGATTTTTATTGTCCTCCTAACTATAAACCTGACAGTCCCAGTAAATTAAAAATTTCAGGTAAAATTAATGGCTGGACTAAAAAGGGTGAAGTTGAATCTTTTAAACTTTTAGGAGAAGACAAGAAAATTTATGAAGTAATTATACCAGAAAAGATTTTTAATCAAATACCTGATGCTCCTAATCCTATTTCCATACAAGGTAAAAATGTCAAGATTATTAATGTTGTACCCCAAAAACAAGGAGAGATAAACCAATTAAAAATTACTGAACCTAGTCAATTTATTGTAATTCAGGATAACCAATCTTTTAATGATTCTATAGAATCAAAATACCAAGTTAAACAAATTGCAGATGGTGATAAAATCAGGGTTATGAGAGTCAGATTTGCTTGTATAGACACCACTGAAATACCTAAGTTTAATGCTGAGAAAAATATTAATAACCCTGGTGACAAGAATCAGTGTTAGTGCTTCTAAATAACTAAATCAACAGGGGATGTT
>Ga0315905_10003255_pt1 | contig 16799 bp, 6 predicted proteins | sample LakEriMetagenome_5_FD_203522 | JGI IMG/M metagenome (GOLD analysis project Ga0315905, IMG submission 203522) | Freshwater fungal communities from buoy surface, Lake Erie, Ohio, United States - Buoy 4 MA121 | ecosystem: Environmental > Aquatic > Freshwater > Lake | place: USA: Lake Erie, Ohio... | reverse complement strand
TTTTGCCAAATCGCGATAATCACTTGCAAGCACCACACGCCCCTCATAATCGGCAGGAAAAAAACGGTAGTAATACGCATCCTTTACATCGTTGCCATTCGGATCGGAATGTCGCTTCCAATATTCAATAAACATATGCTCCAACTCGGTTAACCGAATGGGCTTATCGAACTGGTTGATGATTTTCTGCAACGAAGCCCTGAATGTGAACCTATAGTTTCTCGATTCCACAAAACCGGCCTGATGAGCGGCATCTTGAACACTATTGGTGAATGCGAGAATCTTGCGTTCCTTGTCTACGCGCTGATCCAAATCGGACGATAGAACCTGAGCAACCGTTATCGAAGAAAGGGTTGCCAATCGAGCGCCGATCACACTTATTGTGTTTTCGGTATTGCATTCCGGGCAAACGTGCCTGGCTCTTGCATCACGCAATTTGCGCACCGCATGAATGGCAACGGTTTCTTTCATTTCGCTGTCGTGCAGCGTTAAATCCACCTGATGAAGCCATTTTTCGATGCTATCATCCGCTACGTATTCTTCCAGTGGGCGATGATCGACCGTATTCAGGAAATAAACATTCTTATGATTGCTGAAATAGTAATCATAGATGTTCTTCACATTGGCCGAAAACACCTGTCGGTTGTCGTCCTTCACTCCCAACCACCCGCTTGCACCGCATTCACGGCAGAAATAGGGAGGTAATGCTACAGGAGTTCCCTTCTCAGTAACCTTATCTTTCCAAGAAAAAATAGGTGCGTTACTTATTTCACGCAGGATACCGGTTACCTCGCGTACCCAAATCTGAATTTGAAGAAACAGAAACGGGAAACGACCATTGGGACCTGATCTTGCCGCACTAACAAGCGCCAACAATGAATTGATAACCTCTTCGCGCGGTTTAAGTGAGTCGCTTGCACCTTGCTCCGATAATCGGCGGAACTCCGGATTTCTATCTGCCAGCTTTGCAATAAGTTCCTCAAGAAGAAGAATGCGCTCCCCGGTGATATCCACCAGGTCCTTCACTATCTGCAATTTTTTAAGCTCTTCTCCCAGTGCCGATGCATCGAGACTTTCCGGTATTTGCCATAAACGTTTTTGACGATTGATATACTTCTCGTAGCTCTCCTGTTCCTGCAGGCGGCTTTCCTGCAGCCCTATCGCGCGAGGAACATACTTTTCAAGTTCGGCTTCCGGTATTGGAAAAAAGTCTGCCACAGCCATCCTGTTTTCGGAGATGACCGAGTCTACAGCGAAATCTTCACCGAAGACCTTGGAAGCATAATTCGTGAGTTTGAGAGCGGCATCGGGCCCTTTGCCCATGGTTGCAGATGTGCCCACCGGACAAATTTGACCTTTAGGAATGTTGAGCTTGAGTTTGAGGCGGCGTATCAGGTTGGCCACATCCGTTCCTTGCGCACCATCATAAGTGTGAAGCTCATCGAGCACTAGAAATTGCAGTAAGGAAGTATCATCAAAATTAAATGACCACAGTTTATGATACTTATCGCGCATCAGAGCGTAATCGAGCATTTTGAAGTTGGTCAGCAGAATATCCGGCGGATTCTCCAAAATGGTATCCCTGTTTTCGATGATATGCTTCTCCCCCATTTCCGTGGGGAACTTCTTGCGTTCCTTTCCTTCACCGATAAACAGACCTGCGGTAATCTTGCCCTTCAGGCGCGGGTCATTCCAAATGACCTCGGCCAAACGCTTGGCTTGGTCGGTAGCCAACGCGTTCATGGGATAAAGTATAATGACCTTTACACCACGGCGTTGTTCCTGCTTGAAGCAATGATCTACCACAGGGAACAGAAAGCACTCCGTTTTACCCGAAGAAGTACCGGTGGTGATGAGTGTCGGTTGTGGTGCATGCTCGTTTTCGGTAGTAAGTCGTTTGAACGATTTTAGCTGGTGATCGTACGGAGGATACGCAGGACCTATTTCAAGCGGAACCCTGTCCTCTCCCTCCATCTTCACAAACGGTAATTTCAAGGATACATAGGGTCCTTTGAAAATACCATTGTTCTCGTCTGTGATGAAACGATAAAACGCCTCATGCACTGCCTTGTCTTTAAAGCTATAGGTCGCCTTCAAATACTCCAGTATGGAGTGCTTTACTTCGTAGGATTGTTGGAGGGGGAGCATTTAACCGTTTATCGGATTGAATGAAGTAATTCTATTGCGCTTTGTTCAAGATTCAAGGATAATTGATCAATGCTCTGTAAGATATAGTCCACTCGATTATTAATACCTTCGGCCCTATTATCTTCCAAATACTGAATAATCTGAGCCCATTGGCTATCTTCATCCTCCATAGGCTTTAGTATGTCGCGTATAAAACTCTGGAACCTCTCCTCACGGGGTAAGCCTGAGCTCGATTCTAAGGTCAAATCCATAGTTGCATCAAGTATATTCTTCGCGAAACCCTCTTCTTGAACTCTAGTTGTCAATTCAGATTGTTCCTCTCCTTCAACAAGCGGCTGTTCCTCTTTCTTACCGGCATCATTTACGTGAAGAGTATTCGAACTATCGCTGTCATCGGCAGAAGATTTGAACTTGGTTAAAGCTAAATATTCACTACTTTCGGAAGCATTTATTTCTGGACTCTTTCTCCCGACATTATCGCGTGAATTGGAATCGGATTCGCAAATCTCAGATTTGACATGCTGCAACTGAAAGGCGAAATTGGTTTTTCTCATTTTATGAATACCCTCATACAAACCTTCAAACCCATAAGTATAAGCGATCATACAAAGCACTTTACCATCTAAACCAGATAATTTTAGCTGCCTGTAGAAGGCAAAATCAACTCGATACAAATCGAAATCAACCTTTTGCAACAAATCTTTAAAAGCTATAAAATAATAGGCCATACGAAAATAGCCTACTGAATCAGGTTCATTAATAATGTCCAATATCGTTTGGTGACTCTTCGACAAATCGGCGGTCGACAAGCGATTATCCTTGACGCAATCAAAATAATATTCTAGTGCGTCCGAAACTGATAATTCCGCAAGTTTAAAACGTTCATTTGTGCACCATTTAAAAAAGGTACCCTTTTTAAATGTCTCATCTCCCTTTCCGTTCGTGTTCGCCGCTATGATGCCAATTTTAGCTAAATACTCTGCATTACCTTCAGGCAGGAACCCAGGTGTTTTATCATATAATAGAATGTTTTGAATAAAGCTACCTCCTTCACCCGCATTTAACTTAGAAACGCTCTCAACTAAATCCTTTATATGCAAAACAAAATCCTCTTCTGGTGCCTGCTCATTTCCGAATAATTTGCTTAACTCCAAAAAGGCATATTCTCTTGACCTAATTCTGCGCCGCAGAAGTACCTCCTTATAAACAGACTCCAATGATGACTGTTCAACAAATATATCTTCAGGCAATCTTCCAATGAGCAATTGAGCAGCCCTTTCTGACAATGGAATTACACTGTTTATGGAACTGTAAGTGATACGAGCCTTTGCACCATATCGGACACCTTCTCTGTTTATCGACAACAGGATTAACTCGTGCGGCTCCTCATGAATCGGCAAACACTCATCGAACTTAGCTACCCAATTACTAAACCCTAATGAATTACCTACTTCTATCAAAATAAGTTCCAACTCGTCATCAAAAATGCGATCCGGCGACAAATCGATGAAATCATATTTACACGCATAATTGAAAAGTGATCGTTCTATTATTGCTATCATGTTCTTATTTAAAATATTTCTTCGCCATCAATCTGACTGTCTATCGACTGAGGCTGTATATGGCCCAAAAAAGCCTTAAAGTGTTCATTCATAGATCCGCTATATGAAATCGTCAATCCGCCATGCGAACGGGACAATGCAACGAGCAGTAGCGCATTTATCGGTTCATTGCTTTTAAATTCCAAATTGGAACCGATCATTGGCAAATAGACATAGCTAAAATCCAAACCTTTTGAGCTATGGTAAGTAGTGAAAATGATTTTGTTTTTCGTAAAGGCGTCATTCAGTTTACCCGCACCATTTCCCAGAACAACCACTGGAATATCATTTTGAATTAAATGCCAATTCAAACTATTAAAATCCGGCTTACTATATCTATCGGTGACCAAATCCCAAGAAGGCTTTCCCTCTACCTCTAATACAGTATTTATGTATTTAATCAAATCCCACTTGCTATAAAACAAAAAGGCAAAAACACTACCAGGTCTCAAATTATTCTCATTGAATGCCCTTTGCCAAATAAACGCAATCTCATTATCCAATGAAGAAGCCTCAAACACTGTGACAGTAACATCCCCTTCACCCATAAGAGCATCATCCGCAGGAAATGTATTAACGACCCTCCTCAAAATATCCGCGATACTCTTTTTTAATCGATAAATGAATTGCAGTTTTCTCTGAGCCGCAGAAAAATCAGAAACAATTTGACTTTCCGTTACAGGGGTTAGCTCTGATTCGGATAATGCATCAATTTTTACCGATGAGTATATAGATTGATTGGCATCACCTGCAAGTATCAAATGATTACATGAACTCTGCATCGCCCTTAAATGTGAAAGCGGCAAGTCCTGCACTTCATCACAGAAAATTGCGTCATATCGATGACCATCTCTAATTCTAACTATAATCCCATTAGCAGTAAATACATGAATTGTCCTGTCCTTTAAGACCGGAATTTCCTTGTACCCCGCTTCAAGTAATTGAACCAGGGAACGAGTATAACCTACAACGCATACTGTTGCTTTCGGATGATTTATGACATAGTCCTTAAGTGCATATAATAGAACAATTGATTTTCCGCTACCTGCATGTCCATTTATCCATATTGTTCTGCGGCTCCCTTGGGAAACCTCAGTAATAACATCCGTTTGATCCTTCTTTAGTCGAAGTTCTGGAACCATCCATTTCATAAATCAACGATACTTAAATTAAGTTCAAGCAAATTAAAGCCAACACCATCATAGAATTCTTTGGCCATGTAAATTTCCTCCGATGCCACTACCTCACACTTCAATTCGTAATCTGAAGCGATATAAAATACAAGTTTTGCAATTTGCCCTGAATGAATTTTAAAAATTTTATAATTGTTACTCTCTTCCTTAACGAAAGCCCTAATGAAAAAATCAGTTTTTAAGTCAGAAACAGCAGGGTATATTTCAATCTCTTCGGATGGAATTAAAGTTCCTGGTTGCACTATCTCAATAATACCATTCGCACCTTCAAGAACCCATGTATTTCCCCAAATTGGAGTTATAACATTTTTCCCAATGCTATTTATTACAAATGAATGAAGCGCTACTCCGCGAGAAACCTGTTCTTGAATTTTACCTGGCAGTATTAATTCTGAATTGCTGAAAAAGTCACGTGTAAAACTTCTTATGTGTGCATTTCGCGAAACACCACCGGTTAAAATTACACTATGAATTTCCAACGCATTCAACTTTGATTTCTCTAGTGATCCTTTAACTGTAGTATCAATCGTATTCCAATAATCTCTCATGATCATATCGAAATCCCTAAAAGAGATTGCTAATGGAATTGGATGATTAAAAGTCTCAAGCATACACTCTCCTACCTGAACTACTTCTTGACTCCTTGCTATTTCCGGCAATCGGTAATTCACTGAGGAATCAGTAAAGACTTGCTGTGAAATGAAAATCTTCAACTTTTCGCATCCACTTAGAATTTCATGCTGGTCAACACTGCTTAGCGTATCAAACGACGCCTTATTTCGAAGTAAGAATTTCGCTATTGATTCATCCAATAAATTGCCACCTTGACTTCCATTTCTCACTACTGCAAGTTGTTTTGAATATAAACCATTCCTTCCTCTGCTAATCTCCATAATCGAGATATCCAGAGTGCCTGCACCAACATCCAAAATCACCACGTTTTTGCATTCGCGAGGCTTTATTTCGAAGCTCTTCCTTTCGTAAACTGAATTAATCAATGCCGCAACGGGTTCATATATAAAGGGAGCTTCATCCAATTCAATTTTCGCCTCCCTCATACAACGCTTGAGAACATTCTTCTTTTGGGAATCAAAATTCGCAGGTATAGATACGGCAAATTCAATGTCCTGTGAAATACCGTCATTTTTTAAAACCTCCAACAGTTCGCGCTTAACGTAAGTTAGAAAAAGCACAAGTGCATCAATCCCATTACGAATAGGAATTTGGGGATGATCTCGAAGCACGGACTCTGAATAATCAATTTTCTCCAATGCATGCAAATGCTCCTTGAATCCATACCACACATCCTTCCCATATGTCATTCTCGAACGGTATTTATTTGCATGTACGCCCACCATTGTAACACTACCAATTCTTGCTATCGTCGATGGCACTATGGTCTCCCAGGATTTACTTCCATCTGAGTCGCGCTGCATTAATGGCAGACTGCGTACTTTAAGCTTTCCATCCGTAAAAAAGACAGCACTTACTACTGTTGTTGATGTCCCAAAATCAATTCCAACATAGGTCTTCGCAGAAATCTCTTCATATGCAACAGGATCAAACAAAACATTAAACCCAACATCTTCTCTGGTTAAATCCTCCTCTTGGGCATCGATTGAAAGCAGGACATAATCATAAGTCAAATTAACCCTTGGTATCAAAAAATTCGAGCCATCCATTAAGTTATCCTTAATAATATCCGGAAGTTTGCCATTTAAAGATTTCGTGGTCATTGCAAACTGTCCATTCAGGGTTGATTTAACAGATTTAACAGGGCAGTAACTGCAAACACTTTGTTCAATTTTCCTAAGAACATCTCGAGCCCCTGATGTAAGATCAGTCATTAACAAATGTGAGTTACCTGAGAGAGAATTGAAAATCTCAGAAATATTTTCTACCAATACATCGAAATTGTTTGAAGCAATCTCATTGAGGCAATTCTGAATTACAACCAAATTTGAGCGAGAAAAGCTGCTTAGTTGCTCTGACACATCTTTTGAATTGGTTACATCAAAATTTACTGCCCTCCATACAATTTGAATTCGATCTGAACCCTTAAGTTCCTTTACCAAATAATCCTGAACAATTCCATGACTATATTGCCAAGTATCTGCATTTATATCATAAATAGTGATGTTTATGGATTCTACCTGCGGCTGAAGAGAAAGTATGTAGCTGATGGTCCCATATACCTCAGATCCCGGTCCGCCACCGATATAACTAATGTTTACCGATGAATGAGTTCCAAAAATACGCTTACCCTCTGTGAAAAGTATGGAATAAATAAGGTTGTAATAATGGGGCAGATACGCTATCAAGTATGCAGACTGTATAGACTCTTCATCGTATGGAACATAAACAGGCTTTTGCAAATACGCTCTGCGAAGGGTAATTACCGATGACTTAAGCGATTGCAAATATTCCTTCAAATTCAAACCCGAAGTGTTCCGCTGCTCGATTCCTTTCAGAATATGCTCGTAAATCTTCACTTCTATAATTTTATGGTTCGAAATGTCAAGTTGATGCGAGGCTCCTTTACTGTCTTCTGAACAGGAATTTGATGCTGCCAATTATGCTGAAGAGCTCCTGTCATAACAACTAGAGAGCCCGGGGTCAATTCAATTCTGGTTTTCAACTCCGGATCGGATTTGTGTTTCAAATCAAAGTGCCTTGTAGCACCAAAACTTACCGAAGCAATAGTTGGGTTAAGGCCCAACTCCTTTTCATCATCAGCGTGCCAGCTAACTTTATCGTTACCATCTCTATACAAATTCAACAAGACACTATTGAAGTCCTGCTCGGGAATAAAGTCCTCTATAGCCTTTTTAACCTCCATAAGTTCAGGTATCCAAGGATCCGGATTACAATTAATACCTGAATAAGAATAGTTGAAACCCTCATAGCCATACCAAGCGGTTTTTCTAGGAACGGGATACGTTTTGCCATAAAACGTAATCTGTTCTTGCTTCCAATGAATAATACTATTCAAGCGATTGAAATACCAATTTGCCTTCTCCGCATCAATGAAGTTCTTCATAATCCAAACCTCACCACCATTAAGTATACGCTTCTCAAATTCCTTCGGTACGTTTTGCTCAAGCGAACTGAATAAATCCATAGTTAGTTTGTTTTTTGATTAAACACCCCCTCAAACCACGCCCAAGCCACCCTATAATCCTCTACCCGATCGCATTTGTCGAATGGCGCGTGATAAACGACTGTCTTTCCGTAATAAAGCTCGCTTTTGGTGATGGTATGCTCGTAGGTTTCGCCGGCTTGCAGGTGGCGGATGGTTTCCCAAACTGGCCTATCCACTCCTACCCCTACCAACCCTTTGCTGCAGGTAAACACAATATTGCCCTTGGCATCGTACCAGGTATCGTCTTCGTTTTGTTGGAGCACTGGGAACTGCACATTGTAAATGAGTATAAGCTCCTCCAAGGTTAAGCCCAATGCCATAGCTGTAATTACATCTATCTCGACCAACGCTTGCCTGCGTTCAAACCAGTTGCGCAGAGGTGTACTCCATTGCCAATTGGGAGTGAGAGTGTTGAATGGTTTAAGCCTTGTATCTTGTTTGCACCAGTTGTCAGCCTTAAACTCATCTTGCCAAATTTCTTCCCATAAAGGAGCATAGTATTTATTGAGGCAGTTGAGTTGGAGGGTACGAATAGATAAATAATTCAAATACATCTCTTCTACACCCAATGGAAAAGCTGTAATTCTGCTATCACTAAGGTTAGCTGAGCCAACTGTTTTAATAAAAAAGTCTAATAAGATTGATGACAAAAGAGCTTGCGCCTCCATCAACAAATTCCTCTCTTTAAAAGTCAAAGAGATTACACCATGTATATGACTTGAACCAGGAGGAATCACAGAAGAAGTAAGTGTTCTCTCCCCAGCTTGACTCAGCATTTTTCTAAACCCGACTTTATAATAATCAATCCACGCATCAAAAATTTCCTTGCCTTGTTCATCTTGCTTCCCTGTTGGGAAGCCTTTTATCATCGCAGAAAACTGCTCCGTGGGAATACCGGGCACATAGTTGGTGCGAGCTACAAAATCACCTTCGGATTGCTGATGATCGATTATGTCGTAATGTGACTTCTCTGTGCAAATTGACCTTGGTGTTTTATAGAGTGGATTCGATACAAAAAAATGGGGTCCACTATACACCATTTCATAGCCCGATAGATTCGGGAACTGCGTTTTTCTAACTATAGTGCCTGAATTGACATCATTAGTTTCATCAAAGCAAACAGTTATTTTATTCTCATAATTAGAAACTGTTTGTTCAAACTCACTCAATTTCTCCAAAACAGCCATTATAGCCTCAGCATGCACGGAGACCAATTTTGCAACCTGACCCTCTCTGTGATTTTCAAATGTTTGTGCCAATACGGAAAGTCTGCCTTCATCAAAATTAACGATGCGTTCCCGGTGGGGTCGCGTGTTCCATACAAACCCATCCTCGCCATCACCCTTAACCTTGATACCGCCGCAAACACCGCTTCCATCATGAATAAAACAGCCATCAATGGTGGAGGGATGAAAAAGGTTGTTGATTGATTGAAATGATATCTTCTTTTGACCTCCCCTATAAATATTAATACCGTAGGTCCTTGTTCCACCAATTTGAAATAATCCCAAGTGATTGCTGAATTGAAAATGAAAGACCAATCGTTGGTATAACTTACGTCTTACCCTTCCCCCATTCGAATCATCATACACTCCTTCAGGATGCAACAATCCCATATACCCTTGTTTGCCCAATAAGCTAAAACCATTTTCAAGCACGCACTTGTAGAGGTTCGTTTGCTGTCCAATGAGCAACGGATAATTCTGGCCGGCATTTAAAAATGCCGCCGTACTTTCTATACCCAATAATTCATCGGTGTAGATGCGTTTCAACGGTGCATCAGCAAAAAACTGTTGCTGCAGCAATCGCACCTGCGGGGCTGATACTTTTTTGATTTCAACCTCGGGAAATTTTTCAGCAATCACGCCCTTCTCTTCAAACTGTAGCTTCAACCAGGGTGGATTTCCTGCAATAAGATCAAACCCTCCACGCTCCCAAAACACCTCCAAAAACTCCAATTGGGGGTGAAAGAAGCGGTAGGTGCCCGCCAATTCAGCCACTATGCGCAAGCGCTCGTTGTTGTCGAACAAGTCGCCCTTATCGGTAGTGGCCACTATGGTTTCGGTAAACAAAGCGGAGTTTTGCTCGCCTGTATCGCCTGTATGTATGTGCATGGTCAACTGTGTGGCTCCATCAAACATTCGCTGCTGGCCGCGGCTTTCGATTACAGCTGCTGCCGCACTATCGGCATCAAGCTCGAGTATGGCCGCAATATCGTCCCACCAACGGTTACGGTCGGGCAATACATCGGCACGGCGCATATCCCAAAACCAAAGGCTGCACCAATAATCCATCACCGTCTTCAACTTGTAGTAAGGGGCATTGTGACGGTTGCGCTGGTCGGCCAGCCGCTCCTTGTCATCATAACTGCGGAGCTCGAGCGTAACCTGGTCGCCATTGCCCGTCATACCAAACAGGTTTTGGCGGTTGCTCGTTTGCACATTGAGTGATACCTGAAAACGATAGTACTCTGCAAGCAATGCATCGATTTGCTCGCAAATGCGCAACAACTTGTTTACCTCAGCCCTGCCTAGGGGTTTTATAAACTCACTCTTCCAAGTAGAAACACGGTTCGCGGCTTCGGGTGTTTCTTCCTTTAGCATTTTAATACCCGCAGAAGGCACCATGCCCTTATCGGGCAAGAGGAAGTGGTATATCTCGTCGGCCTTTCTTCCATGCTTCACCTTTTCACCATCGGCCTGTGGCTTAAACTCGAGTAGCCTTGGAGCTCCCTCCCACCATTCGCGCGCAGCGGCTCGCCTTGCTCCTCCTTCGGGTGTGAGCACATCCTGCACCTTGTATACACGCAGCCAGGCGCCCACAACAGCATTACCCACACCGATGCGATTACTGAAGAATGGCGTTTCCATGTCGCGGTGTATCACGTTGAGCCAAAGCGATAGTTTGCCCAACTCAATGGCCGTAGGATTGAGGTCTACGCCGTAGGTATTGTTGGTGGCGATATAAGCCTTTATTTTTTGCAGCTCTTCTTTGTACTTGTCGGGCTCGACCTTCCATTCCTTTCGGCCCGCATCGCGCAACTCGCGCTGGCGATAAGCCAGGTATGCTTCTGCCAACTGATTGATCATCTCGTTGTGAAACGCTGCTGCGCCCATGGCAGGTTCAAGCAATTTCAAATCGAGCAATTCGCTTGCCTTCATCTCCCCTTTTTCAACACGCTCCAAAATGGGCTTAAGAGTGTATTTCACTGTGCTTCGGGTAAGCACTTCCGGCGTATAGTAGGAGGCCGATTTTTGGCGATCGCGGCCGCTGAGGCGATACACAAACGTTCCCTTGCGTAAGAGAATGTCTTGCCCTGCCGCATCTTTCAAGATTTCATTTTCCTGAAAATCATCGCGGCGTATGCGCGGCACCAAGTAGGTGCCATCTTCGGGCTTGCCGGCCTTGTGCACTTCGATATAGTCTTGCTCGGCATAAAAACCGCGGTAGGCCAGCAAACTCTCGTACACGCTGCCCAATTGGTTGATGCCCAAGTTGGCATACGAGATACGGCCACGCTGCTTATTTCGCTGTTCTTTGCTGAGCGATAGGCGGCATATGATGTCTTGCCATACGATATTTCGAAACTTCACCTGCTGCAAATGCTTCAGGCGGGCGTTGTTGAACAACGGCGAATCAATGTGCCTCACTCGGAAGCTTCTGTTCAAGGTGTTGTCCTGCTCGCGGTAACCGCTGCTGAGGAGTTCAAAAAGCTTGCTGAGCGAGTCGTGGAAAAAGTAGCCATTCAAAGCGGTTGCCGAATACAAGGGTACTTGTTCCAGGTCGCGCAACAGTTCCAAGGAATAGCCGCGGTTGTAAACCGGGTCGTTGGCAGGAAGAATATCGAGATCTTCGCGGCTTTCGGCATAAAACACAAACAACAACCGGTACACCATGGTGAGGCAGTCGTCTTTCATTTCCTGCTCAAACGTGTCGTCCGACTCGTCGAAATCAGCCTTTCCGTTTTGCTTCAGATAATACAAGGCCTCATTGGCCAAGGCTTCAACGGCATGAATGATTCCCTCCTTGAGGTCTTTGGTTACCTCGTAGGCGCTTTTATGGCTGTCTTCATCGAGCTGATCGAGCAACACCATGTTGCTCTCGGGCGCCAGGGTTTCCTTACTTAGCAAGAAGTAAAACAACGCATAATAATTGGCATTGCGGTTGGCCGTGGCCTCGGTAAACAGTTCTTCCAAATCGAACACGAGGTAGCTGCCGCGAAACCACTTTTCCTGCTCCAGCAAATACACCATGTTCCCGGCCAACAGCAGGATGTACTTGGGCCGAAGGTGCGGTTCAAATAGAAACAATTCCGAAACCGCCTTATTGATAATAACAGGCGAAATACTGGTTCCCTCAGGCACTTTGAAAACACGCTCCCATTGTGAGCGATGGTAGCGCTGGGCAGGATTATGTTGGTTTTCGTCTTCTACATTGTAGCGTTGCTCAAACAGGCCATCGGGTTCGTTGTCGTCATCCTTAATGAGAGCCTGCATCTCCATAATCATCAGATGCGTTTGATTGCCCCTGTGCAACACGTGCCGAACGGGAATAACTTCCTTCTCGGTAAGGTGAAACAAAGAGTTGTATTGCGTGTGCTCACCATCGAAACCAAGCGCATTCAGCAACAGCGTGTGAAAGGCGTGTGTTTCCCAAATCTTGTCCTTGTTGCGCAGCTTGCCTTCTATGAAAAGTTGCTTGAAGCGGTAGAACTTGTCTTTGAGCGGTGAAATACGACGATTAAACTCCTTCACATCCTCGGCTGAATAGCCGGTTTTGCCGAGCACCTTGGATGTAAAATCTTCATCGAAATAGTTACTCGAAAAATAATCTCCTATGTTTTGTATAAAGCGGATCATGGCAGGTTCAATTGTAAAAAACAGCGATGGTTTTGATGTACGCCTCACCCTGAAGCGAGGTGAGGTCTTTAAAATACTGCCCCGAGGTGCTGAGGATGGTTTCAATTTCGCGTTGGCGCGAGTCGCGGATGCGAGCCCAAAGTTGGTTGCCACCACCTTCTTGAAAATTCATCTCGAGCTGTTCCTTGGCCGCCTGGTACCATTTTTCAAGTTGTTCCTTGTAGTCGGCCATGTGACCTTCCATGCGCAGTTCCAACTTGTCTTGCATGAGCTGCATATGGCGAGAAACTTCCCCAACCGCAGCAGCAAGCTGTGCTTGTAATTTTTTAAGGTCGGCACTTGATATAGCCTCTGTATGCAACTTTTCGCTGATGCCAAACTCATCGATGAATTGGCGCAGCGGCATGGCTTCTCGCATCAGCTTTCCCTTCGCATCCAACGCAACCGCCAGGAAGTCGGAAACCATGGGCTGTCCCAAGTTATTGGAAACCTGTGCATGGAAAATATACCACGCTGTTCCTTCGGGCAAACACCTTGTTTTCGCTACAGGCACCTGGTCCTTATCGATACTCGCTTCAAGCTTGGTGAGGTAATATCGAATAACGGGGTGCAGTTCATTGAGCACCTGAAACTTGGCCCAATCACCCGTGCGTTTGCGTGCCTCGTCGATGGACTGTTGCACCAATTTTTTGTCGAGGGTAAGTCGAAAAAGTTGTCCCGGTTTAGGCTTAGACTCGGGCGGCAAATTGAAAAGAACTTGATTGAGCTCAGGTGTATTGAGCACTTCGAGGTAGCCTTCATTTATGCTCACATCGTCTTGCCGGATTTGGCCTGAAGAAGCCAACTGCTCAAACAAGTCGGAGTAATACTTCGTTTCTTGCGGATACAGCGTCAACGGTTCTTCATAGGGTGCAGAGGTAACAACGGCCTGGGTGCTATCACCATCGCTTTCAAACAAACTGTTGAAGTCAAAATTTTCAACATTAATTAAGTGATCAAAGAACGAAACATTTTGCTGAAGCATAGCCTCCTCTACCAACCGCTCTTCTTTTTTGGCGTCGTAGAGTTTCATGACAGAGCCTGCATCGCCAAGGGTTTTGTATACAACATCCTCCTTTTCAATCAATCGATCTACAATGTGCAGGTCCGTTTTTAATCCTTCCGTTTCGGAGGTAGCAATAAGGTAATGGATAAACGGCGTATGTTTCTGACCATAGCGGTCGATGCGGCCGTTGCGCTGCTCAAGAACAATTAACGACCACGGTATATCGTAGTTGAACATGCGGTTGCAGAAAAAGTGGAGGTTCACCCCTTGTGAACCGGCATCTGAACATAACAACAAGCGCACAGGGCTGTCTTCCTTACCAAAATCTTCTACAATGGCCTGTTGCTCGGTATCGGGCAATCCACCATGGAAAAAGGCGATGGCCTTATCGGCAATGTTGAAGTCTTGTTTCAAACGGTCTTGCAGATACTCCAACGTATCGATGCGCTCCGCGAAAATGACATAGCGGTCGTTGTTCTGCTTTCCGCTCCAATTCAGCGCAGCGAGCTCTTCCTTGAGCATTTTGTATTTGGTGTCGGCCCCGCTATCGAGGATAACCTGTAGCTTGTTGCTCAGTGTGGTTAGTACTTCTCTATTCTCTTGAGCCGCCTCGCCTGCACCCTTGGCGCCATCCAATTTCTCGATACGTCGAGTGATACTTTCCAATGCCGCTCGTGGCGAAGACATGAAGGCTTTGAAGATTCCCACCGAAAACAGAAAGTCGTCTTTGGGTTTGCCCTCCTGAATAGACTTGATACCCTTGAACTTGAGCGACTGCTGATAACTCAGAAAGTCCTCTTCGGCAGCGCTGAGCGCACAGGTCGAACGTAAAATCTTCCTCTCTTGAAAATTGGCCTTTACATGGTCCTCAACAATATCGTTTTTGAAACGACGCACATAGTAGGGCTCTACATCGGCCTTCGTATAATTTCCATTGCGCGGAATGGCCGTTGGCTCAATCATGTGAATGAGGTTGGCAAAGTTCTCCTTGCGGCCATTGTGAGGAGTAGCGGAGGTGAGAATGAGCGACTCACATTTGGTAGCTATAAGTTGCGCCAGGTCGCCTCGCTGGCTTTTATCGTTGGCCACAGTATGGCACTCATCGATGACCACTGCATCCCAACGCGACTTCTCCAGGTAGTGTCGAAACTTCGCGTTGTTCTTGAGTGTATCAATCGAAATAATGGTTTTATCGTAAAACTCAAACGGATTCTTATTAGCCGGCAGTTGTGATTTGATGCGTGCGATACCCTCCGAGTCAAGACGCATGAGCGGTATGGCGAAACGGTGCCACATTTCTTGCTGGAACTGCGCAAGGATGGACTTGGGAGCCACCACCATGATGCGTTTTCCTTTACCACGCTTCATGAGCTCGGTGAGGAAAATGCCTACCTCAATGGTCTTGCCAAGGCCCACCCCGTCGGCAATGAGCAGGCGCGGCCGTGGCAGCTTCAGCGCCTTCAACGTGGGCGTAAGTTGGTATTCAGCCGGGTTGATAGCCGCCTTGTGTGCGATGGTTATTCGTTCAGAAAAAACTGCTGAAGTGCGAATTTGAGTTTCAAGAAATAACTTGGTTTTGCGGTAGCCTGTATCGGTATCGGCAATAAGCACACTGTTGAGAGGATCTACCGGCTTTATGTCGGTATCGATCCCCGAGTCGAAAGCGAAACGTTTACCCTTCACGAGTTCGCTGATGCCTTCAGCCTCGAGCAACCAGGAGCCATCGTGGTTTACGGAAGTACCGGTAATTATAAAATCTTCGCCGCGCGTTGAAATACGCTGGCCAATGGTCAGGTTCATGGTGTTAATCAAATAATAGCGTCTGTCACAGGTAACGCTTCAAATGTAAATCTTCGCAGCGCAAGCCACACGCGGTGTTAAGAACTTGCATAAGACCGCGCTGCGTTGCTAAAGGGCATAGTTACGAGAAAAGAGTGAGGGTTGGTGGGGGACTGACCTGCATTGTCCGGAAAATTTGTAAGTGATTAGATTCCAATAAGTAAATTCATTCAAAACCTGAAACTCAAGAAGTCTGATTCACAGACAACATAGTTATCTCACCACTTCAGGTCTGCTTATCTAAAACTAGGACTCAATGGCTATAACAGAATTATAACCAGTAATATTCTCTATAATTTAAAATAATTGAATTGCACTGAACGAGAAATGCGACATTTACACAATCCAACTCTTTAATTTCATTTGCTTCGTTATACTATTTTGCGTTCAATAGAAAAATCACCTACTACTATCAAACCTATGCAATCCCAAAAATACTCCGTCAACCAACATCACATATCCACTTTTTTAGCCTTTGTACGCGACGGCCAAATAGCCATTCCCGAAGTACAGCGCCCTTTTGTTTGGGACACTTCGAAAGTTCGTGACCTATTGGATAGCCTGTTCAAAGGATATCCGATTGGTTATGTCATCACCTGGCAGAATCCAAATGTGCGATTAAAGGATGGCAAACTTTCCGAAGGAAAGAAAATACTGATTGACGGACAACAGCGCATTACCGCACTCAAGGCAGCAATTCTAGGAGACTATGTTGTCAATAAGGAATATGACCGGGTGCGTATTCGTATTGCATTCAATCCAAAAACGGAAGCATTTGAGGTACAGAACCCTGCTATTCTGAAGGATAAATCATGGATTCCGGATATATCTGAAGTAATGAATTCCGGAAGTATTATTCAGATCGTCCGCAATTACTTGGAGTTAAATCCTGATGTTGATGCCGCCATTGTAGAGCGAAGTATTAGTGACCTCTTAGCTATTCAACATAAACAAGTGGGAACAATTGACTTG
>Ga0315905_10003253_pt1 | contig 16802 bp, 11 predicted proteins | sample LakEriMetagenome_5_FD_203522 | JGI IMG/M metagenome (GOLD analysis project Ga0315905, IMG submission 203522) | Freshwater fungal communities from buoy surface, Lake Erie, Ohio, United States - Buoy 4 MA121 | ecosystem: Environmental > Aquatic > Freshwater > Lake | place: USA: Lake Erie, Ohio... | reverse complement strand
GCGGGGTGTCGCGCTTGCGGCGCAGCACGTCACCCGGTTGCACATAGCGGGTGCGCAGCGCGCGGGCGAGGCGTTTGCGGCTGTCATCGTCCATATCGGTGAACAGCGGGAACTGGCGCACCAAGTCGGATTTCTGCACCGCCAGATCAAGATGCGGGCGCAGATCGGCCTCATGGCGGGCGGTGGCCAGACCCTGTTGAAGCGTCGTGTGCAGCTCGGCCCCGATAATGCCATCGGCCAAAAGGATGTCATATTCCCGCTCTTCCAGCCGCAAGGCGATGCGGCGCAAGAAACGCCGTTCCGTCTTTTCGGCATAGCCGGGATATTGCAACCGCAGCCCGTCAAGTGCGGCCTCGGTCTCATCCTCGCGGCGGCGCAAAAGCTCGTGCAGAAGATCGGCCACGCGCCGACCATGGATGCGGCGGATCTTGGTTTCGATATAGCTGTGCAGATCACGCAGCACGAAACGCTGGTTCAGCAAAAGCTCAAACCTGTCCGCCGTCAAAAGCGCCAAGGGGCCCGAGATTCGCAGCCGGCTGTGCAGGATATTGGCCAGCAGCGCACGGCGCCCTTGCGCAAGGCTTAGGCGGCCCGCGGCGCGGTATTCTTCACGCCCCCCCGCCCGGGTGCGTTCGATCAGGCGGTCGGCGTCGGACAGCATCTGTTCCACCAGACGCGGCGACAGCAGTTGTTCGCGGAAGCTTTCCAAGATCATGTCGCGTTCGCGCCCGGCCAAGGCCACCAGCCCCAGCGTGATACGGTCGCGGTCAGGAATGTCATCCGCCGCCTCGGCCTTTTCAATCGCGCTGTCCAGCCGGGCGGCAAAGCGTTTCGCCTCGGATCGCACGATGTCATGGGTCAAATCATGGGCGCGGGCGGTCTCGGCCACCTCTTCGCGCACATTCTGCAAGGCGACGGCGATCACTTGGCTGGAGAGCGCCCGGTCAATCGGGGCAAGCCGATCCAGCCCGAGATAAGAGATCACCCGGCGCAGCGTGGTGCCCTGCACCAAGAGCGTGAAGAGGGTAAAGCCAGTGGCCAGAATCCCGACATCACGCTTGACCTCGACCGGCACGCGGAAGTTTTCCGACACCGCGAGCGCCAGCGCCAAGGTCACCGCACCGCGCAACCCGCCCCAGAGGATTGCCACCCGGTAGGGCCGATCCACCCGTGGCGAGAGGCGCACCATCGTCAGAAGGGGCAGGATGACGTAAAGCATGAACAACCGCGCCGAGGTGGCCGCCACAACGACCACCAAAATCAGGAACAGATCGTAAAGCCGCACATCCCCCAAGAGACGCGGCACAAGGAGGGCGGCGAGCAAAAAGATCAACGCCCCGGCCCAATGCGCCAGCACATCCCAAAGCTCACGCAGGTTGGTCCAGTTGGTGGGCGACAGACGACCCGGCCCCAGATAGTTCAGCGTCATCCCGGCCATGACCACCGCCACGACGCCCGAGACGCCAAAAACCTGATCGGCCACGAGATAGGTGATATAGGGCAAGGCCACGCTGAGCGAGATCTGCGCCAATGCAAAGCGGCCGAGCCAGGTGAGAACCGTCAGGCAGACCCGCCCCAGCACCCAGCCAATGCCCAAACCCCCAAGGATCATCGTCGGAAAACCCACCAAGGCGTCTTGCAGCGTGGGGTTCGGCACACCCAACATGACAAAGGTCAGGAAAAACCCGAACAGCGCGATGGCGGCGGCGTCGTTGAGCAGGCTTTCGCCCTCGACCAGACGGGTCAGGCGCTGTGGGGCCGCGATATTGCGAAAGATCGAGACCACGGCCGAAGGATCGGTGGTGGCCACGATCGCACCCAACAAAAGGCAGGCGACCAGCGAAAGGTTGGTAAAGGGCAACAGCGCAAGGCCGATGGCAAAGGTCGACACCACCACCGCCATCACTGCCATAACAAGGATCGGCACCCAGTCATCCGCCATGCGCCGCAGGTTCAGCCCCAAAGAGACCTGAAACAGCAAGGTGGGCAGCAGCACATACAAAAACACATTGGCGCGGATCGCGACTTCAAGGCGTTCGGCGGCGGCCAGCGGATCGGTGAGCGGATCGCTGATCGCCGTGTCCGAGGAGAGCGAGGCCGCGCCAATGCCAATCAGCACGCCGATGATCGCCAGCACCACCGTATAGGGCAGCCGAAGCCAGTCGGCCAAAGGCTCGCTTAAGCTGATAACGATGAAAAGCGCGGCGACGATGCCGACAAGCGAGATCACATCCATACCGCCACTGTCACTTGCAGGGGCATGGTAAACAAGCATTTTTAGGCCAAACCGCTCGCAGGATTTGACGTTTCTTGGGCGTTTGCCCTCAATCGGGCGCGGGGCTTTTAAACCGCGGCTTCAGCCATGCCTTCGGCGAGATAAATCCGCAGCCATGGCGTGAACTTTTCGGGCGTGGCCTGAACCTCGACCTCCAGCGCCTCAAGCGTGATCCAGCGGGTTTGCATCACTTCGTCCGGGTCAGGCTGGGGTACAAGATGGGCCGGCGCTTGGGCCGAAAACACCTCAACCACCTCATGTTCGGTCAACCCACCCCCCACGTCGGCGCGGTATTCGATGCCGCCACTGCGTTGCAAGGCCAGACCAGAGATGCCCAGTTCTTCGTGCAACCGCCGCGCGGCGCAAGCAAGATCACTCTCGCCCCAGCGGGGATGGGTGCAACAGGTGTTCGCCCAAAGCCCCGGCGTGTGGTATTTGCCCAAGGCCCGGCGCTGCAGCAAGACCTCGCGCCCGCGCATGACAAAGACCGACACCGCCTTGTGACGCAAGCCGCGCTGATGCACCTCAAGCTTTTCCACTTGGGTCAGGGTGCCGTTTACCCAAGCCGGGATCATCTCGCTCATGTGTGAACCGGCGAGACGATGCCCAACAGGTGGGACAGGTTCTTGAAGCCGATCTTAAGATGCGCAAACGGACGGGCGCGGACCAGTTTCTTGTTCATATAGGCCTCAAACGTCAGCCGCTGCACGTCGATGTCATGACACAAGCTGACAAAGCGCTCGCGGCGTTCGTCCGATTTGTAATAGGCGTCCTGCATCGTGCGCAGCACGCGGAACACCATTTTATGCTCTTTCATGAAAAGCTTGCGCGCCAATTGCAGGTCTTTCACCCGTCCCGAGGCCAGCATGGCCTGCGCCGCCGTGGCCGCCACGCGCCCGCCGACCATGGCATAATAGATCCCTTCGCCCGACGAGGGTGCGACAACCCCAGCGGCATCGCCTGCCAGCACGACATCACGGCCATTGTCCCAACGATCCATCGGATGCAGCGGAATGGGCGCGCCTTCACGGCGGATGGTTTCGCAGCCCGCAAGGCCCGAGGCTGCCCGCAGATCAGCGGTGGCCTGTTTCAGGTCAATCCCGTCAATCCCGGTGCCCATGCCGACGCTGGCCTGATCGCCATGCGGGAAGACCCAGCCGTAAAAGTCGGGGCTGATGCGACCATCATAGATCACATCGCAGCGCGCAGGGTCATAGGCGGCATTGGCCGGAGGGGCTTTGATGATTTCATGATAAGCGATCACATAAGGGATTTTATCGCCGCCCGGCACTTCGGTTTTCGCAACGTTTGAGCGTGCGCCATCGGCCCCGATCACGAGCTTTGTGGTCAGGCGCGCCTCTTCGCCCGAGGCCTTGTCGCGGTAGATGACATGAGTGCCTGTCGCATCACGCTCGATCCGCAGATAGGTGCCGGTGAGGCGTTTGGCCCCGTGGCCCACCGCGCGCAGGCGCAGGAATTCATCGAAATGCTCGCGGTCGACCATGCCGACAAAGCCGTTTTCAATGGCGATGTCCACCGCCCGGCCCGTGGGCGAGATCATCCGCGCGACGTTGATCTGCGCCACGATCTGGCTTGAGGGAATGTCGAAGTCTGAAATCATGCGCGGCGGCACGGCCCCGCCGCAGGGCTTGATCCGCCCGGCCCGGTCGAGCATTGCCACCTTGCGCCCTGCGCGGGCGAGATCATCTGCCGCGGTCGCGCCCGAAGGGCCGCCGCCGACCACCACAACATCATAGATCATGCACTATCCCCCTGAAATCGCTTAATGTCAGGCGCGACCTGACCCGCCCCGATGATTTGCGCCGCCATCACAGCGGCGATGCCGAACAGGCCGGCTTCCAGCGTGAACACCAGCCCGAAGGCGGTGGCGTCATCGGTCATGTGACGCGCGATATCGACCGCCGCTGCACCGACGAGCCCGCCAAGGCCCGCTGCAATGGCCTGTGACGCGCCCCAAAGTCCCATACGTGTGCCCTCACGCGCCTGCCGCCCCTCACCCGCCAAGGCCATCATCGACCCAATGGCGGCGACCGCGAACATGCCGTTGAAGAGGCCGAGCGCAACGGTGGCCGGCAGCAAGAGCGTGCCGCCTTGCGGGATCTGGCCCAAAGCGGCCAGCGTCAAAAGCGCCAGTGCCGAACCGAGGCAGCCGGTGATGATCCAGACCCGAAGCGAGCCGATCTTGAACCCGGTGGCGGCGATGCCGACCAGAAGCATTCCCACGAACACCCCGCCGTTCTGCGCGCCCGAAAGCGCGGTCGATTGCCCCGGCGTCAGGCCGAAACTCAGGCCCGCATAGGGCTCTAGAATCAGTTCCTGCATGAAATAGGCGGTCATCGACAGGAAGATGAACAGCGTGAAATGCCGGGCGCGGCGTTCGGCCCAGATCTCGGCCAGACCCACACGGAAGGGCACTGCGCGTTCAAGCGTCGCCGGGGTCGCACTGCGGTGACGCCGCTCGATGCCGTAGACCGCGAGTGTGGTGACGACCACCGCGGCCACCCCGACCAAGGCCACCAGTTCCAGCAACAGTTGCGGCGAGTAGGGGTCAAGCGCCTTGCCAACGGCCGTGGCCGTAACGGCAATGCCGAAAATCATCATAAGCCAGGTGATCGTCGCCGCCGCCGCGCGTCTGCGCGGATGGGTGGCCGTCGCCAAAAGCGCCAAAAGCGAGGTGCCAGAGGCGCCAACCCCCAGCCCAATCAGCGCATAGGCCAAGACAGACAGCACCAGACCAGCGAGATAGGCGGTCTGCATCCAGATCATGCCCAGCGTCGCCAAGAACGCGCCCAAGGCCAAAACCGCCATGCCAAGGATCACAAACGTCGTGCGGTTCCCGCGCGTGTCTGACCGAAAACCCCAGTTGGGCCGGGTAATCTGGATGGCATAATGCAGCCCGACCAAAAGGCCCGGCAGCACGGCAGGAAGTGCCAGTTCCACCACCATCACCCGGTTGAGCGTCGAGGTCATCAGAACCACCAACGCGCCAAGGCACAATTGCACCAGCCCCAAGCGGAAGATGGAGAGCCACGACAGCGTCATGGCATGTCCCCAATGCTGCGCAGCGCGAAGGCGGCGATCATCATGCCGCTGACATACATGCCGATGCCCGTGGCATTGTACCACGGCGCCTTGCCCTTGGGGTCGGCCAACAGGGTCTTCATGGCCCAGAACTGCGCGATCAGCAGCACCGCGATGGCCAAGGCGTGCCACGGGCGGCCCCAGACCAGCAAGAGCGCGATCACAAGCGCTTGGGCCAGCGCCATGACGGTGCAGGCCAGACGCGCCGCGACATCCGGGCCCAGCGTCACAGGAAGTGAGCGCACGCCATGCTGGCGGTCACCTTCCAAAGCCTTGAAATCATTCAATGTCATGATGCCATGGGCGCCAAAGGCGTAAAGGAGCGCGATGGTCACAATCTCAAACGACGGAACCCCCGCCGACAAAACGGCCGCGCCCGTAAACCACGGCAGCCCTTCATAGCACAGGCCCACCAGCCCCGGCCCCCACCAGCCTGAGCGCTTCAGACGCACAGGTTCCGCCGAGTAGGCCCAAGCGGCCAGAACGCCCACCACGGTCGCCGCAAAGCCCCAAGGCCCGAGGAACCAGCCTAAGAACAAGGACAGGGCTGACATCACCAGCGCAATCCACAACCCCCACCGGCCCGGAATGCGACCTGATGGGATCGGACGGTTTGGCTCATTCACCGCATCCACATGCCGATCGCACCAGTCGTTGGCGGCCTGTGACATGCCGCAGACCACCGGGCCTGCCAGAATGATGCCCAAGATCACCAAAGGCAGCGCCGCCCAAGGCGAGGCCCCAACCGATACCACCCCACACAGATAGGCCCACATTGGCGGGAACCATGTGATCGGTTTGATCAGCTCCAGCATCGCGCGGGGCTGAGGATAGGGGGTGGAGTGTAAGGTTTGTGATACGGTCATGTGTCAACCTAGCATTACATGTTTGAGTCGGGCAAGACCAGAGTTCAGCCCTGAGCTTGGCCGCTTTGCCCTGCGGTCTAAGCCGTCGGACCGATCTCAAAGCTGCAGGCGACATTCCCACAGGCGCAGCAAGCGGTCTCTGTCACCCGCACGGAGGGCCAGACCAGCGTCGCGTAAAGCCGCTCGAACACGGCGGCGTGCCAATGACAGCTGGGGGCATCCTTGGCCCCACAAGCTAAGGGATTGGCGGTGATGGCCACGGTCAGGGGGCGTTGGCCTTCAACGGAAAAACCGCCAGACCCGGTAAAAGTCCAGGCATGCTTGCCAATCGCGGCGGTCAAAAGCCGCGCGCCCAAAGGGCCGGGAAGTGCGCGGATCAGGGCTTTGGCCGGGCGCGGAATTCGGTTGGCGAGAATGTAGTCAGCCGTCGCAAGACCGGCTGCGCGCAGCAGCCCGGGGGCAAGGTCAGGCCGGGCTTGCGCCACAGTCCGATGCAGACGCGCCACCTCGGCCTCGGGCCACATGCCTGCATCCTTCGGCGGCACCGGCACATCGGCTCGGGCAAAGAGTGCCACGCGCTCGGCCACCCCAAGGGCCCGGTCCAGCACCGGCACCAGCTGCAACAGCGCGTTGGGACCAATGCGGGCGGTGGGATCCACCGATGCTACTCCGCAGGTTCGCGCATTTGCTGCTTGCCACCGCCACAAGCCATAACAGGGCCCGCATCAGACGGCAGTTGGAAGGCCCCCGCTGCGCGTTCCGCCGCGCGCTCTTTGGTCTGGGCGCGCACGGCCAATTGGCGTTCGCGCGCACGGGCGGCACGGTCTGCGGTGGCGTCCCAATCCTGCATCTGCGCCTCAGCGATGGTGCGGGTTTCGTCAAAGTGGAAGTCCACCTTGCCCTTGGATTGCGGGCCCCAATAGCCTGCCTTGCCAAGATCATAGAAGGTGCGCCCCACCCCGGCCTTGAGGAATGCTTTGAGGCAACCGAGAAGATATTTGCGACGAAAGCCAGTGCCGCGCCAAGGGTAATGGAACAGCGCTTTTCGCATGTAGAAGCGGCGATAGTTCTTCATCACCCCATTCAAGAGCTCACCCCGCGTCATGGCTGCGGGTTTCATGATGGGGGTGACGAAGTTGTATTTCGAGAAGTCGAACACCTCGACCTGATCGCGTAACTCTTGGAACAGCGGCGTGAAGGGCCAAGGCGTGTACATCGCCCAATTGGCCAAATCGGGCTGCCAATCCCACGCCATCTGGAAGGTTTCTTCCAGCGTCTCGGGCGTCTCATTGTCCAGCCCGACGATAAACTGCGCTTCGACGAAGATATCGGCGTCGCGCAAGAGCTTGATTGCCAGCTTGTTGTCGGCAACAGTGGTTTCTTTGTTGAACTGATCCAGTTTCAACTGCGCCGCCGCCTCGGTGCCCAAGGACACATGCACCAGCCCGGCGCGCCGGAAAAGCGGGAGCAGGTCTTTGTCGCGCATGATGTCGGTGACGCGGGTGTTGATGCCCCATTTCACCCGGTCCGGCAGGCCGCGCGCGATCAGCTCCTCGCAGAACTCAATGAACTTGCGGCGGTTGATGGTGGGTTCTTCATCGGCGAGGATGAAAAAGCCAACCTGATGGTCATTGACCAAGCGTTCAATCTCGTCGGCCACCTTTTTCGGGTCGCGCACGCGGTAATCGCGCCAGAATTTCCACTGGCTACAGAAGGAACAGGTAAAGGGGCACCCCCGCGCCATGTTGGGAATGGCGACCCGCACGCCAAGCGGGGTGTAAAGGTACTTGGACCAGTCGAGAATAGTCCAATCAGGATCAATCCCATCCAGATTTTTCACAGTCGAGGCGGCCGGGGTCGCCACGATTTCGCCCCCATCCATGAAAGCCAAGCCCTTGATCTTGCGCTTGTCCTCGGGCCAGCGGCCATCGCGGCGGGCTTGCATCAGGGCGGTCATGATTTCCTCGCCCTCGCCGCGCACGATGACGTCGACCCAAGGTACTTCGGACAGGACTTGGCGATACATGAAGGTGGCGTGAATGCCGCCCAGAACGCGCAAGGCGCCCGGCACCACCTCAGCGGCGAGTTTCAGCACCTCCTCGGCGACATAGATCGCGGGGGTGATGGCCGTGGTGCCAACCACGTCGGGCGCAAGGTCAATCATGCGTTGGCGCAGGTCGTCTTGCGTCACATTCTCGGTCATCGCGTCGATGAAGTGAATGTCACTGAACCCCGCCGCCCGGAGCGAACCGGCCAGATAGGCCACCCATGCGGGCGGCCAGGTGCCGGCAATCTCGGCGCCGCCAGAGTGATAGTTTGGATGAATGAACAGGATGCGCATCGGGGCCTCCAAAAGTGTAAATTCAGTGTTACACTTTTTCCGACCGATCAGATTGACACAGATCAACCGAGCTTGGCCGCAAGCCAATTAAACGACAAAGCGCCCCAGAAGGGGCGCCTTGAGGATCGAAAAATGGCCGAGGCCGCTCCGCCTAAGGTCAATCGTCCTTGGCCAAAAGCCCGAACTTGCGCAGCTTGACGTACAAGGACTGTCGCGACAGGCCCAGCATCTCGGCCGCGGCCACCCGGTTGTTGCGGGTCAGATCTACGGCGGTCTGGATGCACATCTTTTCAACGACTTCGGTGGTTTCAGCCACGATGTCTTTGAGCGTGGACGACCCCACAAGCTCAATCACCGAGCGCATGCCATCGGGGCCCGTTGCCATATCGGTGCGCCGCAAAATCTCGGTCCGGCTGGCATCACGGATGATCAAGCCAAAGCCGGGCTTGGGCCGGTCATTCAGATAGGTGGCGGAAATTTCAACCGGAACCTGACCGTTGAACTCGTTCAACACCTTCGTCGCATAAAGCCGCAACTGCCGCGCGCGCTTGGTGTTGTCCAAGAGCACACGCAGATCAACGCTGCCGCGCGCCAAGAAATCGGCCATCGACCGGCCGCGCACATTGGCCACATGCGAGGAATCGGTGAGCTTCAGGAAGGCTTCATTGGCGGCGGTTATGATGCCGTCATCGTCCAGAAGCACGATACCATCGACCCCTTCATGGAACAGGCGTTCGAGGTTTTCCGCCGTTTCATTCTGCGCCCGCGCACCGTGATCGGTGGTCTCAATCCGGCACAGCATGAGCCGCTCACCGGCCGCACGGAACAGCTTGGGGATCACGCGCAGCTTGCGCTGCGACCGGCGCGCGACCAATTCAACCGGGCTGACCGAATTGGCCGAGGCGATGTTGGTCAGGCTTTCCAAAAACTCACTGCGACGGCGGCCTTCAAACTCTTGCGCAATCGCGGCGCCGACCAACTCTTGGCGCGACCCGCCCAGCATCACAGCCGCCGCCGCGTTCAAATCGGCAATCCGGCCGTTGTTCATCGCGACCAGCACAACCGCGTCGCGCGTGGCGTCCATCAAGACCCGATAGCGGGTGTCCATCTCGCGCTGGGTTTCATAGTCACGCTCCAGCACTATCTGGGCCATGACCAATTGCTGCTGCATCTCGGCAATCGGCCGCAAGTCGCGCCCCAGCATCAAGATGGCCTTATCCGGGCCAATGCAATGCATGGTATAGCGGATCGGGAACTCGGAAATCACCTCATCCACATGGTTCAACTCGACCGCGACCGAGCGCGCGCCGGGTGCCTGCAAATCCTCAAGCCGACGCTGAAACTTCACAAGGCTTTCGGATGTCATGATCTCAGAGGCCTTGCGCCCCACCCAATGCGACAGCCGCCCGAATGAGGCGTGATGCGGGTTAGGGAGCACGCTGATCACATGCCCATCGGCCGAAACCACAAGTGATATATCACCCGCAGTCGCAACAATGTCGGACAGCAATTCAGGGTCAATGAGCGGCACAGACATGCCAGCCAGAAGTTGATTCGAGTCAGTATTCACGAGTTGTTCGCCTCGTTTGCCGTCTACCCGACAATTCGGGACAACGGAGAGTTAAGCACGTTTAAGCGTGCGCAAAGCGTCTGGCTTGAGACCGATGGCCTCAAGTGCGGCGCCGACATCGCTGAAGGCATGGTCAGCACCTGTGCATGACGCAACATCCTCCACCGTCGACATCACGGCCCCCCCGATCAAAATGGGCGGAGAGGGAGGACGCATGGATTTCAAAAAAGTCACAAGATTGGACACCAGAGTCAACTTCCCCTCGGTGCCGATAGAAATCATGATCCCGTCGAAATTGCGGGTCTCGAGCAAGCGACGCAGTTCGTCCTGACTTGGCCCAATTCGCAAACAGACCGAGACCCCAAAACGCCGCATCTGACCCATGGCAACCATCGGACCCAGCGTGTGCTGCTCTTGCTCGGGCAAGATCAGCAAGATCGTGCCATGGCCCGTATCGCCCGACTGGTCGGCGAACCAAGCATTGCCAATCTCGCGCAGCAGGCTTTGCAGCCGACCCGCACCGATTGACACCTCGAGCCACGACATCTTGTCCGCAAGCCATGCCTCGCCCATCCGCCGTGCGGCTTCTGGAATGTACACGTCCGCAAGTGCGGGAAGCGAAATGCGCGTGCGGCGCACCTCGGCCAAGAGCTGTTCGAAGGCGTGATCGGATCCCGAAACCGAGGCGGTGATCATGGCCTGAACCAAAGGCTCGCGCAGTTCGACCGAACCGCGACTGTTGCGATCGACCAGCAAGGAGACGACTTGCGAGGCAAAGTAGTTCACCCCGGTCAAATTGCGCGGGGGCGGGCGACTTTGCTCGTGGGACAGAAAATCTTGCATTCGTCCTACTCCGCCCAAGGGCACCCGCAAAGCCATTGGCTGAGTCTATCAGCACGACCGGGGACATCTGGCGCACAGTCTCCTTTAGGGGCGAGGAAATGTCAAAGACAATTGACAACTCACTAGTTAACGGCGGCGGTTCACTTTTTCAATACCCTGTATTTCCATGAGAATTGCCATGTTTACCCCCATTTTGGGGTTGGCAAAAGGCCAGCCATTTGGCGACAACTGTCAACTCAAATTGTGTAAGTTTTGGTTGACACATTCTGACCAGGGCGGCTAGGATCGGGGTGCGGATATGCTTTCTGAAAGCCAGCGGATGCCAGAGAATCGCCTTAACAGCCCCGCCCGTAAGCCGCTTTACACAGCGGCAGAGCGGGCAAGACGCGACGCCTCGGCTTGGACCTTGGTGCAGGGCATTCTGGCCCCTGTGCAGTTCTTGATCTTCCTCGTCTCGCTGGCCTTGGTGCTGCGCTATCTGGCGACGGGCGAAGGCTATTGGGCCGCGACGCTGTCGATCTTGGCCAAGACCGCGACGCTCTATCTTATCATGGTGACCGGCGCGATTTGGGAGAAGGTGGTCTTTGGCCAATACCTTTTGGCCCCTGCCTTCTTTTGGGAAGATGTGTTCAGTTTTGCCGTCATCGCACTGCATACGGCTTATATTCTTGCGCTTTGGACCGGGGCGCTGTCGCCTGACGCGCTGATGATCCTCGCCTTGGCCGCCTATGCGGCCTATGCGATCAACGCGGCGCAATTCGTGCTGAAGCTGCGCATGGCGCGGCTGGATGCGGCGGTGGCGGAATGAGCGGCGCCCTGCCCACCGTCGGCTGCTCCAACACACCCGTTCTGAAAGAGCGGGGCCAGCGCGAGGTGTTTTGCGGGCTGACCGGCATCATCTGGCTGCACCGCAAAATGCAGGATGCCTTCTTCCTTGTGGTCGGCAGCCGCACCTGCGCGCATCTGTTGCAATCGGCCGCCGGGGTGATGATCTTTGCCGAGCCGCGCTTTGGCACGGCGATTCTGGAAGAGAAGGATCTGGCCGGGTTGGCCGATGCCCAGACCGAGCTGGACCGCGAAGTTGCCCGCCTCCTGTCACGTCGGCCTGACATTCGGCAGCTCTTCCTCGTCGGGTCTTGCCCGTCTGAAGTGATCAAGCTGGACCTTCACCGCGCCGCCGAACGGATGAGCGCGCAGCATGCCCCCCATGTGCGGGTGCTGAACTATTCCGGTTCGGGAATCGAGACGACCTTTACCCAAGGCGAAGATGCCTGTCTGGCCGCGATGGTTCCGGCTTTGCCCGCCACCACTGCCAAAGAACTTCTGATCGTCGGCGCCTTGCCCGATGTGGTGGAAGATCAGGCGCTGGCGCTTTTGGCGGCGATGGGTGTGGGCCCGGTGCGCTGCCTGCCGGCGCGGCGGTCTGCCGATCTGCCTGCCATCGGCGCCAATACCGTCTTTGCGCTGGTCCAGCCTTTCCTGGGCGACACTCACGCGGCCCTGACGCGCCGTGGCGCCCGGCATCTTCCGGCCCCCTTTCCCTTTGGCGCCGAAGGCACCACCGCTTGGCTGCAGGCCATCGCCACCGAATTCGGTGTGGCCCCTGATCTCTTCGAATCCGTTATCGCAGCCCCCCGCGCCCGCGCAGAAAAGGCGATTGCGGCCGCGGCCGAGACCCTGTCGGGCAAGTCGGTGTTCTTCTTCCCCGACAGCCAGTTGGAAATTCCGCTCGCGCGGTTCCTGACCCGCGAATGTGGCATGACGGCGGTTGAGGTCGGCACGCCCTTCCTACACCGCGATCTGATGGCACCGGAACTGGCGCTTTTGGCCGAAGGTCCGACCTTGTCTGAAGGCCAAGATGTGGACCTGCAACTTGACCGCGTGCGCGCCGCGCGGCCTGATCTGACGGTCTGCGGCCTTGGCCTTGCCAACCCCTTGGAGGCTGAGGGTCTGGCGACCAAATGGGCGATCGAACTGGTGTTCTCGCCAGTGCACTTCTACGAACAGGCTGGCGATCTGGCCGCGCTCTTCGCCCGCCCCCTGCGTCGCCGCGCGTTGCTTGCGCCGTTGTCTCCCAGCTTGGAGGCCGCCGAATGAAGCTGACGCTCTGGACATATGAAGGCCCGCCCCATGTGGGGGCGATGCGGGTCGCCACTGGGATGAAGGGGCTGCATTATGTGCTGCACGCCCCGCAGGGCGACACCTATGCCGATCTTCTGTTCACCATGATCGAACGGCGCGACCACCGCCCGCCAGTCAGCTACACCACCTTTCAGGCCCGCGATCTGGGGGCTGATACGGCGGGTCTGTTCAAGACCGCCTGCCGCGATGCGGTGGAGCGTTTTCAGCCTGAGGCGTTGATTGTTGGGGCCTCGTGCACTGCAGAGCTCATTCAGGATGATCCCGCCGGTCTTGCCGAGAGCATGGATCTTGGGCTGCCAGTGATCCCACTGGACCTGCCCAGCTATCAGCGCAAAGAAGGCTTTGGCACCGACGAGACCTTCCTGCAGATCGTGCGGCATCTGGCCAAGCCTGTCGCGCGCACCGAGCAGATCACCGCCAACCTGATCGGCCCCACCGCTTTGGGGTTCCGCCACCGCGATGATATCGTCGAGGTGACGCGGCTTTTGTCCGACATGGGCATTGGGGTGAATGTGGTCGGCCCGATGGGCGCACGGCCCAGCGACATTGCCCGTCTGGGCGCCGCGCATTTCAACGTGCTGATGTATCCCGAGCACGCCGAAAGTGCCGCGCGCTGGCTTGAGACGAATTTCAAGCAACCCTACACCAAGATTGTGCCGATTGGCGTGGGCGCGACCCATGACTTTGTGGCCGAAGTGGCCCAGATCACTGGCCTGCCCGCCCGCGCCGATACCAGACGGTTGCGCCTGCCGTGGTGGACGCGGTCGGTGGACAGCACCTACCTGACCGGCAAGCGCGTTTTCATCTTTGGCGACGGCACCCATGTGGCCGCCGCTGCCCGCGTGGCACGCGAGGAGATGGGGTTTGAAGTGGCCGGTCTGGGCTGCTTCAACCGCGAAATGGCCCGACCGATCCGCGCCTTGGCCAAGGACTATGGCGTCGAGGCGCTGATTTCGGATGACTATCTTGAGGTTGAGGCCGCGATTGCCGCGCTGCAGCCCGAGATGATCCTTGGCACGCAGATGGAGCGTCACATCGGCAAGCGTCTGGGCATTCCCTGCGCGGTGATCTCGGCCCCGGTACATGTGCAGGACTTCCCCGCGCGCTACTCCCCCCAGATGGGCTGGGAAGGCGCGAATGTGCTTTTTGATACGTGGGTGCATCCCTTGGTCATGGGGCTGGAAGAGCATCTTCTGCACATGTTCCGCGATGACTTCGAATTCCACGATGCTGCCGGGGCCTCGCACCACGGCGGCGCGCACAGCCCGCGCCCGGCAGAGGCAGCCCCCGAACCTGTGGCTGCGTCCCCCGTCGTCGCGGCTGGTGGCGGGCAGGTCATCTGGCTGACGGACGCCGAAAACGAGTTGAAGAAGATCCCGTTCTTCGTGCGCGGCAAGGCCCGGCGCAACACCGAAACCTATGCCAATGGCAAGGGCGTCACCGAGATCAGCGTCGAAACCCTGTATGAGGCAAAGGCACATTATGCGCGCTGATGCCCCCATGACTGGCACCAAGGTTGGCTACAACGTCGTTGTGGTCACGCTGGACCAGCATGCGGCGGGCCCTGCGGCACGCATCACCCCGCGTCTGGCGCGCGACTTCCCGGGGCTGACCGTCACCGTTCATGCCGCCGCTGAATGGGCCGAAAGCCCCGCCGCCCTTGCGCGCTGCAAAGACGCGCTGGCGACGGCGGACATCATCATCGCCAACCTGATCTTCATCGAAGAGCACATCAACGCCATCCTGCCCGAGCTGACTGCGGCGCGGACGCGCTGCGATGCGTTCGTCGGGCTGATTGCCGACAGCGCCATCGTGCGACTGACGCGGATGGGCGATCTGGACATGGCCAAGCCTGCTTCGGCGGCGATGAGCCTGTTGAAAAAGCTGAAGCCCACGGCGAAAACCAGCGCCAATTCCGGCGAAAAGCAGATGTCGATGCTGCGCCGCCTGCCGAAAATCCTGCGCTGGATTCCGGGCAAGGCGCAGGATCTGCGCGCTTGGTTCTTGTCGATGCAGTATTGGCTGGGTGGGTCGGACGAGAACATCGAACAGATGATCCGCTTCCTTATCAGCCGCTACAGCACGCGCAAAGACTGGCGCGGCACCGAGGCGAAGGCTCCGATTGATTACCCCGAAGTTGGCCTTTATCACCCTGATCTTGCCGCGCGGATGACGACCAATCTGGCCGATCTGCCGCGCCCTGAGGGCACAAAGGCGACCGTCGGTCTGCTGCTCTTGCGCTCTTACATCCTTGCAGGCGACACCGCGCATTATGACGCGGTCATTCGCCGGTTCGAGGCGCAGGGCATCGCCTGTATCCCTGCCTTTGCTGGCGGTCTGGACGGGCGGCCTGCGATCAACAATTTCTTCCAAACCGCCACCGGCCCGCGCATTGATGCGATGGTGTCCTTGACCGGGTTCAGCCTTGTCGGCGGTCCGGCCTACAATGACAGCCCCGCAGCGGTCGAGGCGCTGACAGCGCTGGACCTGCCCTATATCGCGGCGCATCCGTTGGAGTTTCAAACGCTGGGCCAATGGGCCAACGCCAAGACGGGCCTTGGCCCGATTGAAACCACCATGCTGATCGCCCTGCCCGAGATTGACGGCGCGACCAACCCCACAGTGTTTTCGGGCCGCCACGGCGCGGATGGCTGCAAGGGCTGCGCCCGCGCCTGCACTGGGGCAGCTGAGGCCAAGGCCATGGCCCCCTGCCATGAGCGGGTTGAGGCATTGGCCGACAAGGTGCTGCGTTTGGCGCTCTTGCGCCGTCGTCAGGTGGCGGAACGCCGCGTCGCGATTGTGCTTTATGGCTTTCCGCCCAATGCCGGCGCGGTCGGCACCGCCGCTTATCTGTCGGTCTTTGAAAGCCTGCACAACACCTTGCACGCGATGAAAGCCGCAGGGCACGATCTGACCCCGCCGGAAACGGTTGAGGAATTGCGCGAGGCGGTGCTGAAGGGCAATGCCGCGCGTCACGGTCAGGTGGCCAATGTCGCAGCCCATGTCAGCGCTGATGTGCTGGTGAAAGACACGCCGTGGCTGTCCGAGATCGAGGCCGTTTGGGGCCCTGCCCCCGGCCGTCATCAGACAGATGGGCGTGGGGTGTTCATTCTGGGCGCGCAGTTTGGCAAGGTGTTCGTCGGCATCCAGCCGGTGTTTGGCTATGAAGGCGACCCGATGCGCCTGCTTTTTGAGCACGGCTTTGCCCCGACCCACGCCTTTTCGGCCTTTTACCGTTGGATGAAGCAAGACTTTGGCGCCGATGTGCTCTTGCACTTTGGCATGCACGGCGCTTTGGAATTCATGCCGGGCAAACAGGCCGGGGTTTCGGGCGCATGCTGGCCGGATCGGTTGATCGGTGGCTTGCCCAACGTCTACCTCTACGCCGCAAACAACCCGTCTGAGGCGACACTTGCCAAGCGCCGGTCAAACGCCATCACCGTCACGCACCTGACCCCACCCTTGGCCCAAGCCGGGCTTTACAAGGGCCTGATCGAGCTGAAAGACAGCCTGACCCGCTGGCGCGCATTGCCGACAGTCGCGCCCGAGCGCACGGATCTTGAGGCGCTGATTGCCGAGCAGGCCGCACTGGTCGATATGAGCGGACAAAAGCCTGCCGCCTTGTGGCTGAAACTGCTCGAGGCCGAAGATGCGCTGATCCCC
>Ga0315905_10003252_pt1 | contig 16802 bp, 19 predicted proteins | sample LakEriMetagenome_5_FD_203522 | JGI IMG/M metagenome (GOLD analysis project Ga0315905, IMG submission 203522) | Freshwater fungal communities from buoy surface, Lake Erie, Ohio, United States - Buoy 4 MA121 | ecosystem: Environmental > Aquatic > Freshwater > Lake | place: USA: Lake Erie, Ohio... | reverse complement strand
TAGAACCAGAAGAGGGATTAAACTTATCTAAAATAGTAGTAAGCCAAATCTTGCATTCAGATCTAAGGTCATCAATGTTTGGTAGGGTTGTAAATTTATAAGTAAATACAATTTTATCAACCATTTCATTAAAAGCTGGTTCAATGTAGATTACATAAAGCTCAGTCCTAATTTTATTATCAGTTGTTAGAGCATAATTTATTATTGCTTGTTCGTGAGCATCTGTAAAATAATTATTCTGCTTTTTCTTCATCATTGGCTGACTCCTCTTTCTCTTCACCTTCGCTAATAATGAAGGAATCACTAAACATTTTGATTTCTGTAACTGTAAGTTTCATGTGTTGAATGAGTCGTTGCAGTACAGGTTCACCATAAAACATTTCTAGTTGATGTACTGATTCTAAGTGTCCTGCTAATTCTTGCAGTTTCATTCTAAATTCAATAACACCTTCGGTAAATACAGATAGCTTTTCTAATAGCTTTCTTGTATACCAAAATAACAAGCCATTTACTATAATTGATAATAACAACAAGATTGATAAAGTAATCATAAGTCCCTATTCTTTAATTGTTTTTTTTGTTCTTTAAGATCTTTTTTAAATTCTTCGATCTTCTCTTTAACTATAGCACCATTTTTATTGCTTGTCAAATTATTGGTTTCTGGTTGTTTTGTTATTGTTGGAATTGATAGATTTTTCTTTAGTGTATCTGTTCCACAAGAATCACAATAAGAAAGCCTCTCATTGATTGAATGAGAGGCTTCTATAGTGCTCTCACAGCTTGTACAAGTGTAAGAGTATCTTGGCATCAGTTAGGCTCTATTGCGTCCATAGAGAGAACTGGAGGGTTTGTAACAACCAATCCATCTTCTGTTTCGATTAAATTGAATTCCTTAATAACTGGAACAATATCTGACTGTTCCATAAGTGATTTTTGAAGAGCCATCATAACTGCTCCTACTGCTTGATTTGAAAGTGTCATTTTTTTACTCCTTATAAAAACAAAGCTTTAACCCATCTTCTATATTAATTAATGGTGACCAACCAAGTTCTAACATTTTGCTTATATCTGCTTTTGTGTGTTTTACATCACCTATTCTTTCTGGTGAGCTTTTCCATTCTACCTTGTTGTACTTATTAATATAATCTTTAATATAATTCAATGATATAGATTTGCCACTACCAATATCATAAAAATTTCCATTAAATTTATCTTTATAATTCATACAAAATATGTTTGCCCTAACAACATCATCAACATGAATAAAATCTCTTGTTTGTTCTCCATCACCATCAATTCTTAAAGGCTTATTTAACCTAATCATTTCCATCCAAGCAGAAACAGCAGTAGAATATGCTCCACCATATTTTTGATCTTCTGAATAAAGATTGTAATATCTTAAGCAAACTGTATCTAGTCCGTAAAGTTCTGAATAAAGTTTGCACTCTTGTTCTGATAGTAATTTATGTAATCCATAAGGAGATTTTGGTCCGTTTCCGTCCCCATAAATTGCAGAGGAAGAAGAAAATATAAATCTTTTAACTTTATTATCTTTTGCCCATTCTAATAATTTTGAAGTTGCTAATACGTTATGCTTCATCGTATAGCTTGGGTTCAGTACGGAATATTCAACGCTTGGTAACGCTGCTAAATGGAATACATAATCAAAATTTTTATTCTTTGGTAGACAATCAGATATATCATGACCGTCCTTTAAATCAATACCAAATACTTCATAACCAGCTTCTTTTAGCTTGTTATATAACTTATTACCAATATATCCTTTATATCCTGTTACTAATATCATAATATTTTTTTAAGTCCTCTTCATACATCATAGCAGCTAATGATTTTAGATCTGTTTTAGGTTGCCAATTTAATATTTTATTTGCTTTTGAGGAATCACCAAGCAAATAAGGTACTTCATGTGGTCTAAACAGTCTTGAATCTATATCTACGTATTTACCAACACTTAAATCAGCATGTTCAAACACTAGATTCAAAAAATGTCTTACAGAATATGCTTTGCCAGTAGCAATAACATAATCATCAGCTTTTTCTTGTTGCAACATTAGCCACATAGCTTCAACGTAATCGCCAGCAAACCCCCAATCTCTAACTGCATCTAAGTTTCCAAGATAAAGTTTATCTTGTAATCCTAATTTAATTTTAGCTGCTGCCATAGTTATTTTTCTTGTTACAAATGTTTCCCCTCTTCTTGGAGATTCATGATTGAATAAAATTCCAGAACAAGTAAACATATTATACGATATTCTATAGTTTCTCATTAAATTATGAGCAAAAACTTTAGCATTTGCATATGGAGATGCTGGTGTGAGTCTGCTTTCTTCATTGTATGGATAGTTTGGATTATCACCAAACATTTCAGAAGAAGAAGCTTGATAAAATTTTGCATTTGGGCATATAGTTTTTACCGCTTCTACTAAATTCATAGTTCCCATTACAATAGTATTGATTGTGCTTTGTGGAATATCAAAAGAAACTCTAACATGTGATTGTGCAGCAAGGTTATAAATTTCATCTGGCTTATATTTGTTAAGTATTCTGTACATACATGATGGATCATCTAATTCAAAATATTCAAGTGCAAAATTTGCATGATTATAAAAATTATTAATTCTATCTGTACATAGTAAAGATGTTCTTCTTTTAAGACCAACAACTTTATATCCTTTAGACAAAAGCAGTTCAGCCAAATAAGAACCATCTTGACCAGTTATACCAGTTATCAATGCAGTTTTCATTTAATTCCTCTAATATTTGGGTAATTTAATGTAAACCAATTGCAAGTATTTGTCAAGGAAATATCAATATTGGTATAGTTATTTTTATCCCAACCCAAACCAATAAGCTTTGAATTATCTGATGGTTTTTTAAATTGGCCGCTTGGTTTAGAAACATCCCAAATAATTTTCCCATCGTATTGTAGTTTTGATGCTATTGATTCTGCAATTTGTTTAATCGTATACTCGTTAGTATTGCCAATATTGATTGGATTTTCATTATTATATTTTTCTAAAATAAACATTAATATTTTTGCCAAATCTTTTGAATATGTAAATTCTCGTAACGAAGTTCCATTACCCCATAAAACAACATCTTCTTTATTATGTTTTGCTTCATATATTTTTCTTATAATTGCAGGGATAACATGAGAATTATTTAAATCAAAATTATCATATTCACCAAATAAGTTATTTGGTACAGCAGTAATGAAATTACAACCATATTGTTTTCTGTATGATCTTGATTGTATATCAATCATTCTTTTTGCATATGCATATGCAAAATTAGATTCATGTGGTGGGCCATTATGTATTTGTTCTTCTGTAAGCGGATAGGACACTATATCTGGGTAAACGCATGTACTTAGCAATGACAAAACTTTTTCAACTTTGTAAACCATTGAATAATGTAAAACATTTGTATTAATTTTAATATTTTCTGTATAAAACTGTCCAAGTTGTTCCATATTTGCTTTAACGCCACCAACTTTTGCGGCTAAATGAATTACTTTTGTTGGCTTTAAATGTTTAAACATATATTTAATATCATTTTCACTTGTTAAATCGCAATTATCAGAAGAAGCATAAAAAGCATTAGGAGCAATATCTCTTAAAGCATTTCCCACCATACCAGTACCACCAGTTATTAATAACATATAAAATTCCTTATTTTTTAAATTTTTCTACACAATCATATACATAATCTGTGCATATTGCAAATGAATTATAGTCTTCGTAATCTCTAACTTGTTTCAATGATAGCAATGGAATAATACAATTTTCATTCATTCTGTTGTTTAAATCATGACACCATATAAATCCGTTACTTGTGAGAGTAAATCTATCATTTTCATGACAAAAAAACTTTAGTTCTTCCTTATAGTTCATAATAATTTGTAATGCTTCATATTCTTTTATATGAATCCATAAATTATCTTTTCTTTCTAACAACCATTCTATTGATATTTCATATTGAGCAAAATCATGTCCTAAAAATAACTTATTGTTTTTCATTCTTAAATCTATTTCTACATCAAATCCAAGACTTATACATTCATCTATATATTTTGGATTATTTTCTCTATTTTCTTCAATACCGTTAAGATTAGCCCTATGAGATATTACAATCATTTAAATCTCCTCTATTCTTTTGCTTCTATCTTCAACAAATAAATCATAATATGGTTTATCACATTTTAATTTATGAAACTTAGCTCCCCAAGCTTCAAGTTGATTTTTTGTAAAATCATACCAATCAATACCACTTCTACTACCCCTAGCTGTCCAATATATTATTTTATTACCTTCATCAAATAAATGATTTATTTTTTGTATATTCTCATGATTTGGAATAGCTTTTTTGTAATCTTTTTTTCCATCTAATGCTATTTCTTCCTCATAAAAACAAATTGTTTCATCTATATCAACGTATATTGTTTTCATTTAACACCATATTGATTCTATATTTTTCTTGTTCAAGATTTATTAATTTTTCTATCTGTTCAAGTGATAGAAAATTAGGAGTCAATCCACATTCAATAATTTTATTATATATTATATCATTTATTGACTTGTTATTTTTTTTGTTTACTGCTGCATCGGGGAATAGAATTCCATCGGTTTGCATTATATTTTTTATTTGTTTTTTTCTAGATAAAAGATATTTTTTAGCTAAATAATTTATTTTTTTTGTTAAATTAAAGCTTTTTTCAAAACTCAAAGAAGAAGCAAATATGCCATGATTTTGAATAAAAATTATTTCTTTTTGTGATGAATTAAGATGATTTGATAAAATTGCTCCTGTATCAAAACCAGGTGTAACATAATTAAAATAAGAATAATTAAAATTAAAATATAATTCATCAATTACAGATTCAGCTTCAGTAGAGCATAAAATAGTTAATAACTCTATTGGATGTGTATGTATAGTGGCTTTATTTAGATGTAAATGTGCATCCATCTCCATTGAAGGACGACCATACTTGAATAAACAAGTTAAAGGATGGTCTATTTTGTATATACAAAAATTTTCAAACATTTGAATATCTGCTAAATTAATACCAGAAGATGAAATTATCATCTTATCTTCAAATTTTAATGAAGTATTACCTCCAATATTTTGAGTTAATTTACTGTTTGAACCAATTTTTTTAGAATATTTTATAAAACTTAGAATTTTATTATAATTTTTCTTGATTAATTTAATCAAATTTAAATTTTTATTTGTTTGATCAATAAAAATTAGTTTAATTATATCTTCTTGTTTTTTTGATTTTAATTTAACAATTTTAATTATAATGTCTGCGTATTGCTTTTGAGGTAATATGTATTTTTCTTCATCTGGTAATCTTTTTTTGATGGTTTCAATTACGTGTTCAACTGTATACCCTCTTTTTAGCGTATCTCTTTTTGTTTTCCATTCGGTTTTTAACATTTCATCAGTATCGATAAAAATTTTTACATCAGCTAAATCTCTTAATTCATTATCATAGAGAGTGTGTAAGCCTTCATATATGATAACATCTTTTGGTTCTAATGTTATTGGATCATCAAATAAGCCAGTATCATGATTATACAGCTTTCTTTCAATTAGCTTCATATCTTTTAATTGTTTTAATTGAGTCTTTTCTTCTTCAAGATTGTTAGCTGCTGGATCTAGGTGTGTGAACTGTTTCCAATTATCACTATACCTATCCCATCGGTGGGAATCATCACCACTTATTATTAAAGAATTATCAAAAATACAAGAAATTAATTTAGATATAGTTGTTTTTCCTACGCCAGAAGGTCCAGTTATCGATATAAGTTTACAACTTTTCATAATATTCGCCATACTTAGTTACCATCATTTAACGCTATCCTCAAAAAAAATATAATTATTTGTATCAGAATTAGATATTAGTTCATTTTCTTTATAAAAATAAATAAGTAAATTTTTTTTTATAGAAGAAGAAAAATATGAAAAATTACTATGTTTTTGAGACATTATTAATTTTTTACTATTTGAAAGATAATATAAATCTATGTAAGTCTGCTCATAATCAAAATTAATTTGTGGAGTTTCTATTATATTACATACATTTGAAATTGTTTCATTAAAATATTTTTTTGTATCTTCGCAATCTGAACAAATATAGACATTAATTTTCTTTTCTTTATTATTTTGAACTTCATTTAAAATACATTGGATAGTTTTGTCATTTAAATTTTGTAATTCACTACTATGAATCTCTAAAAAAAAGTTGGGTAAGCTGTTTACTTTATCTGTTCTTCTAAGATGTATAGCTAGATCAATGTTGTCGCTTGTATTAAATAAAGATACTAGTTTATCTTTAGGTGTAAATTGAGACAAACATTCATCGTGAAATTTGTAAAATTCTAATTTATTTAGGTTATATTTTTCAGAAAATGTTTTTCTATTAAAAATACCACCTAGATAATCATTAAAATAAAAATAATATCCTTCTTTATTTGAGTCATTGTCATTTAAAAAATATACATTATTAGGTAAATTAAAATAACTACACAAATTATTTTTTAAATAATCTGACCATCTTGATTTGGGCCATGTTTTTAGTTGAAAATCATTAAACTGTAGATCTTTTTGACCTTCGGGCCAGTATAAATATAAATCACAATTTATCATATTTGCGTATGCTGCTACTAAAAATAAATCTTGTAATCTATCACAAAGACCAGATTTTGTTACATTTGTCCAAATCATTTTTTGTCTTTTTTCCATCATATAATACTCCAATTTTCTGGTGTTGGGTTTGTATATATCTTAGTATCTCTATCATTTCTATTTAACAAATGTAAAAATTTGGGTTTATTTTTTATTTTTTCATTAACAAAAGATAAAAAATATATTAAAACTGAGTAGCTTGAATCTATAAAATGAATTTCTTTAGCATTCTCTAATACACTTATTTGATCAATCATGTTATTTGATTTACCATTAATATGATAAATAGGAAAATTTTTATTTATCATATTAATATTATATCCACGACCAATATCATCGTGGACAACAAGGTATTCACTACCAACTGTAGAACAAACATATTTATAGTTTTCACTTTCAGAAAGAATTTCTCTAGAAATATAGAAACTATTTGTTCTAAATAAAAGTGGTATTTTATGATAATCATAAAATGCATGTGAAAAAGAAGAACCTTTAATTATTTCTTTTGATAAGAATTCTTGCCATCTTACAGTATCGTTGAAACAACCTATTTTTATATTTTCAAAATTATTATAATTTGTATAATCAACATATAAACATTTTGTATTGTCTCTTGGACAAGAAAATGGATTACCGATAGTCATACAATTTAAACATGCACTTTTACCATCATATTTATTTGTTATATCTGGTATCTTGCACATTATGTTGGGAACATCTTTATACATTTCTTGTATAACTCTTAATCTAGACTCTGATGATGCAAAAACAGTAAGTGTTTTAAACATTTGTGCATAATACATACAAATTGCGTTATTTGTAAATAAATCTCCAAAACCTTGGTGATGTATAATGGTTGCGTTACTTAACATAAGTTATATCATTTGTAATACTATATGGATGATGTTCGCATTTATTAAAATAATCTCTCCAATAAATATAAGTTTTATAATCATCGGGTGTACCCCAACAAATATAATTTTTAACTTCAAAAGCTCTAACTGTCAAGCCATTTTTTATATTTTGATTTAAAACGTCATCTACATAAAATTCACCATTAGTTGTTATGTTTTCATTAAGATTTTTATAAAATCCATCTAAAAAGTATTTTGCTTTTCTAAAGAACATTGTTCCAATAATTGCATGAGTCTTTAAAGGATCTTCATAAATAAACTTTTTGCAGGATACATGACGTATTTTATCATTTTCATCTACATCTAACCATGCATAAGAGTCTGGTTTTACTTTACTTGTTTGACTGTTTCTAAATGTCCAAACAATAATATCATTTTCTAAGTTATTAACTAATTTTAAATACTTTTCTGTATTATAATAAACGCCATTATCACACGCAGATATAATTATTGGCTTCTCTGGGTCGATGTTAGACTCTTTTATGCCTATTTCACAAGTACATGCTTGACCTTTGGTTGTTTTATCAATTGTAACAATTTGATTTTGTGGATAATATTTATCTAACTTTTCTTTTAAGCTATAATTGTCTATATGTTCTTTAAGGCAAATGAAAATATTATTTTTAGATTTTGGTAAACAATTTACTGCTTGTATTACCATTGGTAATCCATTTACATCTAACAATGGCTTTGGAACATCATAACCATTTTCAAAATAACGGCTACCTTTACCAGCCATTGGTAAAATTAAAGTTGTTTCTGGGGAGTCACCTATAACTGGTTGTAGTTTTGTGATGTTACAAAAGTATTCTGACCATGATTTATAAATTTCTAAATCATATGGTGTACCCCACTGTAACATGTTCTCTATTTCATGTATGTTTACTTTTAAACCGTCATTTACCATCAAGTTATAAACTAAACTAACGTAATATTCATTGTTTATTTTAATATCTTTTTCTACTAACAGTTTAAAATATTTTTTTAATACTGATCCTTTATTGAAGTAATATGTTCCATTTGACGCATATTCGTTCATTCTATTGTTGGTAAAGCTTTGTTTTTCTTTTATTTCTAAAAGTTCTTTGTTTTCTTCTCTGCAAAAAGCATAATTATCGGTTCCAAGCATGTGTGGATGAAATCCTTTATAACAAGCTATTGCGCCATCAAAATTTCCATTTCTTGCGTTTTCTAAAAATTTATTAAAACTCCAATGAGTTCCATAGTCGCAGTAACTAACAATAACCTCTTCATTATCATCAATATGATCTACAACTTTTAAAACTGCGTCTACTGGCCCTTTTGCCGTTTCTATGCTAAATATTTTAGCTTTTGGAGATAAAGATAATAAAATTTTTGTCATATTAGTGTTTTTGATGTGTTTTTCATTACATATAAATGTAACATTTGTAACATCTGGAAAAAGATCTAATACGTGTTTGATCATTGGATACCCATCTACTTCAATCAATGGTTTTGGTAGTTGATATCCTGCTTCTACAAATCGTTTTCCAAGCCCAGACATAGGTATTACTAATTGCATTATTATATCTCCAATTTTTCTGTTTATTTTTAATAACTAAAAAATAAACTTAGTATTAACTTACTATAGTCCAATTTTTTAAGTTTATAGGATTTAATTTTATTTGATTTTTATCTTTTAAGAGTCCACCACTTCTTTCATATGGGTATAGAAATATTTTTTTATTTTTAAACATTTCATATTTAGCATCTAGTAAATAACACATAGAAGCCCATGCAGAATCAACTAAATGTAATTCTTGACTATTTTCTAAAATTTTAATATAAGAAAATATGTTTTTTACTCTACCATCTAAATTAATTTTTTGATATAAATTATTGTCACTTAATTTTAAATTAATTGGATAATAGTTTGGTTCATGATACAAAACATAATTTGTTCCATACTGTTCTGTAAATTTTTTATATTCTTCTTCTTCCAATTCAATATTTCTTTTAAAGTAAAAATTATTTATTATTTCACAATGAGATATATGATATAGATTGTAAAATCTACTAACAAAATGCTCTATTTGGTTGCTACAAGCAAAAGCATTTTTAAATTTATCATTTCTATAACAATCGTGCATACCATGAAACAATATATCACCATCTACTATGGCTGGTATATGTTTGTTGGATTCAAACGTAACATTATTAAACTGCGATATGTAATAAGAAACTAATTCATATGAATCTTCTCTATAAAAACAAATTAATTTATCATATTTTTTAGAATAATAATTAATTAAAGGAAAACAGTTAATTATATCTGTCCAACCCTGGTGGGCATAAAAATAACCTTTTAGCATTTTAGTTGTTTTAAAACTCCTTGTATATTACAAACCCATTCTGAATTAAGACCATTATCTAGTAATGTAACATCTTCTTTTAAAACATTAATTTTTTCAAATTTTTGTTGTAAATTCCAACCAGATATTTTAGTGTTTGAATATTCAATAGTTAAAAACTTATCATGAATATCACATATTTCTCCTACAATACCATCTTTTGTTTTAATTCTCATATATTTTTTATACATCTTATCACTAAAATGGTTAGTATCAGTATATAAAATATTATTTTTATGGTTTATGCTAAATAAAAATCTTTTATTTATATTTAAGAACTCTGGGGAACATATGGTAACCGCTTTTTTTAATTTTTCACAAAACAATAAGTTGCACATACCACCACCTATTGAACCAACAACGTATTCAGCATTTATAAATAAATTAATTTTTTCAATTGTTGATAAATTTTCTGTAAAGATTTCTTTAAAACCTTCAATTTTTAATTGTTCAACCAATTCATCTTCATTTACCATTCTTCTCTTGGTTGTATAATTTGTTCCTATATTAGAAAAATCATTATGAATCCAAGATCTTCTTGAAATATAAATTTTTTCTGGTGTTTTATCTGTATTGTTTCTGATCTTATTTTTTAATAAGTCATAAATTTGATATATTTCATTTCTAGGTGGTAGATTAGAGTCAATACCATGTGTATAAGAACTAGAAAATAAAACTTTTTTATATTTTGCACCATCGTCTAAGAAAATTATATCTTTTACGTCAATATCCAATAAATTGAGTATTTCATTAACAAATTTATAATTTTCTTTTTTAAACGAATTTGGATAATTCATTAAAAGTTTAAGATCTTTAATTTCTTTTTTTAAATGTAAAAAAGTATATAAATAAGGTAGTGAATCATATAAAAAATGATAATAGTTATCTGTATTATACACAAAATAAAAAACTGTATCTGTAACTTCTACTAAATTTTTTTTAGTAAAGGAAAATGTTGTTTTATTTTCAACATCCTTTAAAGACATAATTTTTTCTTCTAATGGATTAAATAATTTATTTTCTTTATATGAATAAACTAAGCAATTAGGATAATAAAGATTGTCACCAACAAAGCAACAATCATTTAAAGAATAAATATTTATTATTCTATCGTTTTCATCTTTAGGAAGAAATAATGTTTTATTTTTTAAATCATATAAATTATGAATTATCAATTTGATTCTCTAGCTAATTCACAATTTCTACATAGTAAGGAATCTGTATTATCGTCATTGCTTAATTTGTTAAATATTTCTTTAATTTCATCACTTTCAAATAACGATTCATAACTTTGTTCTAATAAATTTCCTATTTTATGTTCAATTGAATAGTCCATGCAACATAACACAATGTCTCCGTTTGGCAATAATACATTATGATTTAACAATGGAGCTGCTGTGCATGTTAATTTTCCATTTTTTCTTTTAGAAATAGTTTTACCTTCAAATTTTTCATTTTCGTTTGATAGATTTCCTGCTCTAGTTATTGCAATAAATGATGCTAATTTTTTAGGTATTATACTACTGATTTTAGTATCTGTTAAACCTCGTCTGCTCATGGACATAAAATCTATTGAACCTTGAATAATTTTTTGTTGTATTTCTTGATTATTTAAGAAGTATTTTAAATTTTCAACATAAGTATCGGTAACTTTAGCTTTAAAGTTTTGTTCATCATCTGGTAAGTGTATAACTAACTTATATTTATTATCAAAAGAAATCGTAGATAATAAATCTAAATCTTCTTTATTTGCTCCAACTAAAGTTGAGTATACGCAAATTTTATGTCCTTTATCTATTGTATACTTGATCATTTTTGAACAATCTTTGGATGCATATGGTTCAGACATTCCAGAAAAATGAATATCTACCCATGTAGGCACTTTATCTAGTATTTGTTTGTATTTTTCAAATGATAAAACTTTATTATTATAGTTTAAATCATTTTGAAGTTTAAAATTTTTAATTAAGCTTGTCTGTGGACAAAAAGAACACATAACAGGACAACCTATAACTGTTGTTATTTCTAAATTTGCAGTTCTTTTAAACGCTTCGTTGAACATTATAAATTACCTCTATGTAAGTTAAAAATTTGTGGATAAGTAGAGTTTTTATATTCATTTATAAAACTATTTCCATATTGACTAGGATCACGATAAATTGTTATGTTATTTTTAATTGCAACATTTGTTAATATTGATTGGTCGTGTCTATGCTCTTTAAACTCTGCAAAATTGTTAATAGATGGAATATCCGTTATCAGTTTATCTACTTTACAAAATTTTAATACTTCTCTAACAAACGATACAGACCGATTACTTTTTTTATATAATTGTGGGGCACCACATACTTGTTGCGAATTATAATATTTTTGTTCAGTACAGCCCATCAATTCAAAACAATCATATTTTGTCCAAACTTTATTTAATTGATTATGAACTTGAAATAAACAAATATCATCATTTTTTGTTAAATCAAACATATATTTTAAAGATTGTATTGGGTACATACCAGAGTCTACATACATAATAACATCTTCTTCATCAGATTCTTCTAAAGTTTTTAATATTAAATATGGTTTCCAAAGCCAATATCCACTACCTTTAGATTGTTTTAATATATTATAGTTTTGTTTTATAAAATTATTATCTAAGTCATTTTGACTATAATTAATAACTTTATCTGCTCCCATTTCATAAGCTTTTTTTTCTAAAACTTTTTGACTTTCTAGAAATCTGCCAGTAGCGAAACTAATAACTTTATTCATTTTATATTTTTCTCAATAAGATTGAAAATATTATAATCATTAAAATATTTTTGTTTTGATTCAAACAAAGATTGTTGATATTTTTTATTTGAATTTAGCGTGATGCTTTTTATTTGCTGAACTACTGAGTCCGAATCTATATCTAAAATTTGATATGAATTAGAATTATACAATTCACTAACATTTGGACAACCATAGTAAATTGGAACCGTATTGTTGATAAAACAATCAAATAACTTTTCTGATGCATAATTGCTTTCGCATGAATTCTCTACAGCTATACTGTATTCATATTGTCTTAAAGTTTCGTGTTTGTTACTGGTTGGGCCTTTATATCTTTTGTCGTTGATATTCCAGCCTCTGCCATAAAAATCAAAATCTAAATCACTTTGAAGTAATTTGCTTACTAATGTGTGTCTTTTTGTATAATTATGAGAATTCCAATTTAAATTATTTGGTGCATTTAAAGAAGAAACGATAATACACAATTTTTTTCTATTATCAATAGAATCATAATTTATAAAATAATCTTTATTAATAAAATTATGGTGACTATAAAACATATGAATTGGTGTTTCAACAATACCTTTATAAGACTTAAACATAGAAGAAGATTGACAAAATATTTTTGAGCAATAGAAATGTAAGTTTCTATCATAATTTATATTACCAATTGGTTCCTGTAGTAAACCAAAAACTTTATCTCTAGAAGTTTTTATGGTTCCAGAGTATCCATTTATTATCAATAAGTAATCATAATCATCTTTTTCTGTTAAAATAATTTGTGTGTTGTTACTATAACAATTATTCATAGTAACAAACATATTATGATCATTATCGTAATTAGATACTACCTTTAACTTCATATATCAACCTTTAATAATGTAAAATTATTATTTTCATTTTTTTCAATAATTTTATAATCAATATTATTAATACCACTATCAAACAAGTTATTGTTTAACGATCTATAATATTCTCTATTTTTAGTAGTATAAACTGATGGGGCGTCACCGTAGGTATCTCCATTTGGTTTATGGAATAAAGAAAAATATTTACCCTTTCTAATAGAAAATGGAATGCTTCTTACTTTGCATCTAGTTGCAAAGTCTTCATCTTCGACACCCCATCCCCAATACTCATTAGAATAACCATTAACTTTAACAAAACTTTGTTTGTCAATGAGAGTTACGCCGCCTAGTTCAGTATCTGGTCTTGGTATGAAATTAAATTGGCTTACATAATAAGACAATTTACATACTCCATTAACAAATGTATAGTCACAATTTTCATCAGTTGGCAACATATCTATATCGTGAAAAGAAAAATAACTACTTTCTTGGTTTTCAAGAAATCCAACATTTAAAAGTTTTGCTCTGTTGAAAGGCTTATCGTTGTTTTGTTCAACAACGATAAGTTTATAATTAATTTTATTTTTTAAAAAATTATTCATATGTGGAATAAATTTTTTTAAATGCATTTCTCTATTTCTATATGGAACTATTATAGCAAGATTATTCATTAAAATTACCTACAAGCTCTGAAAAACTATCATCTTCTGGTAGGAAAAAATTGATATTAAATTGTTTTGTTAATAGATCTTTTTTCATTGTTAGAGATGCAGCTCCAGTTGAAAATTCAGTATAAGTTTCATCATTATGCCAAACAAGTGATGCTTCATTAAAATCCAATTTATACTTATTGTTTATAAGGTCAAAAGAATATTGAACATCTTCTGGGACTTGTCCTTCTCTATCAGCATAAACTAATCTATCCTCATTCCACTTTGTTGTACCAAAAACACTTTTTCTTATCAAGAAAAAAGCACTACTTTGATAGAGCGTTTTATCATAATTTGGATGAGTATAATCGACAAGCCTATGTGGTTGAAGTGAAGATCTATCCCAATATCTAGTACCATCTGGGCTGTATACTTTGTTTCCTAGTACTTCCCATCCGTTTTGTAGTGAATAATTGATTGTATCTTTCATCCATTCTTTATCTAGTACGATATCGTCATCACACCAAGCAATAACATCATATTTTGCTACTTCTGCTGCTTTGTTTCTGAGAAGAGCTACTTTTCTTGAGTGAGCTTCTTCTTTTCTATCAATTAATGTTACACCTTCAATATGTTTAAAATTATCTATATCACCACAAAGAATAATTTCTACTGGCTTTTCAGTTTGAGCTTTTATGGATTTAATAGTAAGTTCTGTCTTTTCTGGTCTTTTTCCGTTTGTTGGAATACAGAAAGACACTCCATCAAAATCTTGTGGCTTAACGTTTGATTTTCCAACTATTTCATTTACAAATTGTTCATAAATTTTATCAGAAGCAAATTCTTTCTCAATATGAGCTGCAAGACGTTTTGCCTGTCCACGATATCTATCGTGATCTTTGTAAACCGCTCTCATTTGCGTTTTAGCAGAGTTTCCAACAGGGAATGCCCACATAGTATCCTTTTCAATTACACCGTTCCAAACGGCTTCTGGTTGCACTGGTTGGAGTGTGAAATCTACTCTTGCAAAGTGAGGCTTAACTTTACCTTCCTTGTTTTCACAGTACATGAAGTCTGTATGACCAGACCATTCAGTTGTGATTACTGGAAGTCCATAACCAGCAGCTTCAAAAATAGGAAGACCAAATCCTTCACCGTGTGATAGAGATATTAATGCTTTAACTTTTGGATGGGTATAAAGAGAAGTTAACTCTCCTTCACTCATATCCCCATGAAGAAGATAAACTTTACATTTTCTATCTTTGTAAGCAGAAAGGAATTGTTGTAAGTTGTTTGTAACTGCTTCTCGATCAATTTGTGAAGCACCACCAAGATGGGTTTTGCAAATAAGACCTACATTATCATTTTTAAATTCTTCTACAAACCATTTAACAGTATTGGCAAAGTTCTTTCTTGGTCCTGCTTGAGCTACAACAAGAAAATTAAAGTCTGTTGTAAGATCCAATTCAATTGAAGTACTTTCACCTTTTCTAGCAGAGTAGTTTACTACTTCGATTGGTCTATTTACTTTAAAGTTTGGAATCTGTTGACCAGTTCTTTGATCTGTTGCGGTAAATACACCATTATCAAAGCCTTTTTTAGCAAAGCTAGATACAACAATAATCTTATCCATTTCGTTGGATGGTTGTACCCAATGTGGAGAAATCTTATTTACTTCAATTCCTGCTGTATAACCAACATTTATTGGAGCAAGTTTCTTCCATTCATTTGGAATAGTAATCTGAAGTGACATATCGTACTGTGGTTGATTATTAGAAGCTTGCGTGTATTGCACAGTCTTCATAATAACTGAATCAAACCACTTACGCTCTTCGTTGTCTTCGTGAATCCAACCACATTGGCCCCAAGCGGTAGGGGTTAGATAAATGTCGAATAGGTCTTCTCTTGAACGTAGTGCTCTAAGGGCAAATCTAGATTGTTCGCCATAACCAGAAGTTGTAAGTGCTGGTCCTGTTACAAGTATTTTCTTTTTCATGCGATTTCTTTAAGCTCCCAACCTTTGTAGTTTCTTTCAGACCATACACCTTTGTTATATGTATCGGTCATAATTTTATCCCAACGATTAATAAAATCAGTAAAGTTAAAATTATCTATAACGTGTTGTCTACCTGCTTGTCCAACTAATTTTCTTGTTTCTTGTGGAATGTTTGCAAAGGTTTCAAGAGCACCTACAAACTGTTCTTCACTTATTCTATCTTCGTAAATAAATGGAACATCTTGTGAACCAATTACTGCTTGTGATGATGGGACTATTTCAATACCAAATAATTGATCTCCATTTCTTACTTGGTCTTGTAATCCACCTGTCTTTGTTACAATGATTGGTGTCTCACAAGCAAGTGATTCAAGGGTTGCAAGACCAAAGCCTTCTGCATCTGAAATGTTTATTGTTGCATCTGCTGCATTATAGAAAAACGCAAGATTCTCTGGTGGTACTTTTTGTTCTGAAATTAATACCTCACGATTTACAAGTCCCAATTCTCTCATAATTGCTTGTAAGTCTTGTCCGTTTACATC
>Ga0315905_10003251_pt1 | contig 16803 bp, 18 predicted proteins | sample LakEriMetagenome_5_FD_203522 | JGI IMG/M metagenome (GOLD analysis project Ga0315905, IMG submission 203522) | Freshwater fungal communities from buoy surface, Lake Erie, Ohio, United States - Buoy 4 MA121 | ecosystem: Environmental > Aquatic > Freshwater > Lake | place: USA: Lake Erie, Ohio... | reverse complement strand
CATCATCGAAATCCATCTAATTTAGAAGGTGATAACTTTCTGCTTGAGTAGCGGGCTTTCAGCCCGTACCGAACCTATGCACTTTCAGTGCATAGTGGTTCAGTTTAGTTGCGGGTTATTCTGCTTTGATGGGGCCGACGGCGATCGCCAATGAATTGCCCTTTTTGGCTGTCACTAATGGACGGGATAGCTCATTGACACCGTCTTCAGAAGTAACCGCTACCCTTGATCCCAACGCGGCCCAACTGTTACAACAAATCCAACGGTTCAAGGAAGTAAAACAGGAGCAAAAGTTTCTCGCCACGGATAGAGGGAATTACATGGCCCAGGTAACGAATGTCAGTGAGTTGCGGGATGTGCAACCCAGTAGTTGGGCCTATGAAGCCTTACAAAGTTTAGTGGAACGCTATGGCTGTGTGGTGGGTTATCCTGATCGCACCTTTAGGGGGGACAGAGCCTTATCTCGATGGGAATTTGCGGCGGGGTTGAATGCCTGCATGGGGACAATGGAGCGATTGATCCAAGAGAATGTCGCGGTGCTGCGGGAAGATTTGGATAAATTAAAACGACTAGCCCAGGATTTTCAGGCGGAATTGGGAGCGTTGGGGACAAGGGTTGACAACTTAGAAACGCGGGTTTCCTATTTAGAAGATCATCAATTTTCAACGACGACCAAGTTATTTGGGGTTTCCACTTTATATGTGGCGGGAACGGCTGGGGATAAAACGGCCGCAAGCTATATTCCCTCGGTTAATGGTGTGAAAGAAGTACGCCCCTCCCAGGAGTTGGCTAATCAAACGGTGATGCAATATTCCACGTTGCTTTCCTTGAATACGAGTTTCAACGGTAAAGATAATTTGTCGGTGGATTTGTGGACGAGTAATGTTACGCCGTTTAGTGGGCCAATTTTTGGTTTTACCCCCAATGTGACGGGAACCTATCAATCCCGTTTGTCGTTTGATGCCCCGCCCTATAATAATCAACTGCAAATTGCGGATTTAATCTACAAATTCCAACCCCTTGATAATTTATCGGTGTTTGTGGATGCGTTGGGGGGTGAAGTGTCTGGGGAATTGCTCTACTCAACCCAACCCTTTACAGTGTTTGCGCCCTATACCACTTCCATTAGTCGTTTTGGTCGTTTTGATCCCATTTATTATCAAACTTTGGCCCGTCCAGGGGTGGGAGCCAATTATAAATTCAGTGATCAGTTTGCCTTTGGGGCGGGTTTCTATGGTGATTTTAATGCCAGCAATCCTGAACAAGGGTTTTTTGGCGGTGGCAATGCGGCGATCGCCCAGTTCAGTCTGTTTCCCACGGATAGCTTGGGCATGACCCTGACCTATGTGCGTTCCTACAACCAAGCGGGGCGCTTTGTGAATGTCTCTGGACAAACGGGCAGTCTTTATGCGGATCAACCCTTTGGAACGGCGATCGTTCCCGCTAGTCCCAGTTTATCAGCTACCATTCCGGTTTCCATTGCCACTGCGGCCGATCATCTCAGTTGGGGTTTTGGTTGGCGACCCATGGAGACCCTAGCATTGACGGGAGATGTGGGCGTTGCCTTTGCCCATGCCCAACAGGATAATCCGGCCTATGGTGTTTATAAAGGGGACGGTGCAACGCTATTTGAGTGGAATGTGGGGCTATCCCTTGTAGACCTGTTTAAAGAAGGAAACATCGGTTCGATTATGGTGGGCAACCCTTACAGAGTCGTCAATCAGGGCAGTGGGGAACTTAAGCCAGAAAGTGATACAGCATGGCACATTGAAATCGCCTATCAACACAGAATTAATCGCAATATTTCGATACAGCCGGGTTTCTTGGTGGTACTCAATCCCGAAAATAACAACAGTAATCCAGCCATTTGGGTCTGGCAGTTAAAAACCCAGTATATGTTCTAGGGTTTGCCGTCAAATTTTAACCTTTTATTCTTTCTAATTACTTTTTTGGTAAATCATGGAACCCAAAGATATTGAGCAAAAACAACCGGAAAACGTTTCTGAAACAACCAACAAATCTCGCCGCAATTTTATTCGTAACGCCGGTTTAGCAGGACTTACCGCCGGGGCAACAACCTTAGTGGGACGGGATCAAAGCGGTGAACCGGCCAACGCAGAAACCCCTAAAACCGATGGGGCGATCGCCGATGAAGTCCGAGCCATGCATGGTGGTGCGCCGATTTATGATGCTCCATTTAAAACCGCCGATGGTATTGAACCTGTATTACCGCCCTTAAAAGAGCGAGTTTTAGCCCTCAAGCAATTACTAATCGAGAAAAAACTGATTAGTGATCAAGCCATTCAAGGTTTTGTTAATTACTACGAAAATATTGTGGGGCCCCACTTCGGGGCGGCGGTGGTGGCCCATGCCTGGAAAAACCCTGATTGGCAAGCGAAATTATTAGCGCCCCCCACAGATCAACCCTTCCAGGCTGCCCTATTAATACGGGATTTTCTCTTTAATACCCCCAACCCTGACACCGGCAAACCCTATTTAAGTCCTGAGATTACGTTTGGGTTAACCATTGGGCCGGAAGGAGAATATATCCGCATTGTGGCCAACGGGGAACAACAACAGGACGGCAAAACCATTTTTGTCCACAATTTAGTGACCTGCACCGTTTGTTCTTGCTATCCCCAAGCCCTGTTAGGAACCCAGCCCATGTGGTACAAATCCCAACAATACCGTGCCCGGAGTGTGGCCGATCCCTTTGGTATTTTGGTGGAATTTGCCGAAGATGCCAATCAAAATAAGCCTGAACGTCTACAACAATTTAAGAATTATGGAGCCAAAATTGATGAATTACGGGTGTGGGATTCCAATTCCGAAGTGCGCTTTTTTGTGATTCCTGAAATGCCAAAAATTTGGGGAAATTTGAGCGAAAATGAATTGCGTAAACGGGTCACTCGTAATGCCATGTTGGGAGCAGAAATTCTTTATGTTTAGTTAGATTTAGTAGAAGTGTTACAATAGGCTATCGTTTTTCTACCGAATCAGCCTTTCTCAATTTAAAATTTCTCACATTATTTGAGTTAATTGGCCATGAAACAAACCCTAAATAATATCCAAGTCAGTGACCTGCCCAACATCATTAATAATTTGGGTTTCAATTCCAATCAGGTGATTAATTTAACCATTGAATCCTCAGACTTTCCAGAAGATAGCCTGTTAAGTGTGATGGATCGCATTGGAAAAAAGCTCAAGAAAATGGCTTAACTGAGGAAATTTTAGATGAACTTTTAGCCGATGAATCCTAGCACCATTGTTGTTGACACGAACGTGTTAATTAGCGCTGTTCTCAGTCCTAATGGCACTGCAAAGGAAGCATTTGTCAAGGTGATCGCCTATTTTCAACTGATCCAAAGTCAGGCAACCTATGAGGAATTAGTGACCCGTCTCCAAAAGAAAAATTTGACAAATATATTTCCCTTGAAGACAGAAAGCAATTTTTAGAACGGGTTAAACTTGACAGTTATTTTTTGACCGTGGAAGTCAAAACAATGATTTGCTCAGACCCCGATGACAATAAGTTTTTAGACCTGGCATCAATGGGAAAAGCTATTTATTTATTAACGGGGGATCAAGACTTACTAACTCTCGATACTTATGAAAATACTAGAATCATTCAACCGGCATTATTCCTAGAAATGATCTTGGTATGAATAGGTTATTTGAATTTAATTGCATTAGAAACATTACAAAATTTTGGAGGTAATTAGTTATGGAAGGGCCCCATTACAATGCTGGTTGGACAGGTTATGGCAAAATTCCGTTTAAGGATCAACCCGATGATCAAGGCTGGTTAGAACCATGGGAAGGGGAATTGGGGGCGCTGTTTGCATCCCTCAGTACGATCTTTGAAAGGGGTTTAAAACCCGGCCAACCTGACCCTTTTTGGGGTTTGGATGCAGCACGGTGGGGACGGGAAACGATGAATCCCCGCGATTATATTAATAGTACTTATGATGGACTATGGTTAGAAACCCTGTGTTCAATGTTGACCCTTTATGGCGATCGCCTTGGGGTGCCGTTTTCTGAGTTAGAGAAGCGTAAAATTACCACTGCCGCGATGCAAGAACGGTTTAAAGCGATCCGAGCAACGGCTTTTCAACAGGTTGTTCCGGGTTGTGGGAAACCTGACGATAACGGACTGTATCAATCTGCTAAATATGATCCTGCTGTAACGGGTTCCATTGAGGCGATCGGGAAGAACCCTAAATTTAAAGTGGGAGAAAAAGTGCGTTGTATTCACCAATTAAGTGCTGGTCATACCCGCGAATATCCTTATTTTCGGGGTAGTGTCGGGACGATTGTTACTTATTATGGTTTGGCAGCAGAAAAACGGGACGACAAAGGACAGATTGAATTTCAAGGGGTATATTATTCTCCCTATCCTGATATTGCCTGTCGGGGACTACAAAAATTCTATACGCCCCTTTACAATGTGCGATTTGACAATGAAGAGATCTGGGGGGAAGACTTTGGCGATCGCCGGATGGTAATTTATGCCGATGTTTTTGAACCTTACATCAAAAAATTAGATTAGGCTACCTATTTTTTATCGTTTAAAAATTTATTAAATCTAGGGAATATCATGGCAGAATCAAACCCAATTCTTGAATCCTTGCAACAGGAACCCGCCCCGCCGTTATTAAAAAATGATGGGGAACCGATTTTTCGAGATTCCTGGGAAGCGGAAGCCTTTGCCATGGGTAATATTTTGATCAAACAGGGCTTTTTAACCTGTGGGGAATGGGTGGAAATTTTTAGTCAAGAAATTAAACTTGCCCAGGCCAACGGCGATCCTGATCGGGGAGATACTTATTTTTTCCATTGGTGCAGTGCCTTGGAACGAATTTGTGTGGAACGGGGTTTAACCGATTGGCCGACTTACCAACAGCAGTTAAAGCTTTGGCACCAAGCGGTTTTAAATACTCCCCATGGTGTTGCCCTGGCGATCGACAATGCCTATCGAAACCCAGAGGAGGGGCATTCCCATGACCACTACCACAGCCATCACCACCATCACGCCGATCCTGATCATTTACCGGCAAATATGCTCAAGCCGGTGGCGGTTTTTCAGTTCAATCTGAAGTAAGTTTTAAACTTTTTTTCGCATTCTAGGCGATCGCCGATGGGCCAAATTCTCTACACTAGAGAAATCAGGTTATTCAGTTAATCACCCTTAAGGGCAGCAACAATCGTAGTGTCTATACAATTTGGCATCATTGGTGGCGGCGTGATGGCAGAGGCCATTCTCTCTCGCTTACTAGAGCAGAAAACCTATTCCCCAGAGGCGATCATCATTGGGGAACCCCAGAGTGCGCGGCGGGAATATCTCCACAAAACCTATCACGTCAACGTTACCCCCGATAATCAGCAAGCAGCTAATGCGTCCGAAGTGGTGTTATTGGCAGTGAAACCCCAAATTTTAGACCGGGTGTTGGCCAGCTTAGCCGGAGGAGCCAATCGACCCCTGATTATTTCAATTTTGGCCGGAGTTCCTATCCATCGCCTTCAACAAGGTTTTGCTGACCATGCCATTATCCGAGCCATGCCCAATACGCCAGCCACTGTGGGAGCTGGGATGACGGCGATCGCCGTGAATAAGAGTGTAGAGCCAGAGCAATTAGCCCTTGCCAAAAGTATTTTTAGCGCCGTGGGCAATGTGGTGGAAGTCCCCGAAAATCTGATGGATGCGGTAACAGGGGTTTCCGGGTCAGGGCCGGCCTATGTGGCCATGATGATTGAAGCCCTGGCCGATGGCGGCGTGTTAGTCGGCTTACCCCGTGCTGTGGCGACCCAATTAGCCCTGCAAACCGTACTCGGCACGGCCCAACTCGTTAAAGAATCCCACTGTCATCCCGCCGAACTCAAAGATCAAGTCACTAGCCCTGGGGGAACCACAATCGCCGGGGTAGCGGTGCTAGAAAAAATGGGCTTTCGATCTGCAATTATTGAAGCCGTCCGGGCCGCATTTCGACGTTCCCAAGATTTGGGCCGACAGAAATAGGGCTTGCTGAAAAAGTCGCTCATGAAAAATGATGTTCACCAAAATATAAATTATCCATGGATAGCGTAATTAATTTAAACTACACTTTATGTAGCTCAATAGCTCTTATTTGCGCTCTACCTGTTATGCATTTATTTGTGCTTTTGCTCTGCATGTAGCGTCTCTCGGTTCGGTAACGCTATTGGTAGCGTCATTAGTCTTGGGAAATCCCAAATATAGAGTATAAGTTCAGCTTATTACCCTACAGGTAGTGGGGACTTTAAAAAATAGACGCTACCTGTGAAAAATGAGCGAACCGTCAGTAGCGTGTGCAGAATGTAGGAATTAATCAAAGTTCCCTTAGATGTCCTTGATCGTTCAACGACAATTATAGTTCATTTATTTGTTTTTAATAATTAACAGAGGTTCCCTAAAATTTAAGACTTTTTCGGGCTTACGGTGTGTTTAAAATAGTGCCTTGTTGATCCATGACCATAATGTCCCATTGCCCTTGTTTAGCTACTTCAAAGGCTATGCGATCGCCGTCGGCATTAATCACCGGATTGCGGACATCGGCGTCGAGGGACTCGGTTAAATTACGTTTTTGTTGGCTTTGTTGGTCGTAGAGTACAATATCGGTTTTGCCTTGGCGACTCAGGGCAAACACAACATAACGCCCATCTTCACTAATACTGGGATGACTGGATACTTGATCCAACGCATTTAAACGGGGTAAATCTTCAAGGCGACGGGTTTGTAAATTATATAAATAAATCCCTTGGGAACCATTGCGATCTGAGGCGAAAACCAAGAAGGGAAAACTGATTTGGGGAGATAATTCTTCTGATGCACTATTAACTGAACGACCATTTCGATCAAAGGGCAAAGACAAATAACGGGGATAGCCACAACTACTCAAAACCAAACCGAGTAATCCCCAACAAAATAAGGGTTTTAAGCGAGACAATCTTATTCCCTTCATTTTGTTTTTTTGAATGGTGTAATCAAACACTTTTCCCTTAACCATAAAAAATATTACTGAGATTATTGGCGAGCTTTGATGATTTTTTGCTCTAGTTCTTCCCGGCCGTTAAAAATTTCAAACACCCGATCCATCCCCGTCAGTTCAAAGAGCATAAAAATTTGTTGATTTAAAGAGCAGAGTAACAAGCGAGTTTGGGCATCACGGGTCATTTTCAAATATTGAACTAAAGTGCCTAATCCAGAACTATCCATAAATGTCACGTTTTTGAAATCAATTACAATCATATTGATTTTATTGGCAATCATTTTCTCGATTTCGGGGTAATATTTTCCGGCTTGTTCACCATCAAAAATATCATTGGGTTCTATGACTTGTATTTCGATAGACATAAAATAAACGGTGAATTAAAAATGAGTTTAAATGGCTTTATTTTAGACAAAAAATTATGTTTTTCAAAAGATTAATTGACCGAATTATATCTAATTTTTACCCGATAATGATACTATAAAAAAGAGAATTGACTTTGTAATTAATTGAACTAGATTACTAAAAAAAGATGATTTATTGTCTTGTCAATTATTCTAACATCACGACGGATTATCACTTCCACTCTTAAAAATTTCGTTTCATTCTTTTTTTAACAATTGAGATCAATCATCTATGATCACCACAGATGTTATTATTATCGGCGCAGGACACAATGGACTGGTTTGTGCTGCTTATTTACTTCAGCAAGGGTATAGTGTTCTACTTTTAGAGAAACGGGAAGTACCGGGGGGGGCGGCAACTACGGAAGCTCTGATGCCGGAATTGTCCCCAGAATTTAAGTTTAATCGCTGTGCCATTGACCATGAATTTATTTTTTTGGGGCCAGTGATTCAAGAGTTAAATTTGCCCCATTATGGTTTGGATTATTTATTTTGTGATCCCAGTGTGTTTTGCCCCCATCCCGATCGCCGAGCGTTTATGGCCTATCGGTCTTTAGAAAAAACCTGTGCTCACATTGCCCAATATAGTCAGCGAGATGCGGTGAAATATCGGGAATTTATCGGCTTTTGGACAAGCTTGATGGAGGCGATTCAACCGATGTTTAATGTGCCGCCCCAGGATGTGATCGCCATTGCCCAGGCTTATGATTTGGCTAGTCTCAAACAACTGTTGGCGATCGCCGGCTCGAAAAATAAGGCTTTGGATTTTATTCGGACTATGATCACTTCACCGGAAGACATTTTAAATGAATGGTTTGATAGTGAATTAATCAAAGCCCCATTAGCCAGATTGTGTGCGGAAATTGGCGCTCCCCCGTCGCAAAAAGGTACCTCGTCGGGAATGATGATGTTGGCCATGCGCCACGGTCAAGGCATTGCTCGGCCTAGGGGTGGAACCGGGGCCTTAACGGCGGCTTTGGTGAAATTGGTGACGGAAAAAGGCGGCAAAATTCTGGCGGAGCAAACAGTTAAACGGGTTTTGGTGGAAAATGGGACGGCGATCGGGGTGGAAACGGCAACGGGGGAACAATATCGGGCCAAGCGGGGGGTGATTTCTAATATTGATGCGCGGCGGGTCTTTTTACAGTTAGTGGAACCGGGAGCCTTGGCGGCAGTGGATCAAAGTTTGGCAGAACGGCTGGAACGCAGAACGGTGAACAATAATGAAGCGATTTTAAAAATTGACTGTGCGCTGTCGGAATTGCCCCAATTTACAGCGATGAAAAGTCCTGAAGATTTAATCGGAACCATTCTGATCGCCGACTCGGTGAGTCATGTGGAAGAAGCCCATGCATTAATTGGGTTTGGCCAAATTCCCGATCGCAATCCCTCTTTATATTTAGATATTCCCTCGGTGCTCGATCCCAGTTTGGCCCCGGCGGGTTGTCATACTCTCTGGATTGAATTTTTTGCTCCTTATCAAATCGCGGGACGGGAGGACACGGGGCTAATGGGCACGGGTTGGACGGATGAATTAAAAGAACAGGTAGCGGATCGGGTAATTAATAAATTGGCGGACTATGCTCCGAATTTGAAATCGATCATCATTGGTCGTCACGTTGAAAGTCCGGCGGAACTGGCACAACGCCTCGGCAGTTACAAAGGCAATGTTTACCATTTAGATATGACCTTGGATCAAATGATGTTTCTGCGGCCGTTGCCAGAAATTGCCAATTACCAAACCCCGATTAAAAATCTTTACCTAACTGGCGCAGGAACTCATCCCGGCGGCTCGATTTCGGGAATGCCCGGAAGGAATTGTGCTAGGGTCTTTCTGAAACAACAACGCCGTTTTTGGTGAATGTTCAACCATGGTTGCCCTTTCTAATCATTACCGCTTCACTGTTGAGGAGTATTTGGCGTTAGAGGAAAATAGCCCCGTCAAACATGAATATATTGATGGCCAGGTTTTTGCTATGGCGGGAACCACCGATAGTCACAATTTGATTGCGGGAAATTTATACACTTTAATTCGTCGTCATTTGCGAGGTAGTGATTGCCGGGTTTATTTTGCGGATCTTAAAGTGCGTTTAGATCGCAATAATCGCTTTTACTACCCGGATTTACTGGTGACCTGCGACCGCCGGGACGATCAAACTTCGACCTATAAACGCTTTCCCAAATTGATCATTGAAGTGCTTTCCGATGGCACTGAAGCCTTTGATCGAGGGGATAAATTCAATGATTATCAAACCTTAGATAGTTTGGAAGAATATGTGTTAGTTAACAGCAAAGGCCAACGGGTGGAAATTTTTCGACGACAGGAAAAGGGCCGTTGGCAATACGAATCCTATGTTTCTCCCCCACATTGCCAAGTACAGCTTCAAAGTATTGACCTTGGTTTGGCGATCTCACAGAGATCCGCTACGCGGTGCGCCGACCTGTATGAAGATGTCCCCCTGGGGAATGAAAATCCGTCCATTAACTCCCAAAATTGGGCATCAGACCCATTAATGTCATGAAAAAGCGCGTTACTTTGACTTTTCCTAGCCGTACGGTGCAAATGCCCGTTACCTATCGCTTAGCGAAGGATTTTAATATTGCGGCCAATATCATTCGGGCCCAAGTCGCCCCTAATCAGGTGGGCAAGGTGGTGCTGGAATTGTCGGGGGATATTGACCAACTCGAAGCCTCTATCGAATGGATACGATCGCAGGAAATTGATGTTTCCCTGGCCAGTCGAGAAATTGTCATTGATGATCAACGGTGTGTGGATTGTGGGTTGTGTACTGGAGTGTGTCCGACAGAAGCCCTGAGCCTTGACCCGGAGAGTTTTCGCTTGATGTTTCGCCGTTCCCGCTGTGTAGTCTGCGAGCAATGTATTCCCTCCTGTCCTGTCCAGGCGATCGCCACTAATTTCTAGGTTTATCCAACCCCATGCCCCCAACCCATGCCCAACCCCCTTTAGATTTCATTGCCCCCCAATTAAAACCTTGGTTAGTTAAATACGGCCCGGCAATCCTGCCCTGGTGGATTAAAAGCCAAACGGCGATCGCCAAAATCGAGGTCAAAAACCTAGACATTCTCACCCAGAATTATATTGACTTCAAGCAGGGCAAAACCCGCTTACTCCTGGCCTTTCGCCATCCCAGCGTTAACGATCCCCTCTGTATGGGCTATTTATTTTGGCAACCCCTAGCCAAAGCCCTCAAAACCGCCTCGATGCAACCGCCGCCGATCAGTCATTCCCACTTCTTATATGACCGGGGTATTCCATTATGGGGCGGAGCGTTTATTGAATGGCTTTTTCCTCGGCTGGGGGGGACATCAATCCAACGGGGCAAACTAGATCGACCGGGCTTGCGATCGGCGCGGGAATTAATGTTAAACGCTGAATACCCTTTGGCCGCCGCCCCAGAGGGAGCCACCAACGGCCATAACGAAATTATTTCCCCCCTTGAACCCGGCATTGCTCAATTAGGATTTTGGTGCGCTGAAGATCTCCAAAAAGCCGGGCGATCGGAACAGGTAATCATTCTCCCCGTCGGCATTCAATACTTTTATTTGTCTCCCCCTTGGATCAACATTGAAGTGCTACTTTCCCAGCTAGAAATCGATTGCGGCATTGTCCCCGATCCAGCCCATGATCTAACGGAGTCCTCTTTATACAAACGACTTTACCAATTAGGGGAGGTGATGTTGGATTTGATGGAGAATTTTTACCGCCAGTTCTATCACAAAGCCTTACCCACCGTGGCGGATTTGGAAAAAAATTTGCAGGAAAATTTAAAGGAGTTAGAGTTTGACCAAAATCAATTATTAGCCCTGCGTTTACAAAACTTGCTTAATGCGGCGTTAATGGTGGCAGAGGAGTTTTTTCAAATTAAAGCTAGAGGCATTTTGCCCGATCGCTGTCGGCGTTTGGAACAGGCCGGTTGGGACTATATTTACCGCGAAGAGTTACGGGAGCAAAAAACGCTTTCTGCTGTACAAATCGGTTTAGCCGATCGCCTAGCAGAGGAGTCAGATTTGCGGATGTGGCATATGCGTTTGGTGGAAAACTTTGTGGCGGTGACGGGGCATTATGTGCGGGAAAAACCCAGCGTCGAACGGTTTGCCGATACGTTGCTGCTGTTGTGGAATGTGGTAGATCGGATGAAGGGGAAGGAGGAAAAACGTCCTAATTTGGGTCGTCAACGGGCTCAGATCACCATTGGGGAACCAATTAAAATTAATGAGTATTTTGCCGATTATAAAATTAACCGTAAGCAGGCGATCACCACCCTCACCGACCAACTACAGCGCCAGTTAGCCCAGCTCATTTGTTAAGGTTTGGGGGGTCATCCGGCTGAACCAGAGACAAACATCGTAAAAATAATCAACTTCCTACCCACCGAGGGCTATTTTGATCGGCGTTGCAATCGTTTTATTGGCTTCATTCTTTTTCTGCTTCCAAAATGTCATTGTTCGTATTCTTTTCACCGAACAAACTATCTTAGGTATTTGGCAAACCGGGGGATTTGTACCGCCAAGCTTGAACCATTCTCTCCTGTTATTGCTATTACGAATGGTGTGGGTGATGCCCCTGATGACCGTCATTGCTCAACGGCTTTATCCCCAAACCTGGTCAGAGATTCGCCTGCTAGGTCAAAAAAACTATCGAGGAATTTTAAGGTCGGCTTTGGGGTGCGGTTTTTTAATGTTTTTATATTTGGTTTTATTGTATATTTCCATTAGCTTAATCCCCACTGGCATTGCCATTACCTTATTTTTTACCTACCCTGTTTTTACCGCCCTCATTGCGTGGGGCATATTGGGAGAAAAACCCAGTGCTCTTCGTTGGCTAGTGATTGGGTTGATACTGGTGGGCAGTGTGCTCAGTACTCCCTATAGCACCGATACCCTCACTCTCCAGACGGCGATTGGTGTCATCATGGGTATTGCATCAGGACTTTCCTACGCTTTTTACACTGTTTTTGCCCAACAAACCCTCCGGCATTTGCACCCGGTTCCTTTCACCTGGATTAGTTTTGGTAGTACCTTAATTTTATCAGTATTTAGTTTGTTAATTTGGCAAATTAAGGCGGCCAATTTTTTCTGGTCTGCCCTGATTATTGGATCGTTGCTATCGGCTTTGTTTACTTTTGTTGGTCACTTATTGACCAATTGGGGGATTCAGTTAATCGGGGCCAGTCGCACAGCAATTATCGGAGCGACAAACCCGGCATTGACAACCCTTTTAGCTGGGGTGACGATCCATGAGGTGTTGAATGGGGTACAAATTTTCGGGATAATTCTAGTGACGTTCAGTTTGGCATTACTCAATTCTGACCGGGGGCGATCGCCGTCGCTGAAAGATAGTCCATGAGGGTTAAGTGCTTAAAAGTTGGTGTCGGATCGACAATTTCACCCTTATAAATTGTCTATTGATTTTGCTCTTTAAACTAATAATAAATTTGTTAAAATCAAATCATTTATCAATCATCGGTTGCAATTCTTTTGTCTAAACTGATAAAAGAGGAGACTAGTCCTTGAAATAGCCCCACCTTAATTTAAGCCGGAACTTGAGTGAGGTAATTTAGGGGGATCTCACGCAGATAATGCAACTTCTCAAACGTCCTCTAAGTTTTTGGTGTACGGCGGAGCGGAATCTCCTCGCAGGGTTGGTTAAAATAGCCTAACGGGTTATTCTTCACTGCACAGGCGCTAAACAAGCAATGGAAAAAATAGATAAAGTCAAAAAAGTGGTCGTCGGTTTATCAGGGGGCGTTGATAGCTCCGTTGCCGCAGCGGTGTTACACCGTCAGGGATATGACGTGGTCGGGGTGACCCTGTGGCTAATGAAGGGTAAAGGGCAATGTTGCTCGGAAGGATTGGTAGACGCGGCGTTTCTCTGTGAACAATTGGGAATTCCCCACGAAATTGTTGATACGCGGGATTTGTTCCAAAATTACATTGTGGATTACTTGGTACAAGGTTACGGAGATGGGGTGACACCGTTGCCCTGTTCCCAATGCAATAAGTCGGTTAAGTTTGGCCCGATGTTGAATTATGCGCGGGAAACCTTGGGAATTGAGAAGATTGCCACGGGGCATTATGCGCGGATTCGCTTTGATGAGACGAGTCAACGTTATGAATTATTGCGAGCCGTCGATCGCCAAAAGGATCAGTCTTATTTTCTGTATGATTTATCCCAGGAAATTTTAGGATCGACGTTGTTTCCGTTAGGGGAACAAACCAAAACGGTGACGCGGGAGTTGGCCACGGAATTTGGTCTCAAAACCGCCGAAAAACCCGATAGTCAAGATCTGTGTTTGATTGAAGCCCACGGTTCCATGCGGGATTTTTTAGATAAATATATTGCCCCTAAGGCGGGGGAGATTGTCGATTTGTCAGGGCAAGTTTTGGGAAACCATGAAGGCATTCACCACTACACCATCGGCCAACGCAAAGGTCTAGGAATTGCTGCCCCCGAACCGCTCTATGTGGTTAAACTCGATCCGGTGATGAATCGGGTCATTGTTGGCGATCGCCAGAGTGCAGGCAGTTCAGACTGTTATGTTAAAAACTTGAATTGGGTTTCCATGGCGGAACCGACAATGCCGATTCGTTGTGAGGTACAAGTTCGGTATCGTTCTGGGGCAGTGCCGGTGAATGTGATGCCCTGCGACGATCGCCGTTTAAAACTGGTGTTTGATGAACCCCAATTTGGGATTACCCCTGGCCAAGCCGCTGTTTTATATGATGGCGATCGGGTTTTAGGGGGTGGCATCATTGAAATTTCCCAAGCTTAGGGAAGGGGATCAATGGCGCAATGCGAAGCGAACTTCTGCGGCGATCGCCTCTGGAGGATTTCAGGTTTTTATGATCATTCCCAAAGTGCGAAAAGAACCCCTGGGGCTAAAATGGGCGGTATTGTTGCCTGACTATTGCCGTGAGTGAGCCATCTTTAAGCCTATTAATTGTTGACGAAGATCCGGTCTTTCGGCTGGGATTGGTGACGGCACTAACGACTATTCCGACCCTAACGGTGATTGGGGAAGTGGATCGCTTGGACAATCTCCGGCAACAACTCGAAACCGCCCTCCCCGATGTCTTGATTATTGATCCTCAATTTCCCCGCCAGTCCCGATCCGGGTGGTCATTGTTGCGGCAATTACGAAATACCTATCCCACCCTGGCGATCGCCCTTTTGACGGCTAGTTTGGAATATGACCAACTGTTAGCGGCAAAACATGCGGGCATTGCGGCCTATTTTCCCAAAGGCACGGCGATCGCCGAATTAGCCGCCGGTTTACAACAAATTCAGCAAGGTCAAACCTATTGGCCCAATTTGCAGTCTGGACAACTCCCCGCTCCGAGTTTGAGTTATTGGGAAAAATCCCTGTGGCGCTTGTTTCGGGACGGTTTAGGGCAAATTGAGCAAAGTTTACAGCAAGTTCAGCGGGGTTTACAAATTCCTAATCTCTCCGATTTTGACCGACTTTTTTGGCAGGGACGGCAGCGGGAATTACGGGCGGCGCGGTGGTTGGTGCAACGGTTAATGCCCGCCAAATTACGGCTTTGGCAACGGGCCAACCGATTGTTAACGCCAGAATCTAATGTAAATTCCCCCCCGTCCCGTAAACTCACCGGGCCATCGATCGCCAATGCTTTAACCCTAACCCCTCCCAGTAATCTCTCCCCCCTCGGCCAAATCCTCAATCAATTACCCCTGCAAGTCGAAAATCTAACCGGCATTCCCCTAGAGTTGGATATTCTGCAACCGCTCAAACGTCAAGAATTACTGTCCTTAAGTCAACAACAATTACAAACTACCCTTCAAGATCTCAAATCCCTCCGCATTACCCCCGAACAATTGCCGAAAAATTGTCAATCTATTCTCGGTGAAATTTGGCGATCGGTCACATTAAATTTTTTTGGTAAATATTGTCAACCGAAAAGTGAATTTACCCTTGATCAAATTCATGATTTATTGGAAATTTATCAACCCATTATTGGCACTGAAAAACTTGAAAAAATCCCGTTTCTTGTTCCCCTATTTCACCATTTATTATTTGATGATCCCCTCACGGTTAATCAGACAATTTATCCGGCCAATTCTCCAGAAGCAAAGCAATATAGTGAACTCTATGCCCAAAATTTAATCATTCAAGTCGCCAATGCAACGATGGTATTTATTTTGAATTATTTTGCCAATCATGAAGCGATTAAAATTGTCCTCTATGAACAGTCGATGCTGTCCTCTCGACAAGTGGCAAGGTTCCGTAATAATTTGGCTTGGTACTATCAATTTAGCCACTATTGGTTGAATCCCAAACAAATTTTTGAAAGTCAATATACCCTTTTTTATTTAACGCCCCAAGGCATTGTTACCACTCAACTCTATGCCTCCCGCCAACAGGAGTTAGAGCGTCTCAAAGCGGTTCCTTGGTTGGTGACAATTTTGTTGGAATTTCGGGATGCTTTGTCGCCTCGTTTACGATCAGTGATTGAATTTGTGGGCAATGGTTTAGTCTATGTTTTGACCCAAGTGGTGGGGCGGGCGATCGGATTAATTGGCAAAGGAATTATTCAAGGCATTGGTAATACTTGGCAGGATAGTCGCTATGGCGACCGCCGCTCGGAACAAAAATAGCCTTCCACAATCGGCTTCACTCTCAAAACAAAATTTTAGGCAAATTCTAGATTTAAGTTCGGCATCAGCCGTTGCAAATTGCGGAGGGACTTAGTTTGCCAAAGAATATTTTTAGAGCCTTTGAGGGTTAAGCTTGCCCCAATTTGCCCCCGTACTTTCATCACGAACATAGAGAGCATACTAATTCCAGAACTATTCAAAAATTCTAATCCTTCTAGGTTAAGGGTAAGGTCAGGAATATTAGCCAAAGTTGCCAATAAATTATCCATAATCGGCTGGTACTCTTTCATGCCTTCTAAGCGTAAAAATCCTTGAAAATAGATAGTTTTTTGGTCAGAATCTAGCCAAATTCGATAATCTTCGGTGGTTATATCTGTGTTCATAATGCCAAAAGAGGGGGTAAAAAACAATTTGCCTAGGGAAGTGTAATGTCTAAATGGGTCATAACCGTCACCCACATTAATGAGTCTGATTCCGGGACGGGGGCAAATTGCCAACCAAATTGTGCTTGATAATCATTGATCATGGTCAGCAGTCCGATGTGGGATTCATCGCTATTGCCGATCGCCGATTTTTCGAGTTGTTCGATATAGAGATCATTGGCATCGCTGACTAATAGACGTTGAATGAACGTTTCTAGTTCCAAACAAGTTTGTGTTAAGTCTGAATGCGAGGTCTACGACCGTTAAGGGAGGAAGCAATCATCAGATTTTTGAACCAGTTATCGTGGTAACGAAAGCCATTGAGTTCCTCAAAG
>Ga0315905_10003249_pt1 | contig 16812 bp, 14 predicted proteins | sample LakEriMetagenome_5_FD_203522 | JGI IMG/M metagenome (GOLD analysis project Ga0315905, IMG submission 203522) | Freshwater fungal communities from buoy surface, Lake Erie, Ohio, United States - Buoy 4 MA121 | ecosystem: Environmental > Aquatic > Freshwater > Lake | place: USA: Lake Erie, Ohio... | reverse complement strand
CTTGCCATCAACTGCAAGGTGCGCGACATCCCCGAGTCCGTGCGCGCCGACCTTTCGGCCATGCAGGGCGAAATGCTCAGCGCGAGCGACCTCAAGCTTCCCGCCGGCATCACGCTCGCGATCGATCCGCACGCCCCCGTGGCCCGCGTGATCACCATCGCCGAGGAAGCCGCCGGTGAAGCTGCAGCGCCCGCTGCCGGCGAAGCCGCTGCTGCAGCCGACGCGAAGAAGGATGGCGACGGCGACGCAGCGAAGGCCGCTGCGCCGAAGAAGTGAGCCCATCCATCGACTGAAGGACCATGAAGCTTGTCGTCGGACTCGGCAACCCAGGCAACGACTACCGCGGCACCCGGCACAACGCCGGGTTCGAGGTGGTCGATGCCCTCGTCAAGCGCCATGCGCGCGACGCGGGGCGGGAGCGCTTCGGCGCGATCTGCTGGGAAGCCGAGCTCCGTGTCGACGGCGTGCAGGACAAGGTGCTGTTCATGAAGCCGTTGACCTTCATGAACCTCTCGGGCGACCCCGTGGCGCAGGCCATGAGGTTCCACAAGCTCGACGCCGCGCACGACCTCCTGGTCGTCGCGGATGACCTGGCCCTGCCCGTCGGGCACATCCGCATCCGCCAGGACGGCGGAAGCGGTGGCCACAACGGACTGGCCGACGTCGCGCTCAAGCTGTCCAGCGGCAACTGGGCACGCCTGCGCGTGGGGATCGGCAAGCCCGCTCCGCGCATGTCGCAGGTCGCGCATGTGCTCGGACGCTTCACCGATGAGGAACGTCCCTCCGTCGATGCATCGATCACTTCCGCCTCCGAGGCCGTCCTGGCCTGGCTCGATCGCGGCGCCGCTGCCGCGATGAATGCGTTCAACACGAAGGTGCCTGCACCAACTTCAGGTCCGCACGGTGCAGGACCACAGACCGACAGCGCGCCGTCATCGTGACGGCGCATCAGAACCCCAACCACTACGAGGTAATCACCATGACCGAGACCCGCACCGCCCAGTACGAGGGCATGTTCCTCTTCCCGCAGTCCGCCGTCGCCGACCTGCAGGGCACCGTCGAGTCCGTGAAGCAGATGCTCACGGCCCGCGGCGCCACGATCTGCAGCATCACCAAGTGGGACGAGCGCCGGCTCGCCTACGACATCGCAGGCAACAAGCGCGGCCTATACATCCTTGCGTACTTCACCGCCCCGACCGCGGCGCTGAAGGAACTCGAGCGTGACTGCAACCTGAACGAGCGCATGCTGCGCTCGCTCGTGACCCGCGCCGACCACCTGACCACCGAGCAGATGAACGATGCCGAGGGCCAGGCCAAGCTCGCCATGGAAATGAAGCTCCGTCGCCCCGAAGGCGACGAAGCGGGCGAAGTGATGGCCGCTCCCGCCCCTGCGGCGGAGTGAGCCCACCGGGATCGCCGCAACCGATCGGTTGCGGCCCCGCGCGGCCGCCTCGGCGACACTCGCGGCTGCATGATCGGCCCCCACATGGGCCGCGCCCCCGGGCGCGGCCCTTTTTCATGCCGATGCACCGAAATTCCCTCGGTTTCCCGGGGTTGGCGTCACGTCTGACTAGGATGCCCGTTCATCGAAGGAGAAACACCCATGGCATCATTCAACAAGGTCATCCTGCTCGGCAATCTCACCCGTGACCCCGAGCTCAAGCACGTCGCCGGCAACCAAGCGGTGGCCGAACTCGGCCTCGCCGTGAACCGCCGCTACCGCACCAAGGACAACGAAGAGCGCGAAGAAGTCACCTACGTCGACTGCGAGGCGTGGGGCCGCACCGCCGAAGTGCTCAAGCAGTACCTCACCAAGGGCAGCCCCATCTTCATCGAGGGCCGCCTCAAGCTCGACCAGTGGGAGAGCAAGGAAGGCGAGAAGCGCTCCAAGCTGCGCGTCGTGATCGAGAACTTCCAGTTCGTCGGCAGCCGCGGCGAGGGTTCCGGCACCGGCGGTGGCGGCGGCGGTGGATTCGCCCGCGCCGGTCGCGGCTCGTCGGGTGGCGGCAGCAGCGGTGGCGATCATGTGCCGCTCCCGAGCGACGACATCCCGTTCTGATGGCTTCCGGGGGGGGGGGCCGAGCGTGTCGGAGCGTTTGGTCCACCCCCTGTTATTCCCGCGCAGTTGACACGGCTTGCCGCACTGCGCTCGGCGTGCCATACTGCTCGGCTCACAACTCGTTTCTCCGCCTGTGCATCGTCTGCACATCACGCTGGGGCTGGGCGGGCTCCTAACTCTCGTTCACGAAAGGACAACGACTCATGGCATCCCACATCGAACTGCTGCTCCTCGAAACCGTCGAGAACCTTGGTCTGGTCGGCGAGGTGGTCAAGGTGCGCCCCGGCTACGCGCGCAACTACCTTCTGCCCATGCTGCTGGCCGAGCACCCCACGCAGGAGAAGATCGAATCGCTGAAGGAAGCCCGCGCGCGCGCCGAGGCCGAAGTGGCCAAGCAGCGCGCCGAGCGCGCCGCACTCATCGAGCGCCTTGCCGGCGTCACGGTCACGCTCATCCGCTCGACCAACGACCAGGGCCTGCTCTACGGCGCCGTCACGCAGCGTGACATCAGCGATGAACTCATCAAGATGGGCTTCGGCGTCGATACCCGCGCCGTGCGCCTCAGCCAGCCGTTCCGCCGTGTCGGTGCTGGCGCGGTGACCGTCCAGTTCGACCGCGATCTCAAGGTTGACATCGATGTCATGGTCAAGAGCGATCGCGTCCTCGAGATCGACCGCAAGCCCGAGACCACCGAGGAAGCCCCGGCGCCCGCCGCCGAGGAAGCCGCTGCCGAAGGCGACGCCCCCAAGGCCAAGGGCAAGAAGGGCAAGAAGGCCGACGCCGAGTGAGTGCATGTGCCGGCCCACGGGGCCGGCTATGCGTTCATGCTTTGCTCGCCGTGCGCCAACGCACCAGCGGTCTGAGCATCAGCAGGATGATCACGGAGGCGCACGAGGCCCACGCGGCACGTGCGCCTCCTGTCATGATGCTGGACACCACCGTCCATCCAGCCAGCAGCAGGTAGATGGCCGGGACCCACGGGTAGAGCGGGACCCGGAACGGCCGTGGCGCATCCGGCATGGTGCGGCGCAGCACGAACAGCGCCGCCACGGTCAGGGCGCTGAAGACGTTCACGAGCACCGTGAGCAGGTCGAGGAGTTCACCGAGGGATCCGATCGCCAGAGCGGTGATCGACAGGCCCGACACCAGGAGCAGGGCCCGTTGCGGCACGCCATCGGTTCGACGCACGCCCATCCACGCCGGAATCTCCCCTGACCGCGCCATGGACTCGAGGATCCGCGCACCCGTGATCACGCCCGAGACGACCGTCGAGAGCAGCAGGAGCGCGATCGCGCCAGTCATCACGTTTCCGACGGCCGGCCCGAAGAGAAGCCCCGCCGCCACCGAGCCGATCGCCCGCATGCCCGACCCATCGGCCTCGACCATCGCGCCGGGGTCGATCACGCGCAGGTAGGCCACATTCACGCCTAGGTAGAGCGCCGCGACCACGACGATCGATGCCACCATGGCCCGCGGGAGCGTGCGCCCCGGATCGCGCAGGTCCCCCGCGATGTCGGCACCGGTCGACCAGCCCAGATACGCGAAGCTCACCAGCAGGACCGCTGTCGCCACCTGAGGCGATACCAAGGATGGCGCTGCGCCCGAAGGCGCCGCGACCAGCCGGTCGGTCACCTCCACCGACAGCCCGCCGATCACGAACGCCGCGATCACGCCGACCTTGACCACCGCCAGCACGGTGTTGGCGGTGAAGCCCATGCGGAGCCCGGGGAGCTGGGACACCAGCGCCAGCAGGATCGCCCCGGCAGCCAGCAGCACGTCAGGTGCGTCGGCGGGCACCAAGCGGTCGATGTACTCCGCGAGGAAGAGCGCGATCACCGCGTTGGAGAGCAGGTAACCCGCCAGGATCGTGACCGTGGCGACGAGGTAGCCCACGGTCGGACCGTAAGCACGACGGGCCCCTTCGATGCTGCCACCCGAGCATGGCAGCATGGACGCGAGCTCAGCAAGCGAGAGTCCGCCGCACAGGGCCAGGACCCCGCCGATCACCCAGGGCAGCAGCACGCCCGCCGGCGAACCAACGGTCGCACCGAACTGGCCGGTGAGCGCAAAGATCCCACTGCCGACCATGGCCGCCACGATCATGCCCGTGGCGCCGAAGGCACCCACAACGCGGTGCTCGCCCGTTGCCTGCGCCGGAGCCACCGTCGTCCATGGAGCATCGCTCATCGCCGAACGCTAACAGACGCTCGGGACCGATTTGTGCAGACCGCCACCCTCCGAGGTCGATGACCGCGATGCGCAGCGTGGTGCCCCGGCAGGACGCCGGCTCACCCCTGCGACCGGCGCCTCTGGCGTCCGGCCGGAGACTCTGGGAGCACTGCCATGACGGCCACCATCAATCGTCGCGAAAGCCTTCCGTCGACCCGCAAGTCGATCACCCACAAGTTCTCGATCAACCACTTCGAGGGCTACCTCACCGTCGGCCTCTTCGAGGACGGCCGCCCGGGCGAGGTCTTCATCAAGATGAGCAAGGAAGGCTCGACGCTCTCCGGACTCGTGCAGGGCTTCTGCCGCGCCTTCAGTCTGGCACTGCAGCACGGCCTCACGGTGCGCGATGCATGCGACCGCTTCCGAGGCATGCACTTCGAGCCCAGCGGGCCCACGAACAACCCCGAGATTCCCGAGGCCAGCAGCATCCTCGACTACGTGGCGCGCTACCTCGACGTGAACTACTGCGGCACCCGCGCCGCGGGCTGAACCGCCCACGACATCTCGATCACGGCCGAATGCAGCCTGCCGCCCGGCCCGGGTCAACCAGGCCGTTGACCCGCAACCACGCCCGTTGCAGCATGCTGTGGAGCAAGCCGGCGAATCAGCACCGTCGTCAACGAACCCGGCTCAAGGAAGGGCTTCGGTGGGCGCCAGTACACATCCTGCACGCCGCCGGCATCCGGCGTGCCGATGGCCTTCACGCTGCCCTGCACCCCGTGCAGGGCGACCATCAACTCACGCGGCCGGGCCGTGCGGAAGACCACGTCCGGTTCGCGCACGACCACACTGCGAATCCCCTGCAGCGCTGCAGCCAGCCGGACCTGCGCGAACCGCAGGCATGTCGCTGCGACCGGCGGCGCCTCGCCGTAGGCACCCGCCAGATCCTGGCCAACGGCCTCGAGCTCAGCCATCGTCCGCGCGCCGCTGATGCGGCGGTACGCCTCCATCCGACGGCGATCGCTGGGGATCCACGCCTTCGGCAGGTGTCCATGCAGCCCGATCTCGACGATCGTGTCGAGCGTCTCCACGCGCGGGGCGTGCTTGAGGTCTCCCACCGTGCGCTCGAGCATGTCGCAGTACATCTCGTAGCCTACAGCCGTGATGTGGCCTGACTGCTCGGCGCCGAGCAGGTTGCCCGCGCCGCGCATCTCGAGATCACGCACGGCGATCCTGAAGCCCGCACCGAGCATGCTGTGCTCCTCGAGCGCGTTGAGCCGCTTCATCGCCTCGGGCGTGGGCGGCCGGTCCTTGGGGAGGAGGAGGTAGCAGTAGGCGCGGTGCCGCGAGCGGCCGACGCGCCCGCGCAGCTGGTGCAGCTCGGACAGCCCGAAGTTCCCGGCATCATCGATGATCATCGTGTTGGCGGTCGGGATGTCGATGCCGCTCTCGATGATCGTGGTCGACAGCAGGATGTCGGCCTGCCGGCGCATGAAGGTCACCATCACCTCCTCAAGATCGTGAGGGGCCATCTGGCCGTGGCCGACGACGATGCGGGCCTGCGGTGCGATGCGCCGGACCTGCTCGAGCGCATCCGCCATGTCGTGGATGCGGTTGTGGACCCAGAAGACCTGGCCTCCGCGCGCCAGCTCACGGGTGATCGCCAGGCCGAGGCGCTTCTCGCTGAAGGGCATCACCTCCGTCACGATGGCCCGACGGTCCGGCGGCGGCGTGGTGAGGCTGCTGATGTCGCGCAGCCCGAGCATGGCCATGTGCAGCGTGCGCGGGATCGGCGTGGCGCTGAGCGTGAGGACGTCGGCGGTCAGCCGGAACTCGAGCAACCGCTGCTTGTGCTCCACGCCGAAGCGTTGCTCCTCGTCGACGACGACCAGGCCGAGGTCGCGGAACGCCACGTCCTTCGACAGCAACCGATGCGTGCCGATGACGATGTCGACCTCGCCGGCCGCGACGGCCGCGAGGATCGCACGGGCCTCGGCATCGCTCTTGAAACGGCTGAGGCTCTCGATGCGGAACGGGTACGCACGGAAGCGATCGCGGAAGGTCCGCTCATGCTGCTCGCTGAGCACCGTCGTGGGCACCAGCACCGCCACCTGCCGGCCCGCGTCGACCGCCTTGAAGGCAGCGCGGATCGCCACTTCTGTCTTGCCAAAGCCCACGTCGCCGCAGACCAGGCGGTCCATCGGACGCGCCCGCTGCATGTCGCGCTTGGTGGCCTCGATCGCGCTGAGCTGGTCTTCGGTCTCTTCCCAGGGGAACTCCGCCTCGAACTCCCGCTGCCAGTCGCTGTCAGCGGGGAACGCGATCCCCGGCGTGGCGTCGCGCACCGCCTGCACGCGCAGCATCTCGGCAGCGAGGTCGCGGACCGAGTCCTGGGCATCGGCCACCTGGCTCTTCCAACGCTTGCCGCCGATCGCAGAGAGCGGTGGCTTGCGCGCGCCGGCGCCCACGTACTTCTGCACCAGCGCGACCTTGCTGATGGGCACGTGCAGCACCGAGCCACCGTCGAACTGCAGCGTCAGGAACTCCACGTCGCCGCCATCCCGGCGGCCGTCCTTGATCGGCGACAGGCCGTCGTACCGTGCGATCCCGTGATCACGGTGCACGACGTAGTCGCCGGGATCGAGGTGCAGGAACGCGTCGCGCGTGCGCGATGGCATGGCGGGCCGCGATCCGCGACGCCGCGCACCGAAGCGGTGCATCAATTCCGATTGGGGGACCAGCACCAACCGCCCCGGGCCGTCGCCGAACGCGAAGCCGCGATGCAGGTGGCCGATCGCCAGATGCACCCGATCGCCGCCCTCGGTCGTGGCCAGGAGTTCGCGGGCTCGCTGCTGCTCGCCTTCGCTGTCGGACACGAGCCACGCCTCGGCGTGACGGGCCTCGTCGGCAAGCATCGCGAACGCGGCGCCTGCCTCGTCGGGAAAGACGCCAAGCGCCCCGACGGGCGACTCGATTGACTGCTCCGCGCGCGCGCTCGTGCTGAAGGCCCCGAGCGAGATCGTGGCCGTGGCCTTGGCAGCGACCTCACGGAGGAGCTCGTTCAAGGGAACGAGCCCGCGACCGTCGGCCATCCGATCCGCGAAGGCGCGCCCCTGCTCGGCGAGTTCACCGAGCTCGACGAGGATCGCGCCCCATCCGGACGGCATGATCGACGCGATGGTCACGCCTGCAGCGAGCGACGACGCCGCGAGCTCGGCAGCAAGGAACGATGCCGAGGGCACCGATCGATCGGTGGCCTGCGTGGCCACGTCGACCTCGTGCAGCCGTTCGAGGTCGTCACCGAAGAAGTCCAGGCGCACCGGCACCGTGCATCCGAAGCCGAAGACATCGAGCAGGCCGCCACGCACCGCGAATTCGCCGGGCTGCTCGGCCACAGCCACGCGCGCGTACCCGGCCTGACCGAGCCACGCCAGGAGCGATGCCTGCCCAACGCGCTCACCCGCGCGCACGGTCCGCAGCACGCCATCCAACGCCTCGGGTGCGGGCAACGCCTGCATCGCTGCGGCGATCGAGGCAACGACCACGATCGGATCGCTGCCCGCCGTGCGCACCGACTGCGCCAGATGCAAACGGGCAAGCATCGATTCGGCGAGCGCCGCAGCATCGCGCGCCCCGAGTTCGAGGGGTGACAGCACGTGCACGCGTGAACCGAGCGACTCCCACTCGGCAGCGACTTCGTCGGCCTCATCGACGTGCGCGACCAGCACGAGCATGGACCGGCCGCTGCGCTGATGGGTTGCCCACGCGAGCACCGAGGGGCTCGAGCCCTGCATGCCCGCCACGTGCAGCGATCCGCCCCGCCCCATCGTGGCAGCCATGGACTCGACCACGGGCGATGCGAGGATCGATGCCGACCACGCCGGCATCATGGTGCACCCTCGAGCCGAAGCCATGGGCGCAGGGCAGCCAGTCGCGCGGGACCGATGCCCTTGACGCGCGTGAGGTCATCGATCGAGCGGAACGGACCGCCAGCCGTGCGTTCGAGGATGATCGCGCGCGCCAGCGACGGCCCCACGCCCGGCAACATCGCGAGTTCCGCCCGCGACGCGGTGGATGGATCGATACGACATCCGGCGGGCATCGATGCCCCCTGCTGGACGCCCAGCCGAAGCATGACGATGCACGCCAACGACGCGAGCAGCAGCGCCACCGTGCGCCCCGGGCGGCGATCGACGCTTGCTTGGATCATGCCGGCGCGGCGGAGCCGGTGCCCAGTGGCTCCTTGAGTCGCTTGCGGATCGAGCAGAACTGCTCCCACGAGGGCTTGGCCTTGCCCGCCGCCGTGAGCATGCCCATGGCGGGCTGTGACGGATCACCGTCGACGAGCTGGCCCCAGCACACCGTTTCGATGAAGCGCTTGCTCAGGCCCATGGTGATGATGGCCGTGAGCCAGCGTGCCTGCAGTTCGGGACTGGGTGCGCCGCGCCACGAGCCGGCCAGCCCCGCCTTGCCTGAACTCGGCAAGCCGACCGCCGTGAGCATGATGGGCACCTTGAGGTGCATGAATCGCTCGAGCATGGCGCTGATCTGCAAGAGATCCCGCACCATGCCGCCGCGGTCCTCGACGCCCTGAATCAGTCGCACGCCCACCGCGTCGAAGCGCACGCCCTCGTCGATGAGCATCTGCACCCAGCGCAGCGGTGGCACGGCGCCCTTGCTGGCCGCAACGTCCTCACCCCACGGGTGCGAGAGCTCGACCATCAGCCTGGCCTTCGGGAGGGGTTGACGAATGGCGACCGCCACCCGTCGGGTCAGGTCGACCATGCTTTCGGGCCGCAGCTGCACGAACCGGCACTCGTTGAGACCCACTGCCGTGATCCACATGCCGACCGCAGCACCGTAGCGACGGATGATGGCGGTGCAGAACTGCGCGTGACGATCCCGCAGTGCCGCCTCGTCATTTCGCTTGGGAATCATCCAGATCGGGAGCGCATCTTCCGAGAGGTCGAGCAGCGGCCCGAGCACGATGCGCTTGCCCGCCTTGGCGGCGTACTGGATCCATCGATCCAGATTGGCCAGCTCGAAGGAACCCGGCTGCGGCTCGAGGGCACGCCACGGCGTGGGGATGATGAGCAGATCGATGTCCGCGAGCACCGGCGCGAGCCGCAGAGGGTCCATGCCGAGATCCACGCGGACCCCGACGGCGGACCTGGACGCTCCCTTCGCGGCGTACCGCACGCGCAGCAACGCCTGGGCATGAGCCATGGCCAGCAGTTCGCTGGCGGCGATCGCTTCGGCGAGCGCCTGACGGCTGGCCTGCTCGGCGCGCATGAAGTCGCGCTCGACCATGGCCTCGGTGAAGAGCGATCGCGCACGGTCGAGCCGCTTCAGAGCGGGCTGCGCAAGCGGGTGATCGGCAAAGAGCCAGTCATCGCACTTGGCCAGGCACAGCCGGATCTGGTTGCGTGCCAGCTCCAGCACCAATCGGTACGGCTGCTCACGCAGCTGGAGCAGGCACGTGGCGACCATGCTGATGCCCGCGCCCGAGTCGAATCCCAGGCAGATTCCCGCGGACCGTTGATGCTCGACCTGGCAGCGAAGCTCACCGTCGGCCATGGCCACCGTGGCCGGGAGCGGGGTCTCATCCTGCCCGAGCGTGTAGGCCTGTGACAGCGTGGGCTGCACGGCCTTGGCGCTGGTCGCGGGATCGACGGCAAAGCGAAGCATCGGGAGCGCCAGTGTATCGGTGCACTCCGCCATGGAACGACTGGCCGAAGAACCGCACTACACTCGAAACGATGATGCTGGCCGCCGACGCCGTCTTCTCGACCGACCTTCCGCTGCCTGGGCGCCGCCAAGGCAAGGTCCGGGACGTGTACGGCCTGCCCGGGCGCACGCCGCCGGCCCTGCTGGTCGTGGCGACCGATCGCGTGAGTGCTTTCGATGTCGTCATGCCCACGCCCATGCCAGGCAAGGGTCGCCTGCTGACGCAGGTCAGCCTGGGCTGGTTCCATTGGCTGCGCGAACAGCGACTGGTCGCCGACCACGTGCTCTCGACCGATGTGCCTGCCGAGTGCCTCCAGGATCGCGCGCTCGCAGCATCGCTGGCAGGCCGCGTGATGCAGTGCCGCGCAGCCCGCGTGATCCCCATCGAGTGCGTCGCCCGCGGCTACCTCGCCGGCAGCGGCTGGGCGGAGTACCAGCGTCACGGCACGGCGTGCGGCATCGCGCTCCCGAAGGGCCTGCGGCAGTGCGACCAGTTGCCTGAGCCCATCTTCACGCCCGCGACCAAGGCAGAGGAAGGTCACGACGAGAACATCTCGCCGACGCAGGCACAGGAGTCCCTCGAGCGCGATCCGGTCTGGTCGCGTTTCGGCGGGCGGGCCCTGGCACAGCGACTGGAGCGCATCACGATCGATCTCTACGCGCGCGCCGCGGCCCATGCACGATCGCGCGGCGTGATCCTTGCCGACACCAAGTTCGAGTTCGGCCTCGCGCTCGATGGCCAGGGCCAACCCACCGATGAGCTGCTGATCGTGGATGAGGTGCTCACGCCGGATTCGAGCCGCTACTGGCCCGCCGACCGGTATGAGCCCGGGCGCGACCAACCGAGCTTTGACAAGCAGGTCTTGCGCAACTGGCTGCTGGATGAAGTTGCTGCGGGTCGGTGGAACAAGGAAGCCCCGGGACCGGCGCTGCCGGAATCGGTCGTGGAGCTCACCCTCGAGCGATATCGCGAGATCGCACGCATCCTGACCTGATCGCCTGTCGGCACCGATGCCGAAGGGCGCGGAAATGCCCCAATTGGGTGGCACAGAGCCAGTCACGGGCTACCCTTGGACGACCATGAGGTTGACCCACGCACTCGCCGGCGGCGCCCTTGCCGCGGCGTTCCTGTCCACGCTCCCTGCGCTTGCCCAGTGCCCGGGCGACCTCGATGCCAGTGGCACGGTGGATGGCGCGGATCTGGGTGTGCTGCTGGGTGCGTGGGCCTGCACTGGCGCGTGCCCCGGTGACCTCAGCCAGGACTCGGTCGTCGATGGCACCGACCTGGGCCTGATGCTCGCCGCGTGGGGCGAGTGCCCGCCCTCGACACCAGCTTCCGAAGCGCCGCTTGCAGCCGTGACCCTCGCTGCGTGGCCGTGGGCAAGCTGGGTCGACACCTACAACTCCAACGGCGGTGTCGGCATCGCCATCGATCCTGGCCAGCATCCCGAGCTCGCGGGCCGCGCGGCCCTGCTCTGGGTCGTCGAGGACCGCTCGCCCTCGCAGTGGGCTGCAGACCCGACGCTCAGCGACGCGCGCCCCACCGGGCCGCAGTCGATCACCTGTCCGTCGGGATCGATTCAAGGAAATGTTATTGCTTTGAACGTTGCGGGACTGGTGGCCGGCAGCGGCGACGCGCCGGCGCGTGGCTATGACCTGGTGCTTGACATGGATCAGGACGGCACGCTGTCGCCCGGGGACCTGGTCGATGGCCGTGACGGCGGAGCCGGCTTCTGGTGGACGCGGGACATCGCCGCGCTCGGCCCCTATTCCACCGCATCGATCGCGTCGCATGACGTGAACGACGCGGACATCCTGGACTCGATGGAACTCGAGCGCGTCTACTACCCCACCAACGCGCCCGGGCTGCGGCCGATCGTGGCGATCTCACACGGCAACGGCCACAACTACGCCTGGTACGACTACCTCGGCAACCATCTGGCCAGCTGGGGCTTCGTCGTCATGAGCCACCAGAACGACACGGTGCCGGGCATCGCGTCGGCCACCGTCACCACGGTCGAGCACACCGAGAGCTTCATCGACCAGCATGTGACGATGGGCGGCGGGGTCCTGGCCGGCAAGGTCGACGTCGATCGCATCGCGTGGATCGGCCACTCCCGCGGCGGCGAGAGCGTGACCTACGGCTACGACCGACTCTTCGACGGCACCTTCACGTCGCCGTCGTACGGACTCTCGGACATCAAGTGCGTGATCGCCATCGCACCGACCGACTTCCTGGGAACGGCAAGCGCCAACCCGCACGCGGTTCCGTACATGCTGCTCTATGGCGCAGCCGACGGCGACGTCTGCGGCTGCCCGGACAGCGACATCGCCGACAGCTTCAACCTGTACGAGCGCGCCACGGGCCTTCGACACTCGACCTACGTGCACGGTGCCGACCACAACGACTTCAATTGCTGCGGCATCAATGACTTCAACGGCCCCGCGGGCACGGCCATCGGGAGCACGCTCGCCCAGTCCGTCGCCAAGGCCTCGATCCTGGCCATGGTCCGCCGGTCGATGTTCAACGACCGCGCCATGGAGGAGTTCCTCTGGCGCCAGAACGAGTCGCTGCGCGCGATCGGCCAGTCCGCGAGCGTGACGGTCGTGCGCGAGTTCAAGCCGGCGGCCGGCGTGGCCTCGCCGATCGACGACTTCCAGTCCAACACCACGACCACGGTCTCGACGAGCGGCGGCGCCGTCAACGCCATCGGTCTTTCGAACCTGATCGAGGCGCTCGCCAACGACAACAACATCACGTTCACGTGGGCCACCACCGATGCCTGGAACGGTGCCGTCCGCAACCGCACGACCGACTCGTCACGCGCCGGGGCGTTCGACTGGACCACTGCCGGCTCGATCACCTGGAGCGTGCCATCCTCGCTCGCCGACTTCACCAAGGCGCAGGCGCTGTCGTTCCGTGCGGCGCAGGGCACGCGCCATCCCAACACGGTGGCCGCGCTCGGCGACCTCGACCTGACCGTGACGCTGCGCGACACGAATGGCATCGAACGATCGATTCGCATCGGCACGCTCGGCGGAGGCATCGAGGAGCCGTACCAGCGGACGGGCTTTGGCACCGGCACCGGATGGCAGGCAGAGTTCGAGTCCGTACGGATCGTGCTCGACGATCTCCTGTCGGGCGGCGGCGCGTTCGATCTCTCCTCGATCGCGACCGTGCAGTTCCGCGTCGGTGGAGCCGACGGTTCGGCACAGGGCCGGCTGCTCATCGATGACTTGATCCTGGACAACGAGTGACCATGAACGCCTTCCTCGCTGCTGTCGTGCTCGCCGCCGTTCCACCCTCGGCTCCCGCGCCGTCAGCCGAGCGCCCTGCGTCGCCACCGCCCGCGCAGGTCCCATCGGACCTTCCGCCCGTGCCAGCCACGCCATGTGCCCCGATCGCCATCGTGGCCGTGCAGCCCTTCACGATCGCACAGCCGTACCGGCACCGCTTCCGCAAGGACGGTGCCGAGTTCACCGGTGGTCACCTGCTGCTGCTGCGGGCCGAGGCCGGTTTCGTTCAGGCCCGGCAGGTCGCGGAGCCGGTGCTTTGTGTGGGTTCACAGACGGCGGAGCGGCTGTGGAGCGATCCCGCCCAGGGCTTGATCGTGGCCATCGTGCCAGCATGGACCGAGCGCGCCGCCGACGGCACCGAGCGTCCGGGCGATCCCTCGACCGATCTGGCCTGGTTTGCCTCGCCCGAGCTGCCCGAGCGCGTGGACGCGGCTTGGATCGCCTCGGAACGCGCTCGTGCCGAGACCGCGCTCGCCACGGGCGGCATGCGCAAGGCTTCGACGCGCGACATCGTTCGCCATGCGCGGCTTGATGCCGCATCGCAGGATGCGCTCATCGCCCGGGCCTTGGAATTGCTGCCGGATCCGGCTGCGCGCTGATCACCGCAGCGCAGCGTCGACTACGTTGCGCAGGAGCATGGCGACCGTCATCGGTCCGACGCCACCGGGCACGGGGCTCAGCCACCCCGCCACGCCCGCCACCGCGGGATCGACATCGCCCACCGTCGTCGTTCGACCGTCGGCACCCTTGATGCGATTGATGCCCACATCCACGACCACCGCACCGGGCTTGATCCACTCGGGCTTCACGAGCCCGGGAACCCCGGCCGCGGCCACCACAACGTCCGCCTCCCGGCAGAGCGCGGGCAGGCCCTGCGTGAACTTGTTCGCGCTCACGACGGTGACCTCGGCACGCATCAGGAGCACGGCGATCGGCTTGCCCACGATGTTGCTCGCGCCCACCACGACCGCACGCGCTCCGCGCAGCTCGATGCCGGTGTGCTCGATCATCTCGAGCGTGGCCAGCGCCGTGCACGGTACGAGGCTCCGACGACCGTAGACCACGTTGCCGATGTTGGCCGGGTTCACGCCTTCGACGTCCTTCTCAGGCGCGATGAGCGACTGCACACGCTCGGCATTGACCGCCGGCGGCAGCGGCATGTGCACCATGATCGCCCTCACGGCCTCGTCGGTATTCATGAGCAGCACGCGGCCGGCCACATCCTCGTAGCTCGCCTCGGCCGAGAGCTCGTGGAGGTGGTACTCGATGCCCACCTCGGCGCAGGTCCTGGCTTGATTGTGTGCATAGAGCGCAGCGCCCTTGTCGGGACTCGCCAGGACCGCGTCGAGACGGACCGGGCGCCCCGCGCGCTGGATGCGATCGCGCAGGTCTGCCTTCACTCGTGCCGAAAGGTCCTTGCCATCGATCGGGCGGGCGCTCATGAGGCGGAATCTAGCGACCTGCCGCGGCCATCGTCCGGCATGCACTGCGTGCTAGGCTGCGCGCTCCAAGGAGCCACTTCATGCTGACCACCCTGCTTGCCTCGATCGTGCTCACCCTGCCTGCCGCGCCCGCGATGCACGCCCAGGATGCCGCCAAGCCCGCCGCCGCGAAGGCCGACGCCAAGCCCGAGCGCCTGATGCCCGGCATGGCCGCGCCCAAGCTCGACGTGAAGGAGTTCATCAAGGGCAGCGCGATCGACGGCTTCAAGGCCGGCCAGGTCTACGTCGTCGAGTTCTGGGCAACCTGGTGCGGGCCGTGCATCCGCGCCTTCCCGCACCTCTCCGAACTCCAGAAGGAGTACGGCGACAAGGTGACCATCATCGGCGTCAACATCTGGGAGCGCCCCTACGACGACGGCACGCTGGCCAAGGTCAAGGAAACCGTCGAGAAGCAGGGCGACAAGATGGCCTACACCGTCGCCTACGACGGCCCCGATGCGAAGACCGACAAGGCGTGGATGGCCGCGGCCGGTCGCAACGGGATCCCGAGCGCATTCATCGTCGACCAGAAGGGCATGGTCGCGTGGATGGGCCACCCCATGCAGATGGACCCGGTGCTGGCGAAGGTCGTGGCTGGAAACTGGAACCCCGAGGAAGCCAAGAAGCTCGCCGAAGCCGAAGCCAAGGAAGCCGAAGCTGCCCGCGCCCTGCAGAAGGCATCGCGCGACCTGCTCAAGGCCCGCGTCGCCGCGCGTGAATCAGGTGATTGGTCAGGCTGGTCGAAGACCATCGATGGCCTGATCGAATCGACCAAGGGCACCCCGAACCAGATGCAGTTCCGCATGATGAAGTTCCAGACGCTCATCGGAGAAGCCAACATGCCCGAGCCCGGCTACGAGCTCGGCTCACAGCTCGTCGCCGAGGGCAAGGGCGACGCCCAGCTGCTCAATGCGATCGCGTGGTTCGCGGTGCAGGATGACTCGGTCATGAAGCGCAACCTCGACTTCTGCCTCAAGGCTGCGCAGGCCGCCAACGAAGCCACGAAGGGCGAGGACGGCGCGATCCTCGACACCCTCGCGCGCGTGCACTGGGAACGCGGCGAGAACGCCAAGGCGATCGAGCTCCAGGAGAAGGCCGTGAGCCTGTCGAAGGACACGCCGATGGCCAAGGAAATGCAGGAGTCGCTCGAGACCTACAAGAAGGGCAAGTGAGCCCTGGGGCAAGGCCCCTGCAACCCGCATGCATGACGAAGCCCGGCCTCGCGCCGGGCTTCATTGCATCCGGGCTTCATCGCACGTGGGCGTGGTTCCGCCACCGCACCGTTGCCGTGCACGCGCGGTCTCAGCCAGCGACCTCGACCTCGCGCGATTCGTCGGCGCTGCGATAGATCGCCTCGACCAAGGCCTGCACGCGGCGACCGGCCGCGGCATCGGCGTGTGGCTTCGCTCGTCCTTCCACGGCGTCGATGAACTGGCGGTACTGCTCGTCCCACATCTGACGCTCAGGATCCTCGGCGACGAAGTGGGGCTTGAGGTCGACGAGGTGCCCCTCCTCTTCCGTGGCGATCGAGACCTCCTTGCCGAAGACCCCGAACGAGGCGCCCGCCTTCGAACCGATCACGCAGAGGCCATCCTTGAGGTGGCCATCGGGGATGTTGGCGGCCCAGGTCACGTTCATCTCGATGGTCAGGCCTCCATCGCAGCGCACGAGCGCGATGGCGCTGTCCTCGACATCGCACACGCCGTCGTACTTCGGCGGTCCCGCCCACATCCACGTGTAGGTGTAGCCGCGCATGGCGGCACCGAGGCCGCTCATGGTTGCTCCGCTCGCCCGCACCGGCCGCGGCGAGCCAGCCAGCCAGAGCGACAGGTCAAGCATGTGCACGCCGAGGTCGATCAGCGGTCCGCCGCCCGAACGAGCCTTGGTCGTGAACCAGCCCCCGAGCCCGGGAATGCCGCGGCGTCGGTAGAGCGCGCACTTGATGTGCTGGACCCTGCCGAACCTGCCGGCGTCGATGAAGGCTTTGACGCAGCGCGCCGCCGGGCTGCCCCGGCAGACGAAGCCGATCTGGAGCGTGGTGCCTGCGCGTGCCGCAGCGGCGGCAATCTCGTCGCACTG
>Ga0315905_10003248_pt1 | contig 16815 bp, 13 predicted proteins | sample LakEriMetagenome_5_FD_203522 | JGI IMG/M metagenome (GOLD analysis project Ga0315905, IMG submission 203522) | Freshwater fungal communities from buoy surface, Lake Erie, Ohio, United States - Buoy 4 MA121 | ecosystem: Environmental > Aquatic > Freshwater > Lake | place: USA: Lake Erie, Ohio... | reverse complement strand
TTCATGGTAGTTTCTCCAACTGTAGCTACAATCATCGAGTCTATCCCTGGATTCGCTGCTAACAGCAACGGTGATGCTGCTGACATGGAATATGCATTTGGTGTTCAGAAAGCTGGTCAATTCAACAGCCGCTACACTGTTTATAAGAATCCTTACATGACTGAAAACACTATCTTAGTTGGTTTCCGTGGTAAGCAATTCTTGGAAGCAGGTGCTGTATTTGCTCCTTACATCCCATTAATCATGACACCTCTTATCTACGACCCAGATACCTTCACTCCACGTAAAGGTCTCTTGACTCGCTATGCTAAGAAGATGTTACGCCCTGAATTCTATGGTAAAGTTGTTATAGCTGGTTTAAACACCATCTAATATAACCTAACTAGATAATAAATTAAAGCCCAGAGAAATCTGGGCTTTTTTATTTTGTTTTAATATTTATATATAAATAATCTTATGAGTGACTTTAATCGAAGTGAAGAGGCTAAACAGATTTTTAAAGAAAAACGTAAGCCAAAAAATCCAATTACATTTAAACTTACATTAAATGAAGAACAAAAGTTAACAAAACAAGTTATTTTAGATAGTCCTGTCACATTATTAAGAGGTATGGCGGGTAGTGGTAAAACATTAGTAGCATGTCAAGTTGCTTTAGATTTAGTATTTAAAAAAGATGTAGAAAGAATTATCATCACCCGACCTACAGTTGCTAAAGAAGAAATAGGTTTCTTACCTGGTGATTTAAAAGAAAAAATGGATCCATGGTTAGCTCCTATTTATGCTAACTTATATATGTTATATGATAAAGCAAAGATAGATAAAATGATCCAAGACCAGACAATTGAAATTGTACCATTTGCATTTATGAGAGGCAGAACATTTCCTGATGCTGTAGTAATTGTAGATGAATGTCAAAATATTACTCATGGTCAAACAGAAATGATTTTAGGTCGTTTAGGTAAAGGTGGTAAAATGATTTTTTGTGGAGATATTACTCAAACTGACTTAAAAAATAGAAAAGACAGCGGTATTGGATTCTTTACTCGTATGGAAGAAAATATTAAAGGAGTAAAAATATTTACTCTAAAAACAAACCATAGACATGAAATTGTAGAACCAATCCTCAAACTCTACTCAGACTATAGAGATTAAATATTTATAATTAAAAACACACCATGAATATACCTATTTGGCCAGGGTCTAGCTCTTTTGCTCTTTATTCTGCTTCTTATTATAGAACTCCATCAACAGGTAGTGCTCCTACTCCATTTGGTTTGTATGATAATGATGCTCAATTTAAAATAGAAGCTGACAAAATAGCTAATTACTGCGCTAGAAGATTAGGATATCCTTTAACAGACATTGAATTACAAGATATAAGTTTTTGGGCTGCGTTTGAAGATGCTATTATTACTTATGGTAATGAAATATATTCTTTCCAAATAAGAGATAATCTTTTATCCTTAGAAGGAACTTCTACCTCAACATATGTAAATAACGCTATTATCACCCCTAATATGGGAATGATAATTAAATTATCTCAACAATATGCCGCTGAAGCAGGAGCTGGAGGTAATATAACTTACCATAGTGGAGCTTTAGCTTTAACTCCAGGCCAGCAAACATATGATTTAACTAATTGGGCTATAAGTCAAAGTATATCAGGTGGTATAGAAATTAAAAAAGTATTTTATCAAGACTTACCTGCTATAAACCAAATGTATGCTCCATTTGGAGGTTTTGCAGGATTAGGTGGTTTACCAGCAGCAGGCATATATGGTGGGATGTATGGTGGAGGGTATGGAGGTGGTTACTTAATGATGCCTGTAGCATATGATGCTGGTGTAATTCAAGGTATTGAAATGAGTAATCAAATTCGCCTATCAAATTATACTTTTGAACTTATAAATAATAAATTAACTATATTTCCAATCCCTACAGTTAATGACTCTAGAGGAGGATTTTTATGGTTTGAATATATTAAATTAGAAGACAGATATACAAATAGTATAACTCAAACAGGAGGTAATAAAGTTACAAATGTATCAAATGCTCCATATGATTATCCAACTTATTCTTTAATAAATTCTGTTGGTAAATCATGGATATATGATTATACATTAGCGCTTAGTAAAGAAATGCTAGGATATGTCCGCGGCAAATACGGAACAATCCCTATCCCAGGTCGTGAAGTAACTCTAAACCAAGCTGATTTATTATCAGCTGCTGCCTCTGAAAAGCAAGCTTTAATAGAAAGATTAAGAGCTTACCTTGATGAAACATCTAAAAAAGCTTTACTTGAAAGAAGAAAAGATGAAAGCGAGTTTAGAAAGCAAGAGATTAGTAATATACCAATGGTAATATATGTAGGATAATGGCACTATTTGGAAGCAGTAGAGATATAAGTATATTTAGACATGTTAACCGAGAGTTACTAGGAAATATTATCACTCAGCAGTGTGCTTTATATAAATTTTCTTTAGAACAAACAACTGTTAACATGTATGGTGAAGCTTCTGAAGGTAAATTTTTAGAAGGCCCATATCTATTTAATTCTTTAATTGAAGTTAATGCTACTACTTCACCTGTAAGTGAATTAGGAGTTGATTTTGATTGGGGCATAACAGCGGCTTTTTTAAGAGATGATTTAGTAATAGCTAATATTCATCCTGAAGTAGGTGATATTATTCTATATCAAGAAAGTTATTTTGAAATAGATAATACTAATGAAACCCAATACTTTGTAGGTAAAAATCCTGATTTCCCCTATGAATCTAACCCTACAAACTCAGGTTTAAGCAATTTTGGTTATAATGTTAGCGTTATTTGTACAGCCCACTATGTGCCTTCAGACAGATATAGTATAATCAAGCAAAGATTATGATAAATAAAAGAAAACCAGTACCTAAAACTCAACGTGAGATAAGTATATCTCACCAAGAACCATATAATCCACCTGATGGATCACCTGGCTTTTCTCCTACAGGTAATCCTAATCCTGTTAATTTAACTAATAGAGCTGACCAAGTCTCTTTTAAAGGAGACACATCTAAAGCATATACAATTGGTATTCAAGATATAGATGAAGCTATAATGTACTATTTTCAAAATGTTATTCAACCTTCTGTTTATCAAAATGGAGAAAGAATAGCTGTACCTGTTGTTTATGGCTCACCTGAAAAATGGAAATCAATTCAAAAAGATGGTTATTATAGAGATTTAAATAATAGAATAATGGCTCCATTATTAGTATTTAAACGTAGTACTTTAACTAAAGATAGAAGTATTACAAATAAATTAGATGCTAATAATCCACATAATATAGCTGTTATAGGTCAAAAATATAGTAAAAAAAATGAATATAGTAAATTTAATATTTTAAATGGTGTTAAACCTAATGTGACATATTATACAACTGTAGTACCTGATTATTTAACTATAAATTATGAATGTGTAGCTTTTACTTACTATAATGATCAATTAAATAAAATAGTAGAAGCAATAGAATATGCCTCTGATTCATATTGGGGTGATCCTGAAAGATATAAATTTAAAGCTACTATTAATTCATTTAACACTACAGTTGATTTAACTGAAAATAGTGAAAGATTAGTTAAAAGTACTTTTACCCTTAATGTATATGGTTATATTATACCTGATATTCTTCAAAGAGATTTAAAAGCAGCTCGTAAATTTTCTGAATCAACTAAAATTACTTTTGGTTTAGAAACCACAGGCGGTAGTGTTGATGCTTTTACTGCTACAACATCTCCATCTACTCCATCTAATATTAGTATAGCTAATATATTTGACTCTCAAAATATAACTAATATAACAAATGTTAATACAGTTATTAACACAGATGCTTTAACATATTTAAATGTTAATAAAGCTATAATGGCTTCAACAGTAACTTCTAACACAGCAGTATTTGCTGCTGCTTTTTATGCTGCTCCTAGTGGTTTACCAAGTACAAGTAAAACCTCATTTACATATTTTGTAAACGGCCAGCTTATTGAACCTGCTGCTATAACAACTTTTGTTGACAATAATAATGGTACTTGTACTTTAACAATAAACACAACTGAATTAGGATTCACATTAGTAGGTACAGATGAAGTAGTAGCTATAGGTAAATTTGCTTAAACATGAGTATAATTAGAAAAGAACAACTATCAAATCCTTTATCAGCATCATATGCTTTTACAGCGTCATATGCTGAAAATGCTTCTTCTACCTCAGTTAATACTGGTTCACTATTAATAACAGCATCTGTTAATTTAAATACAATTACTTTCACTAAAGGCAATACAGATCAATTTAGTATAACAGTTAATACTGGTTCTAGCAGTACAATTAATACTGGTTCATTAGTAACTACTTCAAGTTTTAATGCGTTTACTGCTAGTATAAACACATTCACTGCCTCATACAACACAGGATCATTTAGTGGAAGTTTCACTGGTAGTTTTAATGGAACTGCTAATACCGCTTCTTACTATAAAGAAACAGATCCAATTTTTGTAACTAAATCAGCTAGTTTAGCTACCACTGGCTCAAATAGCTTTAATGGCAATCAAAGTATAACAGGAAGCATATCAACTACAGAATTTTTTACAACCACTATAAATGAAACTTCTTTAGAAAATTTTTCATCAACATCAAATTATGCTGGAACTGTTCTTAGTAGAGCGACAATAGATGGAGGTGTTATTCTATATGATTTAGTTTATTTAGATACTGATGGTGTATGGTATCAAAATAATCAAGCTACTGCTGCTAGCAGTTTAAAATTAGGTATTTATTTAGGTAATGATTTAATCTTAACAGAAGGACATATAGTAATAGATGATACTGGCGCCTTAGGCCCAGATGTTCAAGGTCCACAATTATCAAAACCTATTTTTATTAGAGATGGAGCGGGCGTATATATGTCCATTAATCCACCGTCCGGAGGATATGTTAGAATATTAGGTCATATTTATTATCAAAATCAAAATACTGATCCTAATTTATATATAATGAGATTTAACCCATCAAATGATTTTTACTTGTTAGGATAATATGGCTAATATAATACAAATAAATGGTTACGCTATCTCTTCTTCTAATAGTGGAGGAGGTGGATCTGCTTTTCCATACACAGGAAGTGCTATAATTTCTGGTTCTTTAATAGTGACAGGCTCTACAACCTCTACCTTAGGATTCACAGGTAGTTTATTTGGGACGGCAAGTTGGGCTACAAATGCTTTAACCGCTTCCTTTTTACAAAATAATGATCCTCTTGGACTAACTCTTAGTGTAACCAAAGGAATCACCTTACAAGCCACAGATCCTTCAACAGGCATAATCACACTTAATTCAAAAAATATTCAATTAACAGGCAGTACAGGTACTACAATTACTGCTTATGGAAATATTTTACCTGGAGGGCCTTATACTAATAATACTTCATCATATAGTTTAGGCTCACTTTCAGCAGCGTGGAAAGATTTATATGTTAGTAATGGTTCTGTATATTTTATAAGTGGTTCTAACACCGCTAGTGTTAGTTTTATTAATGGTAATATTAATCTTGGAAATACAAATATTAATGGAACATTAACTGCTGTCACTATCCATACTTCTAGTTTATATACATTTGTAGGTGAATTAGCTAATGATATAATAAATTCTTCTGCTACTGTTCCAAGTGATGTTACAGGTTTATCATTTAGTTATGCTGCTAATTCTGCTTATAATATCACAGTGCATGCTCTTGTATCTAGCAGTATTAATACAACAGGACATGGATTTTCCCTTAGCGCTTCTTCAGCTGTTACCAATGTTTGGTCTCAACATTTTCATCAATCATCAACTCAAGGATCATTAGCTGGAGGATCATCTCTCACTAATAATCTTATATTAGCAGTATCAAACACAACAAGTGTAGGAAGTTTAGGTATTCCTGTTGTGTTTTTTGGTTACTTAAGAACAGGAGCTAACACTGGAACATGCACTTTAAGATTTAGATCAGAATTAGCCTCAACTACTGTAATTAAAGCAGGTTCTATAATGTTTGTTCAAAAAATAATTTAGTTTTCTATATTTATAACTAAAAGTAGTTAATGGCCCAAGTCTATTTAAGTCAATATGCTAAAAGAGCAGGTATAGCAGATTCAGCTTCACATGTTATTGGAGGAAATACCCCAGCCCCAACTGATACTTATATTCAATATAATAAAAAAGATAAATTTGGAGCTGAAGTTTATTTTAGATATATTTATCCTATTCATAGCTTTCAACATGGATATAATACTAATGCTTTAGGTTATTGGTCTCATGCTGAAGGTTCTACTACTTATACAGGATTTAATAATACTTTTTCATCCTCAATCTTATCAGGAGCAGTAACATTATCTGCTGAATATGGAAATGTGACATCTTCTTTTACAATTGGGGATTATATATATCTAAACGACTATGAATCAGATAACATATTTAGCACAGCTGTAGCTAAAATTACTAACACATCATGGAATAATACAAGTTCATATGTCACTTTAGATATTGATAACATTCATGCTACTACTTCTTTTGTAGGTAGTTTAGGTACATATTATATACAAAATCCACTTGGTAATAAAACAGCTAGAGCTTATATAGCTCATTCTGAAGGAGAAGGTACCTATGCTATGGGTGTAGGAGCTCATTCTGAAGGAAGCGGATCTTACGCTATAGGAAAACACTCCCATACAGAAGGTAATAACACAGTAGCTTTAGGTAACTATCAAACAGTTGTTGGTCAATATAATCTTTTTAGTACATCACAGAGTGCTTTTATTATAGGAGATGGTTATGCTAAAATTATAGATAGTGGCACTTTTAGTAGTAGTCCTATAAGTGGAAGTTTTTCTTTTAATATTAACTCTACTTATTCACCTTTATCTGACCTAACTGGATCTATTATAACAATTGTATCTGCTTCTAGTAGTGTTAGTGAAGCTTTTATTATAAATGATGCTACTGATATTGGAGGAGGTGAATATGAAATAATAATTAATAGAGGAATAACTCAAGATTATTATGAGGGTGAAGATACATTTTCTATATTAAAAATAACTCGTCATAATCTTTTATTTGCTTCTCAATCTTATTTTGAAGTTAGTGCTTCAAATATATTTTTACAAGGAATACCTAGTAGTAGCACAGCACCTCAAGTATTAATTTATGATGATGTAACAGGACAAGTTTACTACACCTCATCAGCAGCATTTGGAGGCATTGGCAGTTCACCAGGAGGTCCTAATACTTCTATTCAATATAATAATAATGGAAATTTTGGTGGAGCTGAAAGTTTTACTTTAACTTCTCTTCATGGGGGTGCTACTAGTACTGTACGTTTAACAGGCTCAATGTTAGTTAGCGGATCTATAACATCAACAGGTATAACTCCTAATAATGTTGGATTTATTGGAACCGCATCTTGGGCTCAAAGTGCTTCAAATGCTCTTCAAGCTGTAAGTGCTTCTTATGCTCCTAATTTTGCTAATACAAATTTAACTTTTACAGGCAATAGAGACCACCATACTAATGGTTATTCATATTTTATTTATAGTAATTTAAATGGAATGGCTGTTAGTGGTGGTTATCAATATTTTGATAATGACTCTAATTCTATAGGTGTAGCTAAAGGATCAACAAATACTTATACTTATATTGAAATTTTTACATCTTCAATAGATTTAAGTTTTAATGCTAATCCTGCTGTTCCAAGCGCTTATATTTTCACTAATACATTAGCTTATTTTTCTAGTTCTTTAAATGTAACTAAATCTGTATTTTTCCCTGGTTTAACTTCTACACTCCAAACTAATGTTGTAACAATTGATCCTGCTACAGGGCAATTATATTACACATCTTCAAACGCATTATCAGCGGTGACTATTCCTTTAGATATTGAAGATGATGGAACCTTAGTAAAAAGTAATCCAACATTTATAAATTTTACAGGATCAGGAGTTTCTGCTTCTGCTAATGATACTGGGGTAGATGTTTATATTCCAATATTTCCTCCTTTTCCATTTACTGGTAGTGCTGAAATAACAGGTTCAGTCACATTAACTGGTTCAATGTTTGTAAGTGGAGCAATTTCTGCTTCATATGGTGAAAATACAGTAGGTTTTTATGGAACAGCTAGTTGGGCTCAAAGCGCTTCACAAGCTATAAGTTCAAGTAATGCTTTAAGCGCTAGTTATGCTTTTAGCGCATCATATGCTTTATCTGCTGGAACAGCCTCATTCGCATCAACATCCTCAGCTGCCCCATCAGACACCTATATTCAATATAATAAAAGTGGAATATTAGGTGCTGAAGAATATTTTAGATATATTTATACTTCTCATAGTTTACAAAATGGTTATAATACTATAGCTTTAGGTAATTGGTCCCACACTGAAGGTAAAGGAACTATAGCGTCTGGATCATACTCAACAGTAGTAGGTCAATATAATATAGCTTTACCATCACAAAGCGCATTCATAATTGGTGATGGAACAGAAACTTTAACTGCTGTTGGATCAGGAGAATTAACTAATTCCCCTAAAATAGGTGATACAGTTTTTACCCTTAAACAAATATCCGGTACTGGTCCTTCTGTTGGAAGTATAATAACAGTAGTTGGAGGTTCAGGTAGTGAAACTTTTACTATTACTAGTGTTAAAAATACTGGTGGAGGTGGTTATGATATTACTGTAACCCCAGGGGCTGGGCAAAATTTTTCTAGTGGAAATTCATATACTATATATAGTTTAGTAGCTAATAGGCATAATCTTTTATTTGCTTCAAGATCATGGTTTGATGTTAGTGCTTCAAATGTATTTTTAAGAGGAATACCTACATCTCCTGAAACTCAAGTATTAGTCTATAACACATCTTCAGGCCAAGTTTATTACACAGCTTCAAGTGCTATTGGTGGAGGAGGATCTACATCAACTGGAACATTTTCTTTACCTGTACCTAAAGTAATTTTATATAACTCGTCAAGTGTGCCATTTCAACTTTATGTTGAAATTCAATCATATAACTCAGCTAGTGGGGGTGCTGGGGCTACTAATGCTAAGTTATATAATAGTCCTAGAGTAGTGACTATGGATATAACAGATGAAATGTTAGCTAATCATCGTATTTTTGTAGAGTTAGTTCATTTTAAAAGAGGCAGGCGAAAAGGAGGACAATCATATTTTATACCACCTTCTCATATTAATAGTGGAGGTGGAGTTTATATAAACAAGTTAGCGGCTGATTTAGGTGTTCCCTTATCATCTAGAGGAGGTAAACAAAAATGGAGAACCAATCCAAATGTTGTCCCCGCTGTTTTTGCAGATATACAAGTTAATAGACCAAATCATTATGAAGTAACAGCCCGCAATCAAACAATCCCAGTATATGAATATTTAAATGGTTGGTTTATAAAAGGACCTATATATTACGCTAATACTTCTGGAGGGGTATCAACTTTTGACTCATGGTATCCTTCATATAGAAGCACAGTAGGAAATAGCCCTACAGGTAGATTTGCTTATGGAGCTACATTTTCTCCAATGTATGTTGCTTTTAGATACATAGCTTGGAATAGTAGTGCTAATGGAGGTAGTGGAGCATTTATATCTGGTCCTTTAAGTCCTATTGTAGCTATAGGTCCTCAAATCTTTCCATTTGTTCAAGATCCTATCTCTACAGCTAATTTAGGTGCCCCAACAGCATATTTATCTCAAGCATATATTGATGATCCAGGACTTTACAATAATAATTTAAAATGTTGGTTTATGAATAGATTACCATAATATGATAAAAAACTAACACACAAATGGGGCATCAGAGTTCTTGGTTCGTCTTTGGACGCATTAAGGTTCTTGGTTCGTTTTCGAACGCATTAGGGTTCTCGGTTCCCCATTTGTTTGTTAAAAAACTAAAAAAAGAATGGGTAGTTATCCCTTATTAAAAGACACTACAGGCTCAGCAGGAGGTGGAGGTAATTTTGTACCAAGTAGTTGGACAGGATCATCCACTTCTCAATTTGCTGGCACAGCTTCATATGTAAGTGGTTCTGTATTTACAAGTACAAACCTAGCATTAAGTGCTTCATACGCATTAAGTGCTTCATTTGCAACAAGAGCTATATCAAGTTCTTATCCAATATCAGTAATTGGAAGTTCTTTATATTCTATTGCTCTTAATGCTGGAGTACCGAGCCCTTCTACTGCTAATTACAGTACATTCTTTGGTGAAGACGCAGGTTTATCAGCTACAAATGCTGGTAGCTCAAACTTTTTAGGTTATAGAGCTGGTTATAATGCTACAAATGCTTATGGCTCAAACTTTTTAGGATTTTATGCTGGCGCTGGAGCAACAAATGCTAATAGTTCAAACTTTTTAGGGCAAAGTGCTGGTGGTAATGCTACAAATACTAATCGTTCAAACTTTTTAGGAAGTAGTGCTGGTGATAGTGCTGTAGATGCTGACCAATCAAACTTTTTAGGATTTTATGCTGGTCGAGATGCTACAAAAGCTGAAAATTCAAACTTTTTAGGTTTTCAAGTAGGTTTTCGAGCTATAAGTGCTTCATATTCAACATTACTTGGTTATCAAGTAGGATACACTCCTACAGCAAGTCTTAGTATAGGCACTAATAATATTATCATTGGTACAAATATAACCCTAAGTGGAAGCAGAAAAGATTCTATTAATATTGGAGGAATAATATTCGGAACAGGATCACACAGCGATATTAATGCAACCTACCCATTCTCAGGCTCAGTGAACGGAAGAATAGGAATAAATATTGTAGACCCAACTTACAGCTTACATGTATCAGGAACAGTAGCATTTCCTAATTTAACTAATACTGCTCAAACAAATATAGTTACTATTGATACAAGCACTGGTCAACTATTTTATACAGCTTCAAGTAATATTGGTGGAGGTGGTGGAAGTGGAGTTACTATAAATAATAACACTAATAATAATCTTGTAACAGCTACAGGAACATCTAACACATTAGATGGAGAAGCTAATTTAACATTTGATGGATCAGCTTTAAAAGTTGTAGGTAATGTAACAGCTTCATCTTTCACTGGGTCATTCACTGGATCATTATTAGGAACAGCTTCATATGCTGATACAGCTTCAGCTGTGAATGTCACTGTAAGTTCAAATACAGATGAATTTTTACCTGTAATTGTAGCTTATACTGGTTCTTCTGATGGAGCTAAATTAGCTTATATAGATAGTGGTTTTCAATATAATCCATCTACAAACGCTCTTTATTTACCAAGTAATGGAGCTCTTGTAGCTGGTAATGTCACAGTATCAAGCAATACTTCTACATTCGGATCAGCTACAGCTCAAAACCATACTTTAAACTTAACTGGTTCTCTTAATGTAACTAAGAGTTTAAATGTAATTGGTAGTATGAGTTTAAATGCAATTCCAACAGCATCATTTCATATTAGTGGCACCACAATATTAAATGGTGGTAATTTAGTTGGTTTACCTTTTTCTTCTTTTACAACTGTCCCAACTCAAATAACTGGTAATGCAGGTATTAGAGGAATTTTATATGTTTACCCTAGATCAGGTGACACTTCTAGTGTAATTTTTGGAGGTGGAGGTTATCAATCTTGGACTTTACGATCATTAGGTTTTAATGATTTTCAAATACGCTCTACATCAAATGAAAATGCAACACCTGGTCCACAAGTCACATTAATGCATTTTTCATCAGGAAGTAATGGTGAATTTAGAATTGGTGTTTTAAATGAAACTCCAGAATATACATTTGATATTAGTGGTAGTGCTCGAGTAACTAGTTCTTTTTATTTACCAGGCTTAACTACAATTCCTCAATCAAATGTTTTAACTATTGACACTACAACAGGCCAAGTTTATTATACAGCTTCATCTGCTTTTGCTTCTACAGACTCAAATATATTTAAAGGAACTCAAACTTTTTCTGGTAGTTTAATACCAGCAGGTCCATATATTGATAATACATCATCTTATAATTTAGGTTCACCAACAGCAGCTTGGGATAAAATATATGTTTCAAATAATTCATTACATTTTGTAAGTGGATCTACTTCTTCTAGTATAGGGTTTAACAATGGTATTATTAGTTTTAATAATGCTACAGTTACTATACCTACAGGGTCAACTATCCCATATACTTCAACTTCTTCTATTATAGGAGATGGCATAAATGCAAGCTATGATATAAATCACGGATTTAATACTAGAAATTTGCATATAACTGTTTATGAAAACTTTGACAATTATGAAACAGTATATCCTGATATAAGAAGAATCAATGATAACACAGCAAGCATTGTGTTTGCTAATCCAGTATCAGCGATAAACCAATATGTAGTTTATATATCACAATAATGAAATTTTTATCTGAAATACAATTTGCTACTACAAGCTCAATGGAATCCCCTCCTAGCGGCTTTATCACTATATATGCTAACATAGATGGCAATCTATATGCTGAAACTCCAAATGGAAATCAGATAAAACTAAGCAATACAGCTGGATGAGTAAGATATTAAAAAGTTTACAAATTGTTACACAGTCATTCACAGGAACACCAAACATAGGATCTGGTGTTGTGTATGCTAGTGGTAGCAAATTATACTTTGAGAATGCGTCAGGATCAACCTATCCTCTAGGAGGACCGGGATATACCAGAGTATTAGAATATACTGGCTCTAACCCAGGTGAAGGTACCCTAACCTATACTTGGAATAAGCCTTCCAATGTGAAACATATTCAAGTAATTTGTGTTGGTGCGGGAGGAGGAGGAGGAAGTGGAGCTTTTCTTACAAGTGGAACTGGAACAAGAGCATCAGGAGGTGCAGGTGGTGGTGGTGGAGCTATTGCTTGGAGATTCTTTGATAGACAAGATTTAACACAACCAAGTTATACAATATCTGTAGGAGGAGGAGGAGCAGGAGGAGGTAGTAGAACTCATTCTGGTGCGAATCAAAACGGTATTGCAGGATCTGCAGGCGATTTTACTACTTTTGGTGATACAATGGTTAGAGCTAGTAGTGGAAGTGGGGGTGGAGCTGGAGGTCTTGTTGGATCTACTATAGTTGGCGGAGTGGGTGGATCAATACTAGATTGCCTCCCAGGCCCGGCATTTGCAATTGCAGGAGGCACAGGAGCAAGTACTCCCGGAGGTGGCAATAACGCAACTAATGCTGCTAATTTTTTTACTACTCCTCTTATTCCTGTCGGAACAGCAGGAGGAGGAGCAGGTCCTAATTTAGCTTTAAATGGAACTCCTGGCTCAGGCTCCTTAGGAGCGGGAGGATTTGAATGGAACACTCTTAACACTAATAACAGTGCTAGTGGAAATTCTGGGTCAAACGATCTAGTATCATCAATTGCATTACTACATTTTACAAGTAGTATTTATTCTACCTTAGTTGGTTTAGGTGGTGGTGGTAATGGAGTATTAGCGCCATTTGATGCCACTACTGATGGAGGTAATGGAGGTTTGTATGGTGCGGGTGGTGGTGGTAGTGGATTTGCTAGAGGAAGTGGCCAATCCCCATCCTCACCTGGAGGAAGTGGTTCTTCTGGCCTATGTATAGTAGTAGAGTATTATTAAAGTTATGGCTAAATTACTAACAACAGCTTCATTTGTAACACAGTCTGCCCCCGCTACTCCAAGTTCAGGGTACGGAACCTTGTATGCTAGCGGTAGCAATCTTTTCTATAAAAATAGCCTAGGTGTCAATTACGACTTATCAATAGCGGGTTCTAGTAGCTTTGCTTTTTTTACTAGCTCAGGAACATGGACATATAACACCGGTTCTAACATACAGTATATAAAAGTGGTGTGTGCAGGAGCGGGTGGTGGTGGAGGTAGTGGTCGTACTATTTCACCAAATGCTGGAAACCGTAACGGAGGAGCAGGAGGTGCAGGTGGTAACATAAACATAGCATACTTCTCATCCCAATCCCTAACAACTGGCAGCTACACAGTGACAGTAGGAGGAGGAGGTTCTGGTGGTGCTAGGCAAACAGGTATAAATAACAACGGAAGTGCAGGACAGACAGGTGCCAATAGTTCATTTGCTTCAGGCTCAACCATTCTTGTAATAGGAGTAGGTGGACCTGGTGGATCAGCAGGATCAGCTACCAACGTTGGTAACGCTCTTGCAGGAGGTACCAACACCGCCCCAACAACTGCCACAGTCCCAAATCCATACCCCCCATTTTATTTCTCAGGTGTAAATGGTGGTGACACAGGAGGAGGATTGGTGCAACCAGCTGAGTCTAATGCTTTAGGAACTAGATGGCTAGCAGGTGGAGGTGGAGGAGGAGCCATAAACTCATCCAACGCCCTTATCCCAGGAGGCTCGGGTTCTAGTGTATGGAATGGTGCAGTTCTGATATCATCAGGATCTCCAGGAGTTTCAGGTAGCAATGGTAGTGATGGAGCTCCAGTAGTAGATGTACTAAGTTTATTTTACTACAGTGGTAGTAATCTAACATCAAATGTAAGGATTGGAACAGGAGGACATGGAGGAGGAGGTGGAGTACATGCTCCTGTCTCTTCATCTGGAGGTAATGGTGGATCAGGGAGTAGAGCAGCGGGTGGAGGTGGTGGTGGTGGATGTAACGGAGCTACTGGATTATCTAGTGGTGCAGGTGGACCTGGTGGAGATGGTTTTGTAATAATTTTTGAATACTTTTAAATAATTTAATATGGCTAGATGGACAATAATAAAATCAAACTATGTAATTGATGTTATAATTTGGGATGGTATTACTCCTTGGCAATACCCCGGTAACTATGATATTATGATTGAAGAAAATACAGAAAATGTAGGTTATGGAGATTGGTATGAAGTCTCAGAAGGGATTTTTTATCGTCCACTTTCAATACCACCTGATTTTCCACCAACCCCTTAAATATTTATAATAAAATAAATTATGAAAATAAAAGTTTTAACTCAAGAAGAAATCAATCAGTTAGGATCTATCCAACAAGAAAGATATTCTATAATTGATAAATTTGGCACTATTGAAATTCAATTTCAAGAATTAGAATCTACTAAACAAAAACTAAAACTTGAATATGAAAAACTAAAACAAAAAGAAGAAATTTTAGGAAAACAGTTACAAGAAAAATACGGTGATGGTACTATTAATCTAGAAAAAGGAGAATTTATAAGCAATTAATTTTTTGAATTTTTTTAGGATATTTATCAATAAACCCCAATTAAAAAACAACTTAATTAATTTAAAATAACATGGCAGAAATTTTATTATCCCCAGGTGTCTTATCTAGAGAGATAGATTCCTCATTTATAGCAGAGCAGCCACCTCAAATTGGTGCCGCTATTGTAGGTCCAACAGTTTTTGGACCTGTTGGTATTCCTGTGACTGTTACTTCTTACACCGACTATGTTAATCGTTTTGGTGAAACTGAAGTTATAGCTGGTACAGGATCATTTTCTTATTTCACTTCTATTGCAGCTTATAATTATTTCCAAAATGGAGGTGAAACATTATTAGTAACTCGTGTAGTATCAGGAACTTATGGTCCTGCTAGTGCTTCAGTTTATGGCCAAGATAGTGCTACAACAGTATTTAATGTGTTCACTATTTCTGAAGGTGCTATGATGAATAACCAATTATCTTATGGTGCTAATGGATCTTTAAATTCAGGTTCAGTTAATAATATCCGTATTCAAATTGTATCACCAAATACTCAATCAGGTACATTTAACTTATATGTTCGTAGAGGTAATGATGATAATAATAACCCAGCTATTTTAGAAACATTTACTGGATTATCAATGGACCCATTAGATGATAACTATGTAGCTAAAAGAATTGGTGATTATCAATTTACACAAGTTGTTGTAGATGGTGAAGATTCATTACAAATTACTGGTACTTATCCTAATAAATCAAGATACATTAGAATTGGTACAGTATCTAAACCAACTCCTCAATATTTAGTAGGTGGCACCCCAGTAGCTGCTTATACTAGTTCTATTCCTCTTTTAGTAGCTGAAAGTGGATCATTTGCTGGAGGAAAAGGTTCATTAATAGAAGGTGCTAAATTCTATGATCAAATAACACAAAATAATATCCAAGGTGTTGGTCCACAAAGCTACACATCTTCCTTTAATCTATTAAAGAGCGCTAATGATTATCAATTTAATGTGTTAGTAGCTCCTGGATTAAATTATAACCAACATAAATTAGCATCTTCAGCTAACTTAGCAGGTGTAATTAAAAATACTGAAAATAGAGGAGATAATGTACTTGTGTTAGAATTAACTAGATATTCTTCTTCAGCTAATGATGTTATAGCTGAAGCTAGTAATATAGATTCTTCATATGTAGCTGCTTATTATCCTTGGGTTCAAACACTTGACCCAGCAACTAAGCAATATGTATTCTGCCCACCATCAGTAATGATACCTAGTGTATTTGCTTACAATGATAGCGTAGCTTATCCTTGGTTTGCTCCTGCTGGTATTAACAGAGGTGGATTAAGCACTGTAATTAGAGCTGCTTCTAAATTATCTCAAACAACTCGTGATAATTTATACCAAGCTAAAGTTAATCCATTAGCTACATTCCCAGGACAAGGTGTTGTAGTATATGGTCAGAAAACTTTACAAACTAAAGCTTCTGCTCTTGATCGTTTAAATGTTCGTCGCTTGTTAATTCAACTTAAGAGACAAATTGGTCAAATTGCTAATACATTAGTATTCCAGCAAAATGATGCTTCAACAAGAAATAGTT
>Ga0315905_10003247_pt1 | contig 16815 bp, 20 predicted proteins | sample LakEriMetagenome_5_FD_203522 | JGI IMG/M metagenome (GOLD analysis project Ga0315905, IMG submission 203522) | Freshwater fungal communities from buoy surface, Lake Erie, Ohio, United States - Buoy 4 MA121 | ecosystem: Environmental > Aquatic > Freshwater > Lake | place: USA: Lake Erie, Ohio... | reverse complement strand
CATAAAATAATTAATGTAGTATCGGTAAAAATATGACGGCTGATAAGATCAACATTATTGCAGAAAACATACCAGATGGGTTTACCAGTAAAAAGCTAAGCCCACCTGCCGTCGTTATAGGAGATTCTAAACGTGTATGGTTTCCAGTAGACAAAGAGCTAGGATCTTTTATTCATGCATATAAAAATCCAGCCTTTGGTTGGCACTCAGCCGCCATATTTGCCGCAGCAGATAAAGAAATTCCAATTGCCCTGACTGGGGAAGACAATTGGGTTTTCAAAGCTTATCTGTATTGCCTTAATCAGAAGTATAGAGACAAGAATGTTCTGGAGGCTATTTCCTTAGCTAGTCCGGAAATGAAAAACATACGAAACATTATAGAAGCTTTGCTGGTCTGTAAAGACTACGAAGATACAGAAAAGATCGGCCATGTAATGAGCATTAGTCCGAAAACAATTAGTGCTTACGAAAAGCTTTTCTTCAATGTACTCGATAGGCGAAACGACTATAGTTATATTAAAAATCTGGTTTATCCAGAAACAAGAATGGTTGAATTCTATGATGGGTATGCAAAAAGAGAAGATGTCTCAACTCTCCTGAAACGGTTTGGATATAACCATTCAGGAGATGAACTTCTTTTTTTAAGTGGACTTCCTGAACATAAACTTGTCGAAGTTCCCGCAGCAGTTGCTTCGGGAAGACTTGAAAGTGTGCTTATGACACAGGGGCATTTGCTTACTAAAATCGGATTCTCCAATCAAACGCAAAATACTCAAGCGATCTACCATGCGAGATCTGTTATGGCTGCTACAAAGCAAGGTGGACAAACCAATACTCAGGATGTACCAATGTCCTCTGTTTCGGAATTGCTATCTCATACATTTACAGACTTTGCTCGCGCAGATGCTCTTAGTAGAATCGAGAAAAAGAAAAAATCAAAAGAAGTTATTGACGTTTAATTATGCCAAACTGGTGCGAAAACAAATTAGAAATAGTTGGGGATATAAATGAAACGCTAAGAAGATTTTTAAAAAAAGGTTTAAAGTTCAGTAGAATCGTAGAACCAGTTGTAATAAGTGAAGACCCTACGGGTGCTGGAATGGTAAGTGCTCAGCTTGAACATTGGGGTACTAAATGGGACTTGGAAGACGACGAAGCCGAAAGAAGAGGACGAGATTGCCTTGAGCAGGGTTACTGTTTCTTTGAAACAGCCTGGTCACCACCTAGTGCCGCAATTGAGGAGTTATCTAGACAAATTCCAGGAGTTAAGTTTGCACTATACTACCACGAACCTGGCTGTAGTTTTTACGGTACAGAGTACTTTGAAAATGGAGTTATGACAGGAGATAGTCAAGATGCATACGGACAAGAATATGCAGATTTTCTTATGAATATTTTTGACTATGATGAGTATGACGCTATGATCAACGCAGGACTAGACACCGACGACGATGAGGAGGAAGAAGAAGAATCAACATAAAAAATAAAATATGCCGCCACAAGCAAAACCACCGCATCAGCGCATGAGAGAGTTGATGCTAGATAAAAAAATAGGATTGTTCTTAACCGTAACTGGCGGAGGATCAAAAGTTTTTGAAATGATTACAGCGAAAGGAGGTTCATCTGCCTATTTCATCGGTGGCAATCTCCCCTATGATCAAACTTCTGTGGATTTGCTTTACTCTCGAAAAAGCCCTCCAGAAAAGTATACATCACTGAGAACTGCACGAGGATTAGCTATTACAGGTTATGAGAAGCATCTGCATTGGCTGTATAGAAAATCTCAACCAATTCCTACTACAGAAGGTAAAGTACTTTCAGTAGCAGCAACAGCCACTCTTAGCTATGAAGGTCAAAGAGAAGGCAGGATAAATAAAATATGTATTGCGGGATACACGCATGAAACATGTTTCGAAATAGAGAAAACTCTTTACGGAGATAGAGATGCTCAAGAACTTGAAGCTGCCAACTCGATTTATGATTTTATCATGGAAGTTATTTCCCAAGATTGGGATAACCTTCCGATGATTTCTAAAACATCCTCTGGTGTAACTTACGTAAACGAGAAACTAGTTTTAAAAAATAATCCTATCAAAGAAGACAATGTAGCTATTATTCCTGGCGCATTTAATCCAATGCATCAGGGGCATATGGAGCTAAAGCGTGTAGCAAAACACTACATGCCTGATGTTAAAAATATTTTCTTTGAAATGACTACGGAAAATCTGTATAAACCACCTCTTTGCGGTTTGGATATTGCAGAGAGAATTTTACAGATTAAAGAAGTAGATCCTTCAAACGAAGTTATCATTACGACAGAAGCTTTTATGGAAATGAAAGCTATGTCTATACTGGAACAAAATCCTCACATTAAGAAACTTACGTTTGTTGTTGGAGATGACGTATTTGAAAGAATGATGGAGTACAGAGATACTAAACATTGGATGGAAAACGATGAGCGTATTAGGGTTCTAGTAGTACCAAGAGAGTATGAAAGTATTCACGAGTTACCCCAGGTTAAAAACCCTATGAGTCACAAGTATATTCACGGAGCAAGTTTTATTCTTAAAAGAAAACAACTTCTCATTGAGCCAGGGCTTTCTTCCACTAAAATTAGAAATCAAAAATAATGCAAACATTTGCCCCTCAATTTAAAAACGTACAGAATAGAAAAATCGTATCAGAAGAAGGAGAAGAAATATGGATTTCTAGAGCAGTTGCAGTAGTAGTTCTTCTTGTATGTAAAGGTAAAGTACTTGTCACAGTAAGAGGTAAAAAAATGGATGCTGCAGGTAAGCTTTGCCTCCCTTGCGGTTATCTTGATTACAACGAGACGCTAGAAGAAGCGGCTTCTAGAGAACTTTATGAGGAGTGTAATGTTTACGTTCCAAAAGAGTTTTTCAAGCTGTACAGAATTGATAGCCAGCCAAAGTCGAATCGTCAGAATGTGAGTATTACATTCACAGTTGATGCAGAGGATGATAAAAATATGCAAGAGCTCTCATTCCTTCCAAACGAAGAGGTCGAAAGCAGATTTTATTACTCCCCAGTTAGAATTGGTACAATAGAGTCAGATCAATTTGCTTTCGGACATAAAGAAATCATTATGGATTACTTCAAATCTAAAATTTAACATATGAATCAAAACAATATCTTATTCTACACAGACGGATACAAGCCTTCGCACAGAAATCAGGAGATTCCAGGCTCCACGCAGAAGTATTACTATATGGAGAACCGCTCTAATGCAGTTTATCCTTATTCGATATTCTATGGACTTCAAGCAGTTCTAAAAGAGTATTTTCTTGGAGAGCAGCTTACCAAAGATAAAATTGAAGAAGCTGATGACTTCTACGGATCTTACTTTGGTAAAAAAGGAGTATTTCCTAAAGAGGAGTTTCTACGTGTTATGGAAACGTATCAAGGAAGACTTCCTCTGGAAATCAAAGCAATTCCAGAAGGCACACTAGTAAATAAAGGTAATGTGCTATTCACAGTGGAATCTACGGATAGAAATATTTCCAATGGTTTTATTGCAGGATACTTTGAGCCACTTCTCATGCACTTCTGGTATCCCACTGCAGTTGCTACAAAGTCGTTTCATACACGAACAATTATTGAAAAGATTGCAAGGATTACAGGTGAAGATGGTTGCTGCTTTGACTTCCATGTCCATGACTTTGGTTACAGAGGTGCTACCTGTTCCGCAGCAGCAATGATAGGAGCTTCGGCACACCTTACCGTTTCTAAGGGCACGGATACTATTCTTGGAATCATTGGAGCCCAGAAGTTTTATAATGCAGATCCAAAGACTGTAGGATTCTCTATCCCAGCTTCGGAACACTCCATTATGACTCAACTTGGTAAAGATGGGGAAATGGATGTACTATTCCATATCTTGGAAAAATACAATGAAGGAATCGTAGCGTTCCCTGTGGATAGCTTTGATGCGATTGATATGATTACAAAAGGAGCGGAGAGAATAAAGTCCACTATCCTGCAGAACTACGAGAGAACCAATGGAAACTTCAAAGTAGTCTTCCGTCTGGACTCTCCACGCTGCAAAGGAGATACTCCAGAAGAACAGGTTCTATGGGCCCACAAAGAGCTTGCAAGAATCTATGGTACTACAGAAAACCATAAAGGATTTACATCGCTTCATCCTGCAATTGGTATTCTCTACGGAGACGGACTTACTACGGAAGACATCGGAAGAATTTATAACACCCTTGCGGCTAATAAATTCTGTATCGGCTCTTTCTGCGTTGGGCAAGGTGGAGGGCTTCTACAGAAAGTAAGTAGAGATACTCAAAGCACAGCGTATAAGCTTTCCAAACAAGTATTGAATGGAAAAGATATTACCGTGCAGAAAATTCCTTTGGATATTTCGAAAGCCTCCAAACCAGGTAGATTGAAATTGTTTAAAGAAATTCAACCTAATGGTGAATCTGTACTTACAACCATGAGTGACTCACATCCTCTTTATAATGATGTAAATTGTGAAATGGTTCCAGTGTTTAGAAACGGAGAACTACTTGTCGATTATTCTTTCGATGAGATCCGCGAGAAAGTTAAAGCTAACCTATTAAACTTCAAATAATGAGAAATATTATACTCGTGATATGCGGTTTCCTCATATGGATGTTTTTCTTATTCCTGTGTGGAGTCTGGGCAATAATTCAAATTGCTATTTATCCTATTGTTATGGGGGTAGATTGGCTTGAAAATAAATTCCCAAGAAATAGAAAAAACTCAGATCAAAATTGTGGTGACCGCGGAATTAACAACGGTTGATTCTGAAACCCAAAAAATGCCAATCCGATTTAAAAAAGGTAACTCTATCAACGTGGACACTTCACATCCCACGTTGATAGTGGCATTGGCATCTTTTTACACAAAAGAAGACAAAGGTCTTACTAAGTTCGTACAGGACAAGTGGTCCGCAGTTAAAAAAATGCGGAAAAGACTTATATCCAGTATCGCTAAGGAATTTGTTATGGGGATGTCTCAAAGCATCCCTGTACAAACCAATACTCAGGTTAGTTTTCTATACTGCTTGGACTATTCTACAAAGAAAGATCAAATGGTAATTAAACCAGACCTGGTTTACAAGTCTCTAAATAACTTAAAACACAAAGTAGAGAAAGACGGTATCGAAACAATTGTATTTCCTCTAGAGATGAAAAGTGAGTTCCTAATTGAGATGATTAATAAAGTGTTTCGTGGTTTTGAGGGTAATATGATTATAAAGACAAAATAAAAAATTATGGAAGAAAGACCACGAAGAAAACGCTTAAATAGTAGAAAGCCTCCGGGAACTACAACTGAAGTACAAACAATTAGTTTAAAAGAACTTGGCCTTCCTACGTGGGATTATATTGTATCAGTATTTTTTCATACAACAGCCGAAGAAGCAGCTAAAGCAATTTGTCATTGGATTCATACTTATGACTGTTCTCCATTTGCAAGGGAGCTCATAAGAGAAGCAATAAAACTCGACGGATCGGTAAGCAAGGTTAAATATGTCGAAGATCTTTTTGACTGTATTTACTGCTGCGATTCCAAAAGACTTGCAGATCCAAATTCAGAAGGTTGGCAAGAATGTGAACACTGTAAAGATAAAGAAACGAAAGAATTATAAATAAAAATAAAAAGCTATTAGAGAAATCTTCTAGCTTTTTTTTAGCTAATGAAGAAACTTCTTTTATTTTTTTTATCTATACGGTATAATCGTCGTAGTAATATGGAACATTTCACGGCTATAAAAGTGATTGAAAATCTTGCGCAGGATATTAACTTAACGCAAGACCCTAAGAACGTACTCATTAAATATGCTGGGGATAATAATTTATCACCAGCTGAACTTGAGCGTTTAGGACAGGTGTATAATAGCGCAAAAACTTTATCTCATTTGGAGAAGAGTGCTAATCGTGGCGACACCTATAACGTTCTCGATATTGAGGATCTTGTTAAAACCTATATGGGTCATACAAAGGAAGCTACTGTAATCAAGCAGGCTTCGACCAGCGTTATCAAAGGTGGAAAGCTTCCTAATCTTTTTAATATTGAAAGCTTGGAAAAAGCAGCTTCAGAAGAAACCTCAGAATTTGGTTCAATCTTCTTGGATAAAATGCCTAACTACGAAAGAGAAAGCGCAATGCAATTTCTCTACGAACTTCCAGATACGATCCATGAGCTGAAAGGCAGTATTCAAAAATCTGCAAATCATATTGCCAGATCTTTCTACTTGGAGAATTTAAATCTTAAAGATACTCTTGAAAAAGTAGCCAGAGATTCCGCAGCTTCCTCAAATAAAAATTCTGATGCTATTCTTTTCGTGGCTAAAAAAGCTATCAGTTATTTTGGTGAAGAAATTCAACCTGATCTTGAGAAGTACGCTTCCGTTAAAGTAGTCAAAGATACTACTGGTTGGCTTAATCAATTTTCTGAGCTTCAAGAAAGTATTGACTTGCTGCAAGAGCTTAATGAAATCGCAAAAAGCGCAGCAGCAGGAACTCTTGAGTTTGTAGGAGGCGAGCCAACAGTAGTTGACCTCGGAGATTTTGGACTTGGAGCTGACACCGGAAGAGGAGCTACCACCACTACTAACACCATTCCAGTGGCTACAGTCAATCCTTCAGAAATTGAGGAACCAGCTTTATCTCCTAATGAACCAGCAAGATCCTCTGCAATTCTTGATTACTTGATTGCAAAAGAAATTGCTAAAAATACTCCAGCTGATGTAGAAACATCTAAAGACGTAGATTTGAGAGCTATGGATGCTCTCAAAAACATGGCAGATAAATCTTTCGAATCGTTGGTCGCAAAACAATTCAATATTCCCGCAGTAAATCGTGGTTACACGGCTGCCAAGGTTGATAAGCGCACCTCCTCTATCGAAGCTGCTGCAACAATCCATGAATTGATGCAGGACCCTGTTATTTCAGCCCATTCCCCCCAAATGGTGGTTAGCCTTTATAATTCACTGTCACAAGTAAATCCTACTATGATGCGTGATAAAAATGTTGCTAAGTTTGCTTTGAGAGAAGCACTTCAGTATGAGGGAGTAACTCCACATACTTATGCCCAACTTGCAGGTATCGAAAAAGATAAAGCCGATACCAAAGGTAAGAATATTCAAATTCAAAAAGAAATCTACGGTAAAGTATAATGGACGAGTACATCAATAAATTGTCACCAGAGATGAAGGAAGTTTTGCCATATCTGCTTTCGGGCGGAGCTGGTGCACTTGCAACTAGTATCGCTGCTTCTGGAATTAAAAGAAACCCCAAAGAAAGCAGATTGGCTCATTTGGGTAAAAAACTTGCCATCGCTTTGGGTGGTGGTCTTGCTGGAGCTGGAATCTATAAAGGAATTGAAACTGCAAAAGATAGTTTCCAAAACGCGCTTCCGGCAGAAGATATTTCTCCTGAAGAAAATATTGTATCCGCCACTACAAATCCTAATGTAATTAGAGGATTGGCAACTGGTGGTGTTTTGGCAGGATCAACTGTTAAGGGAATGAGAGATTCCGAAAAAGTTATTAAGTCCATGCTTCCTGGTGGAGGCTATGCTGGAGACAGTGCAGCTTCTCAGTTTTCTGATTTAGTAAAAGGTCAAACTGGTAATACAAACTCGAAACTCACAGATTGGATTAAAGCTCATTCACGTATCACAGCACCAGCATCTCCAGAATTGGACGATATAAAAGCTAAGCTTACTGAAGAGATGACAAGACTTAATGAGGCAAAAAAATCAAAATTGCCAACTGAAGAAATTAAAAAGAACATAGAAGATCTTAAAAACGAATTTGATGCCGAGAAAGCTAGAGTAAATTCCTCGCTTGAAAATACTCTAAATAAAAGAGTTTCTAGAGTAGGCTACAAAGATGTCGATTTTTCCGGAGATACAGCGGCAAAGCAAATGTTTAATACCGCAAAAGGTAAAGTCAGAAGAGGACTTCTTAACGTAGCGGGTAGAACAACCGCAGGAAGATTAGGCAGAGCTGGCGCATTAGCCGCAGCTTTCGGTAGCCCAGAAATCGCATCTTACGTTGGAGATCTTATTAGTTCAGAAGAAAATGAATAAAATTATTTATCAAGACGACTCTCATGATTTGAGAAAAGCTGCTGGCTTCATGAGTCAGTATATTAATCCCAACTCTCTTGTAAAATCTGCAGCGAGTGAAGTATTTAGCAAAGAAGTAATTAATGCCAATTTGCCAGATGACGATCACTTCATGGTTCACTTGATCGCCATGGGAGGACATCCGACTTATCTTCCTAATAGAAACGGAGATGCATTCCCAAGTGAAAGTCTCGAAAAACATCACCCTACCTTTGTTAAAAACGGTTGCTTCTTTAGAGAGCATAAAAACCGTTGTCAAAAGACAGAAGGTATTGGCCTAGTTAAAGCTTCAGCATACGATAAAGCAACAGACCGAGTAGAACTGCTTATTTGGGGCAATAAGAAAAAAGCTGAAGAGGAATATGAGTTGGCAAAGCAAGGAAGTGAATTAAGCTTCTCGATGTCTTGCAAACTTCCAAATGACGAATGCTCTATTTGTGGAAATAAATCAAAAACACTTTCAGAGTATTGTGACCACCTTAAAGGCAGCATGAATAAATATCTGCCTGAATTTCGTAAGTATGCTTTCGCTTATAATAGAGAGCCAAACTTCTTTGACATTTCAAGAGTCAAGCGCCCAGCTGATCGTATTGCTCACTACTTGGAATACAAATTCGGACCAGGAGACTTGCAGAAAGCTGCTTCTTCTGATTTAGTCATTCCAGGTGCTGCTTGGGCTGAATATGAAAACTTTTCTGTGAATACTTTACCTAGTAAATATGCTGATCTTATTGGCAAACTTGCTTATCACGAAAACTATATAAATAAATGCGCCCATGCTAACGATAGAAGTCCTATTAATGATTACATTAACTCTGTGCTACCTAACGCCGTTGCTTACGAAGTATCCAACGAAGAACTAACTAAAATTAGTAAGCTTGCTCCAAGTACTCTTTTCTATAAACTGAACAAGAGCGCTTCGATTCTTCCTTACTATTCTCTAATTAGTTACGTTACTGGTAAAGACATTGACGAGCTTAAACAAGATCCAGAAGTAAGCCTAGGTAAATCTCAAATTGAGTTTGGATATACCCATTTACAAAAACAAGGTTGCGGTGCTGACATGGAAGAAATGACTGACATGTTTAATCCTGCTCCCGATTGTTTATGTGAAATTACTGATCCTGCAAATAGTGATGCAGTAGACGAAGTAATGAAAAAACTTTCTGATAAGTTTTCCTGTAAAATGGAACCAGTTAAAAAGCGTGTTGTAATTACAATCATTAAAGCTGGTAGCCTTAATAATAAAGCTTTCAAGGAACCTGAAGAAGAATGCAAGCTCAACAAGTGGGCAAGCGTTTATATGGCATATCAATTAAATTCGATATTTAATATTGCAAAATGTAAAAATTTATGCGATACTGATGAAGTAAATACGGATTTGGCGTATGCTGTTGCTCTAAATCGGTTTTCATGAAAAAAAAATTGACGAAGAACTAAAAATCTAATAAAATTTATAACTGTTGAACATATGGCAATTAAACTAGACGACCTAAAACAAAAAGTAGCAGCTTTCCACAAGCAAGCCTCCGCAACGATGCCCGTAGACCCTACCGAAAAAGGTAAAGCTATGGCTCCTATCGATCCTATTGAAGATCCCAAGCTTCCTGAAGTTTCCAATACTCCAGGTGCTAAAGTTGATCCAAATATCGAAACCAAACCTAGCATGAGTGATGCAAATGCAAAAACTCCTAAGGACGGTAACGCAGAGGACGCACAAACAAAGATGCCGAAAGATAACACTCAAACCAAAATGGCAAATGACCGCCTTAGTGTTTCCATCGCTAAACTGAAGGAAATCACCAAGAACGCTGGTAAAAAAGAACTGCCTGCTTTCATTAAAGAAAAGATTGAAGAGAGAAAAATGAAAGAAGAAAAGAAAATGGCCAAAGGTGAAAAAATGTCCAAAGGTGAAAAAGTTGAGAAAAACGCTACTCAAAATGACAGCGACGCTTCCTTTACCATGGGTCCTGAAGCTCTTTCGAAATTGGCTTCTGCTATTTTTGAAACTCAAGAAGGTATCGACGCTGTTCTTCCCGTGCTGAAGAAAAAAGCAGGTCAAGATGCTGCTATTGAATTGCTCAAAGAAGCTAGCGCTGAGTATGAGCGTCAAGTTGAAGAATTTGCTTTCATGCAAAAGTATGCCGCCGCTATTGAAGCTGAGCAAGAGTATATGGATGCCGTTGCTGGCGAAATCATCAAGTCCGCCTCTTCTCCTGAGGAAGCTGAGTTGCTTGTTAAAGCTGCTGCAAATCATGTTAAGAATATCGATCTTCTTGAAACCCCACTTGAAAAAGCTGCTTATGACCAAGCTGTTAGCGATGCCGCTGAAATGGTTGGAAGCATGGAAGAAGGTGGTGCTCCAGCCCTTCAAGGCGCAGACGGTTCCCCAACTATTGAGCAAATTCTGATGCTTCTTGAGCAAGCTGTTGCCGCTGGTGAAATCTCTGAAGAAGATGCTATCGCAGTTGCTGAAAGCCTCATGTCGGATGACGGTGAATCTGAAATGGACGAAGAAGAAGGTCCCATGGAAGAAGAAGACATGCCTAAAGAAGCTTCCGCAAAAACCAACACCATTCTCGAAGTACTTAAAACCCGATAATGTCACAAGAATTAGTAACAGTAACGCTAGATTTAGCTGATCAGCTTGAAGAAGAAATTCAAAAGCAAGCTAGCTATGAGCAAGAAATTGAATCGCTAAAAACTGCGAATCAATCCCTGCAACAAGAGCTTGATCAGCTGAAAAGCGCACAAGCAATGAGCAAGAAAGCCTCTGATGGTTTTAATGCCGCCATGCTTTCTGCTACTACTTCTCTGGAACAAGTCGGTTTCCTTACCCCTGGTAGCGCCGTTAAAGCCTACCAGGCCCTACTCGACAATCCACAAGAAGTTCCTGTACTAATTGAAAAATTAGCAGGAGCTCTTAACCAAAATTTTAATGAGGGTACCCTTTTCATGGAAAAAGGTGCCAGTGAAATCCAAAACAAAGAGTCAAATCCTTGGCTTGGATTGATCCAATAAGTTTTCAGGCTCAACACCTGAGATAACAAAACAATAAAAAACAAACAATGATAATCAGAACTAATCGTGCAAAGCCACGTCTCCAAATCCTTCGTGGTTGGGACTTGGTTAACACCGCTACACTTAACCAGGTGCATCCGGTTAAAGACGGCGTCACAATCAAGTCTGGGCAAGTCATCCAACGTACTTGGAATGGCACCCTGGGTCGTTATGAATGGGAACTCGGTTGCTCCGCCATCGATGGCATTGCAAAAGCTCCATTCTTCGCGCTCCAAGACTCGACTGAGGCCGACGTAATCGCAGCAGATGGTCTCACCGGTATCTCTATCTCCGGTGACTATGAACTCCAGACGGGCTATTTCAAAGCCGCTGATACCTACAATGTTGACACCCTCCTGACTTTTGACGGCACCTCCGGTAACGTCAAAGTAGCAACTGAAGGCAGCCTTGTAATTGGACGCGTAACGCGTATCCGTGGTGCTAAGCAGCTCAATAGCGGCTCTATCACTGAGGTTCCAGTTAATAGCGAAACACTTGCTGGCGCTAATTCTGCAGTCATCACGTTCGAAACTTCGAACATGGGTTATCTCCAAGCAGTTGACTCCTGGTCCGCAGCTCCTCCAGCTCCCTAATCCAATCCAACCAAATTTAGAACATGAGTAATAAACTAGAAATTATTGAAGAAGGTTCCGATTGGAGTCAACAACTGCTCGAAGCCGTTACCTCTGGTGATGACAAAGAGTTCAGCAAAAAGGCCTCCGCAATCGGTACCGGTATTATCCGTCGCCGTCTCAAAGAGTCGGGCTTCCTGCGTCGTATTCAACCAATCGTTCCCGTGCCTGATGCTAAGCTTCAGAACACGAGCAACTTGGACACCAACGACGAAGACCTGTACGTTATTGACGACATCGAGCCCGATCAACCCGGTGCAGTTTGCGTTCCTTTCAACGCTACCTCGACCTCGCATTACTACAGAGGCCATCGCTTTGCGACTGGTTTCTACAAGATCGCGACTCCCGAGTTCGTTAAGAACGTGCACGAGCTGCGCTTGAGCAAGTCCATTGACCTGACCAAGTTCACCGTTGACAACGCCCTCAAAGACATGGAAACCGCCGAAGACGAGAAGTATATCGGTATGGTTGACACCATCGTTGGTGCTGCTGGCGGTGCAAACGGAGAAGCTGGTTATCAGCAGAACTTCGACTACACCGATGGCGGAGCCGATGAGCCAACCTCCGGCCCAGTGTTCTTGTACGAAAGAGCTGACCACACCCGCTATCTGCGTCCTCACCTTGAGAACCGCTCGCTGAACAACGGCCTCTGGCTGATGAACCGCAGAACGTTCTCGGAGTACACCATCGCAGACCGCAATCAATGGGGTGGTGATGGCGCGCAAGAAGCTCGCGTTAGCGGTCCAGCATCGCTTTCGAGCAATCAGTGGGGTATTCCTCACCTGCAAACGATCAAGAATGGCTTGGTTGCTGACGGTGAAATCTACCAGTTCGCTGAAAACGACTTCCTCGGCAAAGGTTACTACTTGAAAGAGCCTACCTTGTACACCAAACGCGACAAAGACATCATCCGCTCGTATGCGGAAGAGATCCTCGGCGTCTCGATTGCTAACTTGGCAGCTGTTAACAAAGTTACCGTTTCCGTTGAGAGCCAAGCTCCCGCTTAATCTTAACTAAATAAATTCCTAAACTCCAAGGGTTAATTCCCTTGGAGTTTTTTTATGGACTATTTAGTAATCATCTGTTAAACTATGAATAAATATGACAACTGATCTCAAATTTTTAGAAGGATATGCAACTGTAATGAAGCAAAACAATGTCTCGCCCGTAGAGGCTTTTCAATTGATGCAAAAAGAGGCAGCTATTCCTTGGAAAGCATTAGGTCTAATTGCTGCTGGTGGTTTAGGTACTGCTGGATTAGGTTATGGCGCAAGTAAAATTGGACAAGCAATTAAAAATAAAAAAAGAGATTTTGAATTGTACAACGAAGGCTTGGACAGCAGAGGAGCGGTAAGCTCATCTTCGCAAGACAACCCTGCATTAAATAATTTTCAAAATTGGTCAAACCTCCCATCTTCTTCCTCTACAACTACCAAAACTAGCCCATCTACAACATCACCATCCGTAAATATCGATCCATTGACTGCACGTAGAAATGCTATGGAACGAAGACATTATGATGCTTTAGCGTATTCCGCAGATACCAAGCTTAAGGAGCAACAACGTAAGTATGACGAGGGCATGCAGAGCTTTACAACTCCTTCTGCTCTTACCACTATTGCAAGCAGAATCCCAGGTGTAAGCTACTTGACAGATTTGTATAGTACTAGAGAAGCTGAAAGATTAAATAAATCAAAAAATGAAATTGATGCTCTCAGAAAACAACTAGAAGAATACAGAGCTAACTCAGCGCGCTATAAATAATAATGAGCTACTTAACTATAGAAGATGTCAGAAACCTGATGCTAGACAGAGGTCCTGACGATAATGAAATATCTATCGACTTAGCTTTTTCTGATGAGGAAATTGCCAATGCGATCGCTCGTACTGCGCGTGAGTATAATAGCATTCCCCCTTATGGAGTTGACTCAGTAAATGCGGATTATCTTCCTATGGAAACAAATTTATTTTTGTATGGCGCAGCTCAACAGTTATGTCTTTCCCGCAAGGCAAAACTTATGCGAAACGATATTGATTACAGTGCTGGTAATGTACAGGTAAGTCCAGCTAAAAAAGAAATTCAATATTTAGATGCTTTGCAAAAAGAGTTTAGAGATTATTTCATCATGGAAGCAAAGCAAAGAAAAGTTACCATGAACGTAATGAATGGTTTTGGTGTTATTGGTTAATATGGAAAAAAGTAATTTAATAAAAGCTGCAGCTAATCTATCTAAAGTTGCTTACGGTTTTCCTGGACAAGGAAATCCAGATGCATATGCCAGTAGCACACTTCCAGCTTTTCAAACCTACGACAATCTGAATGATCCTTATGCGACTCCTGGCAGTGCACTAGGTACTGGTTTAAATGTAGGTATTGCAGGGCTTATGGGATATGGTAACTATAACAATGTCAGAGCATTACAAGGTCTTAGAGCTGGAACTCTAACTCAACCACAGTTTTCTGCAAAAGTTTTAGGCGGTGGAATTGGGTCTGGAGCAGTGTCAAAAGGATTAGGTAGAATTGCGCTCCCTCTAACAGTTGGATTATCAGCATATGGAGCAGGAAGTGCAGCTATGGACTTAAATAGAGGCTTTAGAGATTCACAATTTAATACAGGAAAAGGATTTCAAGGCGGGAATCAACTTCGATATGCCTTAGGAACTACCGAAGGAAGAAATAAACTAGCAGATGTAGCAACTGGCGGTGGTATGACATTAGCTGGAGCAGGTATTGGAGCAGGTATTGGAGCGGCGTTTGGCGGAGTTGGAGCTATTCCTGGAGCAATGATTGGCGCAACCCTCGGTGGACTGGCCGAACTAGGTACAAACGCTTATAGGTCCGCTACAGGCTGGGATTCAAACAAATATAATGCGGCTAAAAATATCTATTCAGGAAATGCTTCTCAAGGTGATTATATGAGTCTTGTAGATCAAGCGCATCAAGGAAAAGGAATCAAAAACTTATTTGAATCAAAAACTTTATTTGGTAAGAGAGATTTAGGAGAAGAAGCCTATAAAGATTCGATTAAACGATAATGGTAAGTATTTTTACAGATATAAGACTTCAACCCGCTTATGGATTCGATCAAGTTCTTGTTAACTGGACACTTGCAGAAGGATTCAAAAGCTCGAAGATTTATATTTATAGATCCGCCGATGGCGTAGAGTATTCCGATTCATGGGAGCTTTTAAATGAGAATAATCCTGTTCAATATTTAGATTTCTTCGTAGATGATAATTTTGGAGATACATCCGGTTCAAGAAACTATTTTTATCGGCTAGTCGCCTTGAATAACAATACATACTATGATTCTCCGGTCATAGGTATGTTTAATGAAGGTTTAAATAAAAAAGAGTATGGCGTACTCCGTTATATGCGAAAGCAAGAGTACCTTCGTATGCGCGCTCGTAATGGTATAAGAATTTTGCATTGCATTCCCGCAATGAATGGAGAATATGCTGATGGTACTGATCCTATTTTAAAAACTAGAATTGCAGCACCATGCAAAGATGGTAATAAGGAAGATCCTGAAATGCAACAAGGTATAGGATTGTATAGAAAAGAATTCTCAGCAATTGTGCAAACCTGGGCAGAACTAGTTTCAATAGGAGAGCTTGGAGCAATACCTAGAGAAGACGCTCCTGGAAATAGAATAGCACAACAATACGCTTTTAGAATGCTAGGGTTTCCGACTCCTAATATTGGAGATATGATTGTACTACCTCACACAGATAAAAGATATTCAATCACTAACAATATTAGACCATTCTTGTTTAAAGGATACCTTCCAGTCGCATATGATGTTATAGCAGAAGAAATCGATAGAAACGAAAGTAGATATAAAATTCCAATGCCACAGTTATTGGAAGATCCTCAGTATCCAACTAATCTATAATTTAAATGACCCCAGCAGACGAAAATACTAAAAAACTTTTATGCTACTTAGATGATGTATGCATAACAGAAATAGATAATTTAGAGATCCTCAAATTCTTTAAATTACTATTGTCAGCTCATTGGGAAACTGGATCGAATCACGGCAAGCATGCACCATCTTTATCTTGTTTTAATTTCAATAATAATTCAGGATTTTTTGTGGAAACAAATTTAGACGCTGATCCAAAAAGCAATAAAGAATCTCCTGGAATTAAAATAAAATTAGGACGTACTGAATTTCAAAAAGGAAATTTAGGTGACATTATTGGCGAATCAGATACAGGAGATCATATTTATAAAGGCTGGTTATCTAAAACAACTATCGTGTTTTCTCACGTATTTGATCAGCCAGGAGTAACTCATGCAGCCGCCGCATCCTCCTTTGAATTTCTTACAGCCATTTCGGGAGAACTTAAATCCGTTATGGGTATTACACATTTTCAACCATTAGGAATTGAAACAATAAAAAAAGAAAAAAGTGGTGGCTCCGATAATTTTATTGTAGACCTTGTCTTTGATTTGAGCTATAATTATTACGTTAGCACACACTTAGAGTCTCACAGAATCAAAGTAATAGCCGCAAACATTTTAACTCAATAAAATAAATGATCTTAAACTACAAAGAGCCACAACTTAACATAGATCAACAACTAGCTGTAGAAACTATTTCTGCAATACCACGCCAGTCTGCAGTTCTGGTAGGTGCTCAGTATGTATCGCCTGGTTTTGAATCTAAATTCGATAAAGAAACATTTTCATCCGCAGGCGGCCTACTCCCGGTGTCCTTTAGCGATGGTGACGAATTTTACGCCGTAGATCCTTCTGAATTAATTCTTAAACTCGATAGCGCCAGCGTAAAACTGTTTGTTGAAAATGCAGAGTATGATGTTATCGATTACTTTTCAGGTGAAGGCGGTGACTACTCTAACGGAATGGCAGTTTCTCCAGGAAATTCCCCAAATATAGTTATTACTCAAGAAGTACTTAGAGCTGTTAATAAAGTCGATCTCGATGAGAGATTTGGTGGTAGAAGTGTTAAGGTTGGAGACATCGCATATG
>Ga0315905_10003246_pt1 | contig 16816 bp, 3 predicted proteins | sample LakEriMetagenome_5_FD_203522 | JGI IMG/M metagenome (GOLD analysis project Ga0315905, IMG submission 203522) | Freshwater fungal communities from buoy surface, Lake Erie, Ohio, United States - Buoy 4 MA121 | ecosystem: Environmental > Aquatic > Freshwater > Lake | place: USA: Lake Erie, Ohio... | reverse complement strand
ATCCGGTGGCGGGCAATGCCTTGTTGACCGGCATCATGGTGTGCATGTGCCGGCGCATCCGCCAAATGAATGAAAAACTGGCCGTCAACACCACGGTGTCCGAAGCGGCGCGCTTGTTGCATTGACGCTTTGATCAATGACTCTGCCTCCGCCATTTCTTGCGAGCCTGCCCCTTCCTGCGAGTGGGCCGCTGACTCTGTTTTTCGCGCTGGCCATCGGCCATTTCGTCTGTGATTACCCGATGCAGGGTACGTTTCTCGCCACAATGAAAAACCGCCATGTGGAGAACAAAGGTGGCGCGGGCAATCTGCCATCCCTCACCTGGGTTCACGCACTGACGGCCCACTCGTTCATCCACGCGGGCGCGGTGTGGTTGATCACCGGCAGCGTGCTGTTGGCGCTCTGCGAAGTGGTCTTGCACTGGCTGATCGATTTTTCCAAATGCGAGGGCTGGATCTCCTATCACGTCGACCAGCTCTTGCACCTGACGTGCAAAGCCGTATTCGTGCTGTTGCTCTTCTACGCGGTGGTTCACTGATCGAGCTTCCAGATTTCCCGGTGCTCAAGGCGAAGTGACGCGGACCTGGTAAAATCCCTGATCGACAGGTGGTGCGGCATCACTGAGGGTGATTGGCTGGTCGCTGGCCAGCGGTCCGATGGATTTCACCGCACTCCATGAAGCGGCGTTCAGGCTGCTGGTTCTCTCCAGGACATAGGTGCGGTCTTTTTTGCCAAGAACGCTGACGCTGAAAAGGCCTGTTGTCCGGGTCATGGTGAGAACCTTGAACATGTCTGCGGCATTGTTGGGATTCGTGCCGGCCGCGTATTCGTCCCTGTTGCGGGCGCCGTCGCCATCGGGATCGGCGTCGTCGGCGGCGATGCCGGCATTTGCGGTGCTGTTGAAATTGGTCAATCGCCACGATTCCTGCGGAGTGGTCGAGGACTCGAAGGTGTAGGTCAGGGTGGAAAGCTGGCCGCCGCTGATGGTGATCCTTTGTTGCGCGGGAACCTGGAACCCGGCCACGGTGTTGAACTTGATCACGTAGGTTCCCGGAGCGAGGTTGCCTTTTTGCGCACCGCTGGTTCGCAGCGTGGTCTCGGGGCTGATGCTCCATCGGCCTGCGGAAATCGCGGCTTCGGGGAGGATGTTGATTTTCAACGCGCCCGGTTGTGAGTCAGTGCCGATGGAGGTGAAACTCGAATGAGTGATGCCGCCGCCGGTATTGTTGTCGCCGCCATTGCCGCTGACTTCGGCACGTGTGAACAGGTCGATCATATTGCCATCGATGGCGCGGATCAGGCTCTGCGTGGTGCCGCCGACAAAAACGCCCGCCGGGTAGAAGGCACCGCCGTCTTTCTGCACGCAGAATGGTCCGCCGAACATTCCGCCCATGCCGCGGATCTGGCTGGTTCGATAGGTTCTGCCCAGTGCCAGGGTCATCGTTGCCGTTGCCGGTGCCGTCGCGTGCATGCGGCCCTGGTTCGCGGTCGACACGCCATTGACCGGATAGCCGACCAGGGTTTTCAGCGAAGACGAGGTGAGAAATTCGTTAGGTTCCGCATCGCTGGCGAGGAACCCGCTGAAGCCGCCCCGTCCCGCATCCGCAGCGAAGTAAAGCGCCGCGACGTTGAGGTCCTGGGATTGCAGCGACAACAGACCAGGGCTGGCTTCGATTGTGCGTTGGGCGTCATAGCCGCTGAAAAGATAGTAACCGCGGGGAGCCTGCGGCGTCGGTTCGTAGGTGCCGCGATCCCGTTGCAACAACCACTGGGTGCCGCTGGTCGCCGACAAGGTCGCGTCGTCGAAGATCGCCTGGGCGACGGTGACAACAACGCGTGGTTTGACGACGAAACCGCTGTAGGATCCCGTGCCGCTGCGGATTTGTCCGACGAAGCCGTAGGGGAGATTTTCACTCGTCGAGACAGTGGAAAAGGGAATCGGGCCCGGCGGGTTCAAACTTGGTGCGCTGGCGGGGAAGTAGCTGATGCTGATGGTTTTTGTCGCCCCTTGCGCCACCAGCGCGTTGATCGGCGATGGGGTGTTTTTGCCAAGAACCGACTTGCATTCCACCAAGTAACTTCCAGGCGTCAATCCTGTTCGCTCCGCACCGGAATCGATCCAAGTGCTGTCGCCGACGATGCGCCACTGCGCGCGGCTCGGCAGCGATATTCCGGGTCCTGTAATGGACTCCGGAAGCAGGAAAACTTTCAAGGCACCTGTGCCCGCGACAGCGGAATCATAATAAATCCGGTCGAGCACCTGTGTTGCTTCGCCACTGACCACACCGACAAACTCGTTTTGCGGTTGGATGTATCCGGCCACCGGGCGGAATTCGATCTCTCTTTCGCCGGTAGTGAGCGATGCCACCATGTCGCCCGAATTTCTCCAGAAGGTATCGCCGATGAAGCGCCAGCCGCCGATGCCTGTCGGCAGGATATTGACGGTCAACTGTCCCTGGCGGTCGTCGGCGGGAACCTCGCGGGCGAAGTCCTGAACCAGACCTTGCAGTGATCCAGTCCGCAAAGTGCGTATTTCACCGAGCGTCGTGCCGCCGGAATTGCTGGCGCGAATCCTGTAGTGATAAGTCACCAGTTCGTCGAGGTTGGCAATATCCAGGCTGACCGGCATTTCGGCATCGCCGGTGACATTTGCGGGGTTTGCATTCGCGCTGTTGGGGAAATTCATTCCATCGGTTCCGTATTCGAACGACACCAGGGTATTCGCGCCGCGGGCCTTGACCATGCCATGAATTCTCGCGGTTGTCGCCGTCAATGCCTCGGTATCTCCCGTCACTGCCGCTGGTGCCAACGGCGCGGTGGTGAATGTGCGGTCTTCGCCGAGTGTCGTGCCGTGGCTGTTGGCTGCGCTGACGCGATAGTGATAGGTTGTGCCCGGTAGCAAGCCGTCGGCCATTTGAGCCACGGTGATGGCGGTGTTGCCGTTGCCGACACCCCGGCTGGAGGTCCTGCTGCCGTAGGAATTGGTCAATCCGTACTCGAAGCTCACCAGCGTGGTCCGATTGTGAGGATTCACCAGACCCTGAAGAATCGCCGAACCCGTGGTGATGTCCGATGAATCACCCGTGGCGGCATCCGGTTTGCTGGAATCAATTTTGCTGCCGCCGCCCGTGCCCAGAATCACATCGTCGCCGAAGGCCATGCCTGCGGCGTTGATGGCGACCAGGCGGTAGTGATAGGAGGCATTCACACCGGTGACGGTATAAGAGATGTCGACCACACCAACCCCGGCGGGAATGATGCCGTGCGGTGTGTTGAATCCGTAGGCGGCGGTCGGTCCATACTCGAAATACACTTCGGTTTCGATGTTGTTGGTATCCACCGCGCCGAGAAGCAATGCATCAGTGAGTGTGACATCGACCGCGTCGCCGGTGGCCACCAGCGGTGAATTGACAGCAGTTCGAAACATCGCGTCCTCACCGAAAAACGTGCCCGCAGCCGTGGTGACAGCGCTGCGGAAGTGATATTCGGTGTCGCCCTGGAGTCCCTGCAAAACCGATTGAAAGACGAGGGGGGTGATCCCGGAAACGTCTTGCGTTGACGTGGTGGAACCATAACTGGTGGTCCTGCCGTATTGGAAAAACACCGTGGCATTGCCATTGGGAATCACCGTGCCCCGGATGGTCGCGGAAACATCTGTTAGATTCAGGGCGCCACCGGTCGTGATGGAGGCGGGAGCCAGTCGCCCGACGCTGATCAGGTAGGTTTTTTTCGTCGTGCCATCGCCCGCGGTCACTTCGATGCTGAACAGGTTGGGACCGGTTGCAAGTGCGAGCGGCGCACTCGGCGCACCGGGAGTCGTCACGCTGCCGTTGATCTTGACAGTCGATTGGCCGACTTCGACAGCCGGAGTGATTTGAATCGTCGGAACGGCATTGCCGACATTTGCCGCATAGGAGGCAATGCCCGCATTGAATGCTGGCGACAGGCTTCCCGAACTCAACAGCAGGCCGGCAAGATTGGCGTTGGTGGAAGGCAGCAGGCTGATCGCCGAAGTGGTGCTGTCGGCACTGCCGCTGATGCTTGACGCGCGAACCCAGTATTTTGTAGCCGCAGTCAGTGAAGGAGTCGTGAACATCGCCGAGGTCGCACCTTGGATCGGTGAATCCGTTACTCCGCTCTCACCCTGATACCATTGGAATGTCGGGGCCGGCAGTCCGTCCGCAGCCGCCTTCAGTGTGGTGCTTGCTGCGTAGGCGATGGTTCGGGTCGCCACGGGCTGCAGTGTGAAAACCGGAGGGGTGTCGGTGATGCGGAGTGTGAGGACCGATGTCGCGGTGGCGTTGCGGATCGTCACGCTGATGGGAATGGGGAATGTTCCGGCAACTGCGGGTGTTCCGGAAATTTGTCCGCTTGCGGGATTGAGGGATAGTCCCTGCGGAAGATTTGTCGCCGCGAAAACGACGCCATTTCCGCTCTCGCTGCTGGTGATCTGGTAGCTCATCGGCTGGTTATAGGGAACTGTGAACGACTGGGGATTCAGAACGGGCAGCGAAGTGAGGGTCACCACCCGCGAATCGGCTCCGCCCGAATTGTTTGCTCCTGTCGTGACAATGAACCTGCCCGCCTCGGTGGGAATGCCCGAGATCAAACCGTTGCTTTGACCGAATGTCATGCCAGCCGGAAGCACGCCCTGAAGTGAAAAGAGCTCCGGTGAGTTGAGTGCGGTGATTTGATACTCAAGAGTCGAGCCACGGACACCTGTTACACTGTCGGGTGAATTGATCACCGGAGGCAGAATGATTTTTTCATAGGTGAAGGAGAAGCTGGCAAGTTCCCCGGCGTTGATTCCGACCGTTTGTCTTGCAGGCGGCACATAGCCCGCCACCGTGGCGAATTCGACGGTATAGCTGTTCGGATTCAGATTGTTTTCCTGGTAACCACCGGCGCGGAAAGGCGATTGTGAGCGAATCCGCCAGCCGCCGCCGGCATTGCGGGCCGCGGCGGGTTCGATCATCACCTGCAAGGCACCGAGTGTGGGAGTGGCAATTGGCGTTCTGCTGATTGGCGTCAGGCTTCCGCCGGCATCGCCGACTCCTGAACGTCCGCTGGTTTCCGCGAAACCGAAAAGTTCCACCACATCGCTGTCGATCGCCCTCACCACGGTTTGTGCGGTGCCGCCGAGATAGATGGCCGCTGGATAGAAGTTGCCGTTCTGATATTGAACGCAGAGAGGTCCTCCGGAGTTGCCGCCGGCACTGCGGATGTCGCTCGTCGTATAGGTTCGTGCGAACGCTTGGGAAAAACGCACATCGGCTTTTGGCGTCGCATGCATCTTGTCGCGATCTTGCTCGGCAATGCCGTCGAGAGGATAGCCGACGAGTGTTTTGACTGCGGAGGACAGGATGAATTCATTGCTGGTCGAATCGCTGGCAAGATAACCGCTGTAGCCGCCGCGTCCGGCATCTTCACTGAAATACAGTGATGCCGCATCGAGGTTCTGCGATTGCGGTGTCGAAGTGCCCGGCGAATTGTCCGCAGCCCGCTGAGCCGCGTAACCAGTCATGAGGTAATAACCGCGCGGCAGCAGAACCCTCGGCTCGTGAATGTCTCGATCCCTTTGAAACAACCATTGCAGCCCTGTTGCGGTGGCAAGCGCCCCATCGTCGAAAACGACGTGCCCCGCGGTGGCGACCACCCGGGGTCCCACCACGAATCCGCTGCCCGCGCCGACATCGCTGCGGATTTGACCACAGTAGGCGTAGGGCTGGTCCGCGCTTGCCGAGACAACTTGAAACGTAAGCACGCCGGGTGCGGCACCGATCGTTTCCTGATTCAGGAAATACGTGATGGTGCTGGTGGCGCTCTGGTTTTCTTCGATCATCGCGCTCGACGCGGGCGGGGTGGCGCGACTGGGCACTGCTTTGCATTCGATGAGATGGTTTCCTGCAACAAGTCCGCTGACGGTGGTTCCGCTGTCCTTCCACTGTGCGTCGTTCTCGCCGAACAACCGCCACTGCAGCCGGTTGGCCACGGGCACGCTGCCGCCCGCGAGGGATTCCGGCTTCAAGGTGACTGTCAGGTCGCCCGTTCCGGTTGCTGCGGAAGCTGTGTAGTTCCTATCTAACAAAATTTCCGGCGGGGCGCTGACGACCGATACCGTTTCGCTCGTCGGTTGAACGTGCCCGGCCACGGGTCGGTATTCGATCACCCGGTCGCCGCTGGTCAGGCCGGTGGCGGGGATTCCGGACAAACGCCAGGACAGCTCTCCCGCGAATCGCCAGCCGCTGCCGATTCCATCGGGATGGAGTGTGACGGTCACGGAACCCTGGCGGTCGGCGAGGGGCACATCGGAGGGGAAGCGCTGGATGAGCCCGGAGAGCAGTGCGATCTTCAGTGATTTGATTTCCCCGGTTCCACTGCCGTTCGCACCCTCGGCACGGACCCGATAGTAATACGTCACTCCCTGGGAGAGGTTTTGCAATTCCGCATGGACCGCCGTGTTGATGTTGCCGGTGACGTTCGCAGGCAGTGCGCTGATGCTGCTGGGGAAGGTGATACCATCGGTGCCATAGTCGAAAAAGGCATTCGCACTGTTGCCGTTGCCGTGCGCCCAGCCGTTCAGGCGGGCCTTGGTTGTGGTCAGGATTTCTGCTTCTCCGGTCACCGCCGTGGGTGACGGGGATTTGGTGGTGAACGTCCTGTCTTCCCCCGCTGACATGCCGAGGCTGTTCGAAGCCAGCAGGCGGTAATGAACTGTCGTGCCCGGCGCAATGTCGTCAACGGGCAGCGCGACATCCGCTATCGTGTTGCCGTTGCCCACGCCGAGCGTTTTCGTCTTCCGCCCGTAGCTTGCGGTCGTACCGTATTCGAACTGCGCCACCGTTGTTCCCTGGTTGGGATTCACCAATCCGAGCAAGGTGGCCGACTGGGTTCCGATGGCCACCGCGGCACCCGTGTCCACGTTGGGTTTTGCGGTCGGTGAAGTGGAGGGAACACCGCCGGCGCTGGCGTTGAAAACGACATCCTCGCCAATGGCATCGCCCGCTGCGTTGCTGGCGACAATCCGATAGTGGTAGGTGGAATTGGGAATCAGTCCGGCATTGGGTGCGACGATGTCGACGATGCCGGTGCCGGGCGGAACAATTTGTGGGGGAGTGACGTTGCCGTAGAGATTGGTGGTTCCGTATTGGAACACTACAACGGTTTCAAGCCCTTTGGGGTCCACAGCACCAATCAGCGTCGCGCTGTTATTTGTCACCGCCCCAGGATCACCGGTGGCGGCGACGGGTGCATCCGGAGAGGTCGTGAAAGACCTTTCCACTCCATAGAAAGTTCCTTCGTCATTCACTGCCACAGAGCGGTAGTAAAAGGTGCTGTCACCGGGGAGGCCCGACAGTTGTTTTTGAAAATCCATCACCGCATCGCCGGAAACAACCGTTGCCTCCGTCTGCTCGCCAAACGCTGTTGTGGTTCCATATTCAAAGAACACCGTCGCCGCGCCATACGGTGTCACCGTGCCCTTGATCACGGCCATGGTGGAATCGACCATTTCCGCTGGTTCGGTGGTGACAAGCAAAGGAGCCGCCCGCGTGACGGTGACGGTATACGTTCTCGTGGCTCCGCCGGTGCCTGCGGTGACTACGGTGGTGATGACATTGATGCCTGCGTCCAACCTCACCGGTCTGTTCGGAGAACCGCTTGAGACGAGCTGCCCGTTCACGCGCATCGTTGCACCCACACCGACAAGCGTTGGGGTTATGGTGATGCTGGATACAGAACTGGCAACACTGGCCGAATAGATGCCGATCAGCGGATCGAATGCGGGGGAAAGCGCGGCATTGCTCAATCGCAGATCGCTCAAATACGCATTGGTTGCCGATGGGGTGGCAACGGTGATCGTGGCCGTGTTGCTGTCCACGGAACCTTGCGGATTGGTGACACGAACCCAGTAGCTTCTTGTGGAGACCAGCGCCGGACTGCTGAAATTCGCCGACGTGGCACCATCCACGGGATTCAAGGTGTTGCCGCTTTCCCCTTGATACCATTGGTAAACCGGAGCCGGCACAGCGGAGGCTTCCACGAACAACTCCGCAGATGTGCCGTTGGCGATCGCCCGGCTTTCGGGCTGGGTGATGATGGAGGGGGCCTCTTGTTCCCGCAGCACCAATGACAGGTTGTCGGCATAACCATCGTTGTAGACGCCATTGGAGCGCGTGAAAACAACAGTGACCCGGATGGCGAGGGTTCCCGCCGGCACCTCGCCTTGAATCGCTCGATAAAGCATGCCCGAAATGTTCCCGCGTTGGTCATTGCTCACCGGACCGATGGCTGCGCTGGCGATGAGTCCGTCGTCATCACCCAAAAATTCAGCAGTGACCACGGTGTTGTCTGCCTGAGCGTCATAACCGCCGAGGAAGCCTGACAATTCAAATGCGACCTGACCGGTGGAGACATCGACAGCAACGTCATCAAGGAGGATGGTCTGGGTGAATGAGGAAACATTGTTGGATGGCCCGCCGGCGAAAAAGTTGAGTCCGCGAATCGCGGGTCCAGGGCTTGAGTTTGTGGGAAAACCCGACGCGCCATACTGAACCACGGTCGCATTTGCCGCACTGCTCCATCCTTTAGCAGGGATGACATCGTAGCCGCCCACAGAGCCGCTGCCCGACTCGGCATCACCATTGGTCAGGAGGTTTTCTCCTAAACCGTGCTGCGTCGTGCCCGTGCCAAATAAATCAGATACGAAGGGATTTTCATCGGGATCATTGCTGGTGATACTCAACACCGCGTTTCGCGATCCGGCGGCACCGGGTGTGAAGCTGATGGTGAATTGTGCGGACGCCCCGCTGGCAAGGCTCGTGGGAAAACTTGACAGATCGAGAGTGAAATCATCGGCATGTGTTCCGACAACGCTCACGTCGAGATTTTCGAGAGCCGCATAGCCGTTGTTTGTTACGACGAAGGTCTTCGTATTGATGTTTTCGCCAACGGGGCCGGTTCCGAAAGAGCGGAAACTCTCCATCGCAACCTCGGTCCCTATTGGTTCATCGACGCGGATTTCCGGTGCAGGATTGCCCAGGTTCTGCGTGGCATAGTTTGTCCAAGGCAACTGAGCGAAGCCTGCGGCGAAGGGGTCGAAGTAGCCGATGAAAAACCCGCCGCCGCTGCTGCCGAATGCCTCGGCATCGATGCTCGATGGAGCTTCGCCCCGGAACACCACGCTTGCCAGGTTGAAGCAATAACGGAATGCGTCCTTGCCGATGGCGATGACGGTGGACGGGAAATTCACGCTCGTCAGGCTGGTGCAACTATAAAACGCGTATTCACCGAGGCTGAGGAGCCCTTCATGGAAGGTCACGCTGGTCATGCTGGCGCAATAGGCAAAGGTCGTGTGGCCGAGACTGGTCACTCCGGAAGGAATGTCGATGCTTGGGAGATTGTCGCACGAGTAGAAAGCGCTGATTCCGATCTCGGTCAGCCCTGCCGGCAGGGTGATGCCGGTCAGGCCATCGGTGTTGATGAATGCCAGCCCGGCAATTCTGGTGACACTGGCGGGAACATTGTAGCTTCCTGATTTCCCTGCGGGATACTGGATCAGCGTGGTAAGATCGTCGTTAAAGAGAACTCCGTCCTGACTGGTGTAGTTCTCATTCGGCTCGGTCACGGTGATGGACTGGAGAGCGTTGCACTCGGAGATCGAGCCCGGCCGGATCATGCTCACGCTGGACGGTATGATGAGGGAACCGAGGCTATCGCATTGCACGAAGGCTCCGTAGCCGATGCTTTGCAATCCTTCGGGAAGCGTCACACCGGACAATGCGGAACAGAAATAGAAGGCGTGGTCTTCGATCCGGGTCACGCTTGCGGGAACCACGTAGGGATCGGACAGACCGCCGGGGAAAACCAACAGTGAGGTCTGGTCCTTGTTGAACAAGACACCGTCGAGGCTGCTGTAGTCGGGGTTGTTCGGATCGACCGTGAAACCCGTGAGACTGGTCATGGAGTCGAAGGCGAAAGTCGAGATGTATGTCACATTCGCCGGGATGAAAATTTCGGCAATGGAAGAGCATCCACTAAATGCCTGGCTCGCGATGAAGATCGTCGAGTTAGGGATGGTTACCGAAGTCAGGCTGCGACAGTAAGCGAACGCACTCTGCCCGATGCCGTAAACACCCTCGGGAATCACCACACTGGTGATGGTGTCATTGTTGTAGAAGACCGAATCACCGATGGCAACCACGGGGAACCCTTCGATGATGCTCGGGATCACGACATCGCCACCGGGCCCGGTGTAGCCGGTGATGGTGACCTGGTCGTCGGTGATCATGTAGGTGAAATCAGACCATTCCGACGGTGTCGTGAATGTCCAGTCGCCCCCGGATGTCGCCTCGAAGGAGTTGTTCGTGACGAGCCGATAGTGGTAGGTGTTTCCCGGTTGCAGCCCAAGGATTTCGGCAGTGACAAACTGCGGACCCATGCCGTCGTCGGGCGACAGTGTCACGGCGACGGTGCTACCGTATCCGGTGGTGAGTCCGTATTCGAACTGCGCCGTGGTGCTGACACCGTAGGGGTCCGACGACCCATTCAAGTGCGCGCTTGTCTGGGTCACGCCCGTGGCTGACAAAGTGGCGGTCGGGTTGATGCCGTAGCCGGTGAGACTGAGGGTGAAAGGGTTTTCGTCTGCATCGTTGCTGAAGATGTTCAGCGTGGCGTTTAGCAACCCTTCCTTCTTGGGGGCCATGTACACACTGAAAAGTCCGGAAGATCCCTGTTCGATGGTGTTGGGAAAGGGATTCGGAATCCCATCGAGGTTGACATCGAAATTTTCGGCATCGGGTCCAGTCACCGTGACCCGGAGATTTTCAAGAGAATCGAATCCGGAATTATCAACCAGCATCGACTTGACGCTGACATACTGGGTGGATGTCACGGTCCAGTTGCCGAAATCCAAGGTGTCACCGCTGTCCAATGGAAGAAAGCCGAACTTAGCCCCCACGGAAACGCCGATCTCCGCCAGAGACGGTGGTTTGATCGTTACCACGGCAGTGTCGCTGTCCGCCGTGCCGTACGGATTGGTGGCTTGGACCCAGTAGTGGGTCTCGGTATTGAGGACCGGAGTGGTGAAACTCGGAAGGGTCGCGCCAGGAACCGGATTCGTGTCGTCGCCGCTGTCGCCTTGATACCACTGATAGGTGGGTGCGGGAACCCCGCTGGCATCACAATCCAAAACCAGTGCCGTGTTGGCATCGATCGCCAGACCTTCCGGCTGAACGACGAACACCGGAGCCTGCGGTGAGCCACCGGCAAGCTGGAGAGTGAATCCGCTTTCGTCAGGATCATTGCTGGGGATGGCAAGCGTGGCATCGCGCAAACCCGGCGCGCCCGGAGTGAAGCTGATCACGAAGTAGCCAATGCCGCCGGGATAAAGACGAAGGATGTTGGGCTCCTCGTCATCGAAGCCGATTTCTTTGATGTGATAATCTCCAGCCGCCGGTCCGCTCAAGAGGTTGTCAGACACGTTCGCCACCGAGCCGCCGGATGAACCGGACGCTCCTGGTCTGGCCAACCCGCCACCGCCGGGGGGGGATGCGCCGATGTCGAGGTTCTCTCTGCCGGTGTTGCGGATCACCAGCACCCTGACGTCGTCGCCCGGTACGCCCTCCACCACGATGCCGAAATTGATCGCTGCGCCGTTTGCCAATTCTTCGTTGGCATGGGTGACGACGATTTCCGGCGTTGCCCCGACGACTAACAATGTTCCGGTGCCGGTGATGGTGCCACTGCTGTTCGATGCATTGTAATAACCCGGCGACATCGACGATTCTCCGATATCGAAAGAGCCGACTGTTTCAACACCGTCAAAGTCGAGATTCAGTGTCGCGCCGTAGTTGATGAACACATGGGACGCGTCATTGTTCGGGTTGGTTGAAGTGCATCGCAGCGAGCCCTCTTCGACGATGGTGTCGCCGCTATAGGCAATGACGCCATTGAGTCCAACAATTCCCGGACCGGCTTTGACGACACTGCCGCTGCCGGTCATGGTGCCATCGAAAGACGAGGGAGGGCCTGAGGGATTCAACGTCAGCTTGCCGTTGTTGATGACGGTGCTTCCGGCGACACCAGCAAGGGAGTCGAATGCTTGTTCCGTGCCACCGATGTCAAGGGCGGCACCCTCGGTTTGCAGCATGACCTTCGTGCCGCCGGGTAGCTTGCCGATCGGACCCACGAGGGAAATGTTGTCGATCACCGTGGCGACATCGCCGTTGTTCGCGGTGTTCGAGCCGACGAACTCGATGAGGTGGCTGCCCGCGAAAAGAGACGTGGTGAAAGTCAGTTCGAAGAAGTAGCCGTCCGACTGAATCTCGACATCGCTCCACGAGGCGACCGGCAATCCATCGACTTTGAAAATCAAGCCATTTGCGCTATAGCCCGGGCGGTTGGCGACTTGGAATGACAGCCGGTATTGACCGCTGGTTTCCACGTTGACTTCCTGGGAGATCGAGCTCTGTTCCTCCTGCGTATCCTGCAGAAAAGCGACTTGATTGCCGTCCGGCGGAACGTCCACCCAGGGAGTATAACTGCTCGCGACACCCGCAGGTCCGTGAATTTCCCAGCCGGTGAAGTTGGTATTGTAGGACCAGCCTTCGGCACCGAAAGGCGGTTTTTCGAAGCTGCCCTCGGAGATGAGTTGTTTCATTCCCGATGAACCCGTCAGCGCAAGTGTGCCGGAGTAAATCGTGGTGTTTCCGGCATAGGTGTTCGTTGCGGTGAGTGCGAGAATCCCGGGGCCGCGTTTGATTAGGCCGCCGTCGCCGGATAACTCGCCGGCGAGTGTCACCGTGCCATCGCCGGGACCGGTGAATGTGAGGTCGCTCATGAAACGGATCGGTGCCTCGATGCTCGCGACGTTGCCGTTGTTCTGACGGATCTGCGGGCTGCGTAATCCATTGTCGATGAATTCGATGCGTTGACCAAGCAATCGCACGTCATTGCCGCCGAAATTCAAGCGGTTGAGGGCGAAGTCCGTGGATAGATCGTTTTTGTAGGAATAGCCTGTGGGGTTATTGAAATTGAGTTCGTAATTCGCCGCGCCGGCACTTTGAGGAGTGCTGCCATCGTTTTTGTCATTGATCCATTTCGTGCCGTCGCTCCAGTTTCCTCCCACGGAAGATGCCCAGGTGAATGTGGTGGGCTCGGGACCGGTCGAGGAAACCACGGTGATGGCTGCCATGGGCGAACCATTGTTGCTTTCGTCTCCTTCAATAATCCAATTGTCGGGATCGACCACCGCGGCTTGTACAGGTGCCGTGACGGTGCCGGTCGTATCCGCTGAGACGGTCAGCACCAAGGTCGCGGTTCCGCCGGGTGCCAGGGTGCCATCGATGAATTCCACAACCGGCTCATTATCGGCCGCGCCTGGTCCGATGAAGCTGTCGGCATCAGGACCTGCCTCCACCACCAGACCGCTGGGAACATGGAATCGCACGGTAATCCCCGTGGCCGCGGCAGCACCGTTGTTGCGAACGGTGAAAGTGTAGTCGAAAGGCGCTCCCATCGTGGCGCCCGCCGGTGCGGAAACTTCGACGCTCAGATCCGGCAGTGGCTCGGGTGTCAGGGCGATGCCGCGGAAGCTGGTGTTCGCGGCTGCGGTGGCGAGCACGCTCGGAACCCCGCTGAGCACGCCGCCGAATCCGGAGGAGTCGACGATTTTCACCAGCTCGCCGCCGCCCGAGATGCTGAAGGCCCGACGCGTGGCGTACAGTGTGACCTCGTCCTCGACTACAGTGGCGGTGAGTCCGCGGTAGTCGTCGGCTCCCGTGCCGATCTCACCGGTCAGAGACCAAATGCCAGCCGACAAACTGAATTTCCTCAATCCCCTCAACTCGTCAGCCACGTAGAGTGTGTCCGGGCCTGCTTCTGCTTCACTGAGATCCGCGAAGAAAAAACCACGCGGGTCGCCATCAGTTGCGAGTCCCAGTGACAGCGGCACGAGTGATTGGTCCACCGTGCTCGGCAAGCCGGTGCCAACGCGCGAAATGGCGCTGCTTCTCATGTTTCTCGAGGCAAAGAGTTGTTCGTTAGAAATTGCCAGATTCCTGAGTCCTGAGACTCCTTCGGCAATCTCGGTTGTGGTGGCTGCACCAAAAGGAACGTAGTGGATTTTTCCTCCGGAGCCGGCCAGCCAGAAGCGCGAGCCGTTGTCGGACACGGCGGCATACGGAGTGACGTTGGAAGGCAGGTCGGTCAGCACGGTTGAGATGTCGACGCCTCCCGAATGATCCACGCGGGCGATGGCCCGTCCGACATCGTAGGCTTGCGTGGCGGTCAAAGTCCTGTCGCAAGGAATGGCGGTGTCATAGCCGGTGAGTATCAGGAAGCGGCCGTCCGCCGACCGGCTGATCCCGATTTCCTCCACAGCGCTTCCCGAAGCGACCAATGCCGAATGCACATAGGCAATCGTCGCTCCCGGTCGTGCAGTACTGAATGATGTGCTGTAGGGCATCGGGATCGATTGAACAAGAGTGCCGGTCGGCGAGTATTCGTCGAGGAAAACCGGATTGCCGGTATTCACCAGTGGGCCGCTGCCGTCGCCGACGCGATAGATCACAACATTCCCCGGCGTGAAGGACGACTGGGCTCGTGCGGGAAGCAGGAGGCAAAAAACCAGCGTCAACAGGGCGAAGAGGCCCGCGTGAGAAGATGTGTTTCCAACGCAGGACCGCTCGACGTAAAGTAGGCGAGCATTGCATTTTCCCTGGGAAGTGATGTTCATGGGCATGGGTTTTTTGTGCTGAATTGAAGAAGGAATGGTTCCACGAAAGGACGGCTGATGCGAGAACAGTTGGTCATTTTGCAGGCGGAGAGGCGGGCGACTGCGACGCGCTGACGAAATTGTTGAGGCGGGCGATCATGGTGCGGAGTTGTTCCGCGACCGGTTGAAATGCGGGATCCTTTTGCCACGAAGAAACGATTTCCAGAGCCGCGCGGTCGTGAGCGGCAAGTTCCGCGCCGGTTGGCTGGGTGGAGGTGCTGAGCAGGTTGTGGGAAACGAACTGATTGTTGTTCGGATAGACGCCGGCGAATGATTGCAGCTCCGTGGGAGTGCGGGATGGATCGAGCAGCCATTTTCTAACAATTTCGCGCTGCGAGGTGTCGCGCAGGTCGGCGCGGGCGAACTGCTGGGCCACCATTTCCGGACGACTGGCACCCAGTGTTCGATCCGCTGTCAGTCGTTGCAGGGTATCCACTGGATTGCGCTGGACGAGACGGTCGAGGGTGAGAAAGCCCGCGTGCGCCAGGTCCTTGCGGTCTTTCTTTTGAATCAGTCCGGATAACAGCGGAATGCTTTCGGTGGCATCGGCATGGACGAGGGTGTCGAAGGCATTGAGATACCCGATGCTGGGATCGGCCTGCCATTCGGGATTGTTGATCAGTGCTTGGGTGCGCTCGATCAGCAACTCTCTGGTTTCGGCGGCTGTTTCCACCCGACCCAGATTGCGCAGCGCGAGCGCCCATTCATCGGCGCTGCCCGGTTTTGCGAGAATCTCCCTGCTGATCCGTGCGGCGGCCTGAGCATCAATGGCGAGCAGGGCATCGACGAGAAACGTTCGCAAAGTCGGCCATTCTTTCATGGTGCCGCCCGCCCCGATGGCAAAGCCCAGTCCGGTGTTGCGGTCTTTTCCGGAATCGAGATACTCTTCGATCCGCGCGACGGCTTGGTCAGCGGGCAGGGCGCGCAGTTCTTCCTGCATTTGCCGAAGGGTGCCGAGTGCCTCTTCGTGCGGAAGTTGTTTTTGCAGCTTCGCCTCGCCGCGGGCCACGGGATCACCCGAGGGTCCTTGCGGGTCTATTCTTCTCGTTTCTCCGCCCGACGGTTGAAACATCCCTGCGTCGGACTTGCGCGGGTTTTGCTGCTGCCACCATAGGAGCCCGACCGCAACGAGAAGCAGGGAAATGGCAAGGATGATGGTGCGTTTCGCGTGCATGGCGGGAAAATCAAAAGGCGTGACGATGAAAAATTCGCGGAATTTTATCCGAGCACACCCCGGTTCACAAGAGAACGTTTTCTGCTGCCGAGCAGCATTGCGAGGCCCAAGGCACCCAGCAGGGCGCTGACCGGTTCGGGAATGGCCTCGATCGCGTAGGCATAGTCGAGATCGGCGGCAATCAACGGGCCAAGGCCGAAACCGTCTTCGGGATTGGCAAACTTCGCATCGGCATTTCCCGCCGTTGCAGCCCCACTGTGCTGAAGAAAAAAGATGCCCGATTCAAAGGGGGCAATCACCGAGACCCCGAGCCAGTAGGTTCCCGCTGATGTCAGGTTGATGTTCACATCCAGACTCACCAAACCATACTCCGCGAGGCCTGATAGATCAGGGATTTGCGTGACACCCGCTCCGCTGCCGGCGATGATGAATTGGCTCGCCACGTCGCCGACAAGCGAAGTCCCCGCCAGCGACGGATCGCTGAAAACATCGACGCGATACCCGAATGCGCCGGCAAAACTGGCGAAGCCGCCCTGGGCTTCGAACAACGCCGCAACATGGAAAAGCTGCAGTTCGCTCGAATTCGCGGTGAAATCCTCGAGGACTGTGGAGTCGAACGAAGGATCAAAAAATTCGGGAGTCACCGGAGAAATCTGGCTTGGTTTTTTCGGTCCCAGGCCGAGTGTGTAGTTTTCCGGCGTGCCGATTTGATCCATCAATACCGCGCCGCTGGTTCTGTTGGTGAAAAAAGCGATGCACAGGCAACAGAGCAGCTCGAAACAACGAGTGCGTTTTTTTTCCAGCAGATGACGACGGAAAGGGATCATTAGGACGCTGATTATCTTCGTGGACGTTTTATTTTTTGTGTT
>Ga0315905_10003245_pt1 | contig 16818 bp, 6 predicted proteins | sample LakEriMetagenome_5_FD_203522 | JGI IMG/M metagenome (GOLD analysis project Ga0315905, IMG submission 203522) | Freshwater fungal communities from buoy surface, Lake Erie, Ohio, United States - Buoy 4 MA121 | ecosystem: Environmental > Aquatic > Freshwater > Lake | place: USA: Lake Erie, Ohio... | reverse complement strand
CCCCTCCCCCCCCCAAAAAAACAAACAGGGGCAAGAACGCCGACGCCTTCCGCGCCAACTTTGCCGGCGTCGACTGGGTCAAGGTCCCCCTCGTCTACTGGCAGTACACCACGCCCGAGGTCCTCGTGCTCGAGTACTGCCCGGGCAAGAAGATCAACGACGGCCCCGCCATCGACGCGCTCGGGCTCGACCGGCAGCGCCTGGCGCGCCTGGCCGTCGAGTCGTACCTGCAGCAGATCCTGCGGCACGGCCTCTTCCACGCCGACCCGCACCCGGGCAACGTGGCCGTGGACGCCGGGGTCGAGGGCGGGCGCCTCATCTACTACGACTTTGGCATGATGGGCCGCCTGCCCGACGGCGTGCGCGACGGCCTGCTCGAGCTGTTTTACGGCGTGTACGAAAAGGACCCCGACCGCTGCCTCGACGCGCTCGTGGCGATGGGCGTGCTCGTGCCGACGGGGGACCGCATGTCGGTGCGGCGCACGGCCGAGTTCTTCCTCCGCTCGTTCTCGGACCGGCTCGACCAGGAGCGCGCCGAGCGCGAGGAGCTCGAGCGCAAGCAGGCCGAGCTGGGCTTCAAGCCGCAGCGCAGCAAGGAGGAGTCCAAGGCGCGGCGCAAGCAGATCCTGTCGGCGATCGGCGAGGACCTCCTGCTCGCGTCCAGCGACAAGCCGTTCCGCTTCCCCGCGAGCCTCACGTTCACGGTGCGCTCCTTCACGGTCCTCGACGGCATCGGCAAGTCGCTCGACCCGCGCTTCGACCTCACGGCCATCGCCGCGCCCTTTGCGCGCGCGCTGCTCTTCAGCAGCTCGTCGCCCTACGCGCCCCTGCTCCAGGACCTGAAGCGGCGCTCGGACAACCAGAACCGCGCGGTGGCCAACCTGTTCCGCGCGCCCAACGCCATCGAGGGCGTCGCGTCGACCGTGCGCAGCCTCGAGCGCGGCGACCTCAAGCTGCGCGTGCGCGCCCTGGAGGCCGAGCGCGCGCTCGAGCGCGTGCAGGCGTGGCAAAAGGTGGTCGCGGCCGCGCTGGCGGCGTCGACGCTGGTCAACGTGGGCACGGTGCTGAGCGTGAGCGCGGCGGCCGGGGTGGGCGCGGCGGCGAGCTTTGTCGGGGCCGGGTTCTTCGGCATCCTGATGGCGTCGGGGTACCTGAAGATCGTCAAGCTGGAGAAGAAGGAGGCGCAGCTGTCGGGCGCGGTGTGATTCACGACACGAGGGCGAGAGGAGGCGGCGAGCGGGGGCGCGACGACGGGCCCGTCGCCGCGGGGGCCCTCAGGCCGACCACAGCACACACACACACAAAAAACAAATGCACACACACAGATACACAGACACATAGAGATGCTTTTCCTTGGACCCACGGGGCGAGGGGGTCTTCCCCGTAGAGCGTACGAGCTGCTTTCAGAGTAAAAATTGTGTCAACGACGGAACGAGCCGGTCGTCGTCGCCGAATCCGCCGACGAGGCACGAGGCCTGCCGACGCCTGCCTGCGAAATTCGCCCGCCCCCTACATGCTTCGCACGCCCACAACACACACCAACGCCTCCTCCTGCTACTCTTCGCGCACGAACGACGACGAGGCCGCGCTCCGTCGAACGAACGGCTCGCTCGCTCGACGCTCCGACGTTCCGAAATCAACCGAGCAGTTTTTTGCTTGCGTGGTCGTTGCCCGCGCTCCTCCGTCACTCCAAGCCAAGGCACCCCTTGGTGGTCGCAAATCCCACCAGGAACGACCTCGCGATGCTGCTGCGCTGCGCCGCTGCGCGCGCCTCGGCGGCCGCGCGCGCGATGCAGGCGACGGTGGCGTCGGCGACCCCGCTGGCCTCGTCAGCCCCCCGCCGCGCCTTTGCGTCGCCGCAGCCCGACCCCGCCTCCTCCTCCTCCTCCTCCTCCTCCTCCTCCTCCTCCTCCTCGCGCGCAGCCACGACGATGTCCGACGAGGACCTCGACGCCTTTCGCGAGACCGTCGCCGACTTTGCGCGGCGCGAGGTCGCGCCGCACGCCGCGTCGATCGACGAGAACAACGCCATGCCCGCGACGGCGGCGCCGCCTGCGCAGAAGGACGGCGGCGGCGCGGCGGCCCCCCGGCCGGACCTGTGGCGCCTGCTGGGGGACATGGGCCTGCTCGGCGTCACGGCCCCCGTCGAGCACGGCGGCCTGGGGCTCGGGTACGCCGCCCACTGCGTCGCCATGGAGGAGCTGAGCCGCGCGAGCGGGGCCGTCGCCCTCAGCTACGCCGCGCACTCGAACCTGTGCGTCAACCAGATCGCGCGCAACGGCAGCGACGAGCAGCGCGCGCGCTTCCTTCCCGATCTGTGCTCGGGCGCGCGCGTGGGGGCCCTGGCCATCAGCGAGCCCGGGGCCGGCAGCGACGCGGTCGGCATGCAGCTGCGCGCCGAGCTCGGCAGCGGCGGCAGGTTCGTCCTGAACGGCAGCAAGTGCTGGATCACCAACGGCACGTGCGCGCGGACGATCGTCGTGTACGCCAAGACCGCGCCCGAGAAGAGGCAGCGGGGCATCACCGCCTTTGTCGTCGACCGCGAGGCCGCGGGGGTCAAGGGGCGGCTCACGTCGCACCAGAAGCTGGAAAAGATGGGCATGCGCGGGAGCGACACGTGCGAGCTCGTCTTCGACAACGTCGAGCTGGACGCGTCGGCGGACGTGCTGGGCGAGGTGGACGGGGGCGTCGAGGTGCTCATGAGCGGCCTGGACCTCGAGCGCCTGGTGCTGGCGGCCGGGCCCGTCGGCCTGATGCAGGCGGCGCTCGACGCGGCCGCGCCCTACTCGGCGCAGCGCCGGCAGTTTGGCCGCGCCATCGGCGCCTTCCAGCTCGTGCAGGCGAAGCTCGCGGACATGTACACGGCGTGCGCGTCGGCGCGCGCCCTGGTCGCGCGCGTCGCGCGCGACGCCGACGCGGGGCGCCTGCCGGCGGGGAGGCTGCGCGCCGACTGCGCGGCGGCCATCTTGCTCGCGGCCGAGTCCGGCACGCGCGTGTGCTTGGACGCCGTCCAGGTTCTGGGCGGCAACGGCTACACGCGCGACTACCCCGTGGAGCGGCTCGCGCGCGACGCCAAGCTGTACGAGATCGGCGCGGGGACTTCGGAAATGCGCCGCTTGATCATCGGGCGCGAGCTGTTCCGCGCGGCGGGCGGCGAGGCCGGGCGCGTCGGCGACACGGCTTGACTTGCGCGCGTTTTTTTTTGCAGTGCCGAGCCGAGTTTTTCCGGGCCGGGCGGGGGGGATTGTGTTTTTTCCTTTTGTTTTTGGCTTTTTGTACAACAACGCACGCACGTTCACTTCCGCGCGCCTGCCTGCCCATCGCGCTGCGCCGCGCCAACTGTAAGATCATCGTCACCACGCACCCAGCGGCGTTGTTTTGGTGTTGCGGCGGCGAGAGCGCTCGCGCGCGCGCGCGCGCGTGAACGGACGCCCCTCGCCGACGCCCGGTCGTCGACGCTTGCAAGAGGGCGCCGCCCATCGACACGTCACCCTCCCAACAGCAGCACTCCACGCCAGCAACGAACACCCCAACCGCCACACCCATGGCGATGGACGTGCCGCGCCTGTACGCCATCGCGGACGAGGACCGCGATGGCAAAATCAGCGGGCAGGAGGCCGTGCGGTTTTTGCAGCGCTCCGGCCTGCCAAACGCAGTGCTGGGTCAGGTGCGTCGTTATATGGGCGCGCGCGCGTACGTGTGTGTGCGACTGCCACGTGACGTGATCGCCTGGTTGCCGCGCGTGAGCGCTGGAGGCGCTTGCGCGACTCGGCCTCTCTCCCGGCACCTTCCCAACCGACACGCGCCTTCCCCCGCCCGCCCGACACACAAACACACACAACACAGATCTGGGACCTCGCCTCCGCGGGCCAGCCCGTCCTCCTGCTCCCCCAGTTCGCCGCGGCCATGCGCCTCGTGTCGCTCGCGCAGCTCGCGGGCGGGCGCCTGCCGCCGGGCGACCAGGCGCGCGCCGCGGCCGCGGGCCAAGGCCCGCCGCTGCCGCCGCCCCGGCTGGCCGGCGTCGACACGGGCGCTGCTGCAGCTGCGGCAGCGGGCCCGACAGGCGCGACCGCGTACCCGCCGCAGATGACGGGCGCCAGCAGCGCCTACGCCGGCGGCGGCGCCTACATGCCTCAGATGACGGGCGCCAGCTCTGGGGCAGCGCCGCCAGCGGGCCCCCTGGCGGCGGCCGCCGGCGGGGCGGCGCCACCGCACGCCTACGCCCCGCAGGTCACGGGCGCCGCCGCGTACGGCTACATCCCGCAGGCCACGGGCGGGAGCATGATGGCCGGCCACCCCGCACCCTTTGCCGCAGGGGCCACGGGCGCCAGCACCGCCGCCGGTCCGCCGGGCGCCCCCCCGCAGCCGCTGCCGCCCGGCGCGCTGCCGCCCTGCAGCCCCGCCGACGCCGCGCGCTACGCCGACCTCTTCCGCCAGGTCGACGCCGACCGCGACGGCCTCGTGCGCGGCGCCGAGGCCTTCGGGCCCCTGGCGCGCACGGGCGTCGACCGCGCGGTGCTCAGGCGCGTGTGGGACAGCGTCGCGGGCCCGAGCGCCGGGGCGCTGACTCAGCCCCAGTTTGTGGCCGCCGTCTACCTGGCCGAGGCCGCGCGCGTGGTCGGGCCGGCCGCGGCGGCGTCGCTGTTTGGCGCGCCGCGCCTGCTGCCGCCCGCCGGGTTCCCGCCCGTCGTCCCGGGCGCGCCGTCGCTGGACGCAGGGCCCGGCGGGAGCGGCGGCGGCGGCGTGGCCGCAGGAGGGCCGACGGGCGCCCCGGCCGCCGCACCCCTGCCGCCCCAGCAGCAGCAGCAGCAGCCCAAGCCCGTCTGGACGCTCGCGTCGCAGTTTGGGGGCGCCCCGGCCTCCAAGGTCGTCGCCGACGCGTACGACAACCCGGCGCCCAAACTCCCCAAGGCCCCGGGCAAGGCCGTGTGGGACGCCAAGCTGCAGCAGGTGGTGGTGCAGGGGGAGGGCGGGCGGGCGGTCGTCGTGACGCCCGGCGGCAGCGGCGAGGGCGAGTCGGCGGCTGCGGCCGCGGCCGCTTCCGCCGCCCTCCAGGCCGCCCGCCCGCCCGTGCCGGACCTGGACGACGCGCTCAAGGCCGCGCTCGCCCCGGCCGAGCGCGAGCGGCTCGGGGCCGCGCGCGCGGCGGCGGAGGACAAGGACCGCGCGCTGGGGGCGGCCGAGGCCGACGCGGCCGTGCAGCGGCGGCGCGGCGAGGCCTTTGCGCAGGTCCTGGGGGACGTCGCGCTGTTCAAGTCGCGCACGGACGTCGCGCTTCTGCAGGCGCGCGAGGAGGCCGAGCGCCTGCGGCGCGAGGCGGACGAGTTCGAGGCGCGCTACGCGCGGCAGGAGGCCGAGGTGGAGGAGCGGCGGCGGCAGGGCGACGCCGCGCACGCGCGCGTGCGCGCGGCCCTGGCGGCGCGCGAGGAGGCGGCCACGCGCCTGCGCCTGCTGCGCGAGGAGCTCGAGATGGTCGCGCGCCTCAACCCGCAGGAGGTCGCGGCGCTCGAAAAAGAGGTGTCGGAGCTCGGGTCGCGCGCGGCGGCGGCCGAGGCCGAAAAGGCGGCGGCGGCGCTGGCGGTCGAGTCGGGCAAGGCGCAGCGCGCGCTGCTGGCCGCGCGCGTGGACGACCTAAAGATGGCGGCGGCCGCGGCCGAGGCCGAGCTGGGCCGCACGCGCGCCGAGGTCGCCGAGGTGGCCAAGCGCGCCGAGGCGGCGCTGCTGGCGGCGGCGGCGGGCGGGGGTGGCGGCAAGGAGGGCGGCGAGGGCGCCGCCGCCGCCGCCGCCGCCACCGCGGGCGGCGGCGCCGAGATCGCGGCCCTCCTGACGCGCGCCGCCGCCGCCTACCGCTCCCTCCACAGCGCCGCGGCCGCGCACGGCGTCGAGGTGCCGTACGAGGCGTCCGTCGCGAGCGTGGGCGGGCTCGTGTGGCTGGAGCAGCTGATGGCCGGCGCGGCAGACTGGGCCGAGTGGGGCGCCGAGGACTCGGCGATGGCGGCGGCTGGGGGGGCGGCAGGGGCGGCGGCGGCGGCCGCGGGAGGCGTGAGCGCGTCGCTGCTGCCGGCGGCCGTGGGCTACGCGCTTGTGAACGCCCTCCCCGACCTCGAGGGCGTCCCTCCCGCGCTGCTGCGGCCGACGGCCGAGATCTTCGTCGTGCGGCAAAAGCCGGCGGCGGCGGCGGAGGAGGGCGAGGAGGGGACGGCGGCGCGAGGTGCGGAGGGGGCGGCGGCGGCCGGGGGAACTCTCTCGCCCGCGCCGAGCGGCGGGCCGGCCATGCGTCCGCGAGGGGCGTCGAGCGCCGGCGGCGAGGCTGCACCGGCGGCGGCGGCGGCGGCGGCGGCGCCGGCGGCGGCAGAGGGCATGGAGGAGGAGGAGGAGGAGGAGGAGGCGGCCGCCCCGGCCGTGACCGCCATCGCCGCCGCGGCGGGCGACGGCGGCGGCGACAAGTCCGACGCGGCGCCGTCCGGGTCGGAGCAAACGGCCGCTCCTGTGCAGGATGCGCCCGCTGCCGGCGACGCAGAGGGCGACGACGCCGCCACGCCACTGGCGCCCGCCGGCGCTGCCGCCGCCGGCGCGCCGACGACGACGCTCACGCGCGTGCGCTCCGACGAGGACAGCGACATGCTGAGCGACCCGGGCGGCCACCCGCCGGCCCAAGCGCCGCCCCGCGGGCCGTCCCGACTCACCAACCAGAGCAGCGACGCCTTTGCTGCGGCCGAGGGCGACGCGCCGCCGCCGCCGCCGCCCGCGGCGGCGGGGGCGCCGGACGACCTGTGAGAAGACGGCGAGTTTGTTGGGAGGAGGCTTTTTTGCTCGCAAGACGCGGTGTGTAATCATTTCACGACGCGTCGTCGCCTCTTTCACCCGACCTCCTGCGGTCCTCCGCGTCCCCCTTGCACCGGCGGCGATGCCCGGGGGGCCGACGGGACGCCGCAGCCGCGCCCGCCGCCGCCGCCGCCGCCGCCGCCCCTCGCCCCCGCCGCCGCCGCCGCCGGCACGACCAGCCTTGCCCCGTCGAACAAGAGGGCGCGCGCGGGCAGGTCGACGGGCAGGGCCGCGCCCGCCGCGTCGTCCCGCCCGGCCGCCGCGGGCGGCACGCCACCCCGCACCGCGCCGAAGCGCGCGGCCATCGCCGACAAAGCCTGCTGCAGCGCGCGCTGCGCGCGCGCCTGGGCGGCCACGCGCGCGGGCGCCAAGAAGGCGCGGCCCTTGGCGCGGGCGCACACCTCGCGGCAGAGCGCCGGGCGGTACAGGGGGACCCCCAGCGACACGGACAAAGGGGTCCAAGCGCCGCCGCCGCCGCCGCCGCCGCCGCCGCCGCCCGTCGGCCGCACCACGCGCAAGAACCCGACGGCCGTGTCGAGTCCCAGGCGCGCGAGCGCGGCGGGCAGGGCGGGGGCGAGCTCGACGTCGACGGGGGCGCCCGAGGACGGGGAGGCGGCGCGGAAGACCGGCGGCGGCGGCGAGGCGGGCGCGAGCAGAGGCAGCGGGACGTCGGCGACGTCGGCCCCGCCCCCGCCCTCCTCCGCCCCCCACGGCTGCGCGAGCACGGCCGTGCGCGTGAGCATGCGGTTGAGCGCGGCCAGGACGGCGCCCTCGCCGCCGCCGACAAACGCGGCCGCGACGCCCGCGGCTGCAGAGGACGCGCCACCGCTGCTGTCGCCGCTGCCGCCCTCCTCGCCCCCCTCCTCCGCCCCGGCCTCGGCCAGCGCGGCCGCCAACCCGCCGCCGCCTCCGCCGCCGCTGCCACCGCCCGCACCGCCCCCCATCAGCGCCGCCAAGGCGGGGTCGGACGCCGCTGCAGCCGCGTCCCACGGCCACAGCAGCGCGCCGGGCGCCCCCTCGAGCGCGGCGGGCAGCCTCGCCAGCCGCGTCCCGCGCACGAGCGCCAGCGACGCCGGGCCCGACCCGGCGGCCGCGTACAGCAGCAGCTGCAGCCATGGGGACGCGGCCTCGGGGCTAAAGGCGCCCAGCGTCACCGCGCCGCCGCCGCCGCCGCCGCCGCCGCCGCCGCCGCCGCCGCCTCCTCCCGGGCTGAGCGGCAGCAGGGCCCCGGGCAGGGGGGTGATCGGCACGAGGGCGTAGTAGGCCCCCCCGAGCACGCGGCGCGCGGCGCCCGGGTCGAGGCCCGCGAGCGTCTCGGCGCGCAGCACCTCGACGGGGCGGCGGCGGCGGCGGCGGCGGCGGCTGCTGCTGGGGGCGCGGCCGGGCGCCTCGCTCTCCTCCTCCGCAGTCGGCTCGTCATCGTCGTCGTCGTCGGCCGCCGCCGCCTCGAGCAGGGTCGCGAGCGACGCGGCAAAGGCCGTCAGGCGCCTGAGCTCGCCGTCGAGGGCCGCGCCCGCCGCGTGCGACTCCCAGAGCGCCTGCACGAGGCCGGCCCCTCCGCCTCCGGTGGCGCCGCCAGAGACGGCGTCGGCGGCGATGCGCCCGCCCTCGAACAGCGTGACGCTGTGGCGCTTGAGGCCCGGGGACAGCGCGCCCATCATGAGCAGCCCGGCGGCCTGGGTGTCGACGACGACGGCGACGGCCTGCGGGGCGGCGGCGGCGGCGGCGGCGGCGGCGGCGGCGGCGGTCGTTGGGTGGCTGTCGTCGTCGTCGTCGTGGTGGTGGTGTGCCGGGGCCGCCGCCGCGACCTCGAGCTGGAGCCCCCCGCCGAGAGACGCGCGAGGCGACGGGGAGGTGGTCCGGGCGACCGCCCCCGCCCCGCCGCCGCCGCCCCCGACCCGCAGCGCAAAGCCCAGCCGGCACGCCAGCCCCAGCGCGACCGCCACGTCCCCCGCGTCGGCCCCGAGCGCCTCGGCCAGGTCCCCCGCGGTCAGCCGCTCGTGCGACGCCACCAGCGCCGCCTGCAGGAGCGCCTCGCGCGGGTCGGCGCGGTCCTCGGCCGGGCCCGCCGCGTCGGAGGCCGAGGCGCCGGCCCCACCCCCGCCCAAGAGCCCGCCGACCAGCCCCCCGGCCGCGCGTGGCGGCTCGCTCGCGGCCCCGGAGGGGGCGTTGCGGTTGCTCACGAACGAGTCCAGCGGGGGGATGCGGAAGCGGTCGCCCGCGGCGACGGGGACGTCGAAGTAGACGAGCCCCCGGCGCCAGAGGGAGGACAGGAGGGCGGGGCCTCGCCCGCCGGCGTGCCAGGCGCCCTTGGGCGAGCTCACGTCGCCGACCAGCAACGGGGCTTGCTGCTGCTGCTGCTGCTGCTGCTGCTGCTGCTGGCGCCGGGGCGAGAGGGCGCTCGATGCCGCCGCCGCCGCGTCGTCGTCGCCGCCGCCGCCGCCGCCGCCGCCGTGCCCCTCGGCCGCCGCGCGCCGCAGAAGCGCCAGCTCCCCCGGCGACAGCTCGCGCAGCTCGTGCTCCATGACGTTGACGCACGACACGATCCACCACGGCTCCACACGCAGCGGGGCGTCGTGGCCGCCGCCCGCGGCGGGGTCGCCCGGGCCGTCGCCGCCCGCCGCAAACACGGGCTCGGGCGGCCGCTGCGGCAGCGCCTCGCGCGCCGCGGCGGCCCGGTTCATCCGCCAGAGCAGCCTCCGGCCGCGCGCCCCGTTCAGGGCGGCGATGAACGCGTTGCGCCCGACGCCCGTGTGCGCGGTGGCGTCGCGCGCCGTGAGGTTGGGCAGGTCGGCGTAGGCGCCCTCGACGGCGAGCAGGCTCGCCAGCATCTGCGAGTAGTAGCCAAAGGGCGTCGCGCGCAGGACGCGCGCCGCGTAGGCCGCGAGGTGGTGCGGGTAGGGCCTGCGCCACGCCAGGTGGCGCGCCAGGAGGGCCTCGTGGTACTGGCGCTCGGGCGGGAGGGCGGCGCGCAGGGCCGCGGGGAGCGGGCGCCAGGGGGCGCCGCGCGCGACGCAGACGGCGAGGGCGCGGGCGCGCCATTCGGCGGGAGGGACCGAGGCGCGGACGCGCGGGGGGAGGTCGTCGTACCCTCGGCCGGAGAGGATGGAGCGGCGGATGTAGTCGTCGTACATCGTGGTGGTTCAGGCGCGCGAGACGGGTGGTCGACAGCTGGGCGAGTGTCGGAAGGCATCAGTGGAGTGTGTCGCGCGCCATCAACACGCGCGGCGGCGCTTTCTCCAGATCCAAAGGTGACGACGTCCGCATCACGCCCGTCTCTTTTGTGTGTACATGTGCGCAGGGCAACCAGCGCATCGCTTCTTGCCTTTTTTTGCCGATTGCGCGTCCACCGCCGACACACACCAACCCCGCGTCCGCCCGCGCTGGTCCGCCCCAGACACCAGGCAGCGCGCTCGCCACTTCCGCCGCCGCCTGTCTTGCCGCGCGCACGCACCGCTACCGCAGCGTCGACCGACGCCGCTGAAACAACATGCTGGCCCGCCTCTTTGGAGGCGCGGCGTCGTCGGCCGAGGCCGCCGCCCCCTCGGCCGCCCCCGCCGCCGCCGCCGCCGCCACAGACGCCGCCTCGTTTCTCCGCACCATCGTGGAGCGCCGCGCCGTCTTCCCGAAAGACATGCGCCGGGGGGCCGAGGTGCCGCGCGCAAAGCTCGAGCGCATGCTCGAGGCGGCGCGCTGGGCGCCCACGCACAAGATGACGCAGCCGTGGCGGTTTGTGTGCCTGCTCGGCGACGAGCACCGCCGGGCGTTCGAGGAGCTGTCGATCGACCTCGTCGCCAAGAAAGAGCCCGACGAGGCGAGGCGCGAGGCGACGCTCAAGAAGATGCGGCGCAAGCAGGAAAACGACTGGCGCAACGTCGGGTGCTACGTCGCGATCGCCATGCGGCGCACGCAGTCGGCCGGCGCGCCGCCCGAGTGGGAGGAGGCCGCGAGCGTGGCCATGGCCGTGCAAAACCTCTGGCTCGCCGGGTGGAGCGAGGGGGTGCACGGGTACTGGTCGTCGTGGCAGCCCGCCGCGCGCGACGCGCCAGAGATGCTCGACTTTCTGGGCCTGGACGCGCGGACGGACAAGGTGATGGGCTTTTTCGTCGCGGGCGTCGCCGACCCGGAACGCCTGGCTGCGTACCGGGGCTCGCGGAGCGTCAAGCTGGACGAGTGCGTCGAGTGGCGGCTGTGAAACTTGAAAAACGGACGGTGGTTTGCAATCGCTCGATTCTGATCTTTTTTTTCCTTCCCCTCGTTCACGCGTCGAACAGCTTCAAGATGTCCTCGTGCGACTTTGGCGGGGGCTTTGAGGCGCCGCCGCCAAAGCTGCCGCCGCCTCCGCCGCTCCCGCCCCGCATCCCGCCAGCCGCTGGTGCTGCTGCCGCTGGTGCTGCTGCCGCTGGTGCTGGTGCTGGTGCTGGTGCTGCTGCTGCTGCCGCCGCTCCGCCGCCGCTCATGGACATGCCCGCAAACAGGTCGTGCGGCGGGGGCGCGGGGGCGGCGGCGGCGGCGCCATTGCCGTTGCCGTTGCCGTTGCCGTTGCTCGCCGCTGCTGCGCCGGGCCCCACGAACGCCGCCTCAAAGTCCGACCAGTCGTTGCTGGGGCGCGGGGCGCCCAGGGAGGCGGCGGCCGTGGTGGTGGTGGTGGTGGCGGCGGCGGGCGGGGATGGGCCGGCGAGCAGGTCGAACGGATCCCGGGGGGCTGTTGCTGCTGCTGCTGCTGCTGCGGCTGCCGGTGCTGCTGCTGCCGGAGCTGCCGCTGTTGCTGCCGGAGGGTGGTGGTGCTGGCCGTGGCCGTGGTGGTGGTGGTGGTGGTGATGATGCCGGCCGTGGTGGCCGTGGTGGTGCCCACCCTCACCACCCTGGCCCGGCGGCGAGTCGAGGCCGCCGAGCAGGTCGGCGGCCGGGGGTGGCGCTGCTGCTGCCGTTGCGGGCGCCGCCGCCGCTGCCGCCCCCGATCCCGCCGCCGCCGCTCCCCCACCCCCAGCCGCCTCAGCCCCAGCCGAAACCGCCAAGTACGGGTGCGTCGCGTAGTTGTCCGGCCCGGGCGGCTCCGGCGCGTCCGCCGGCGCGTACCGCCGGTCGGCGTACTTGCCCCGGATGAAGGCCGCGAGCGCCGCGTTGGGCGCGCCGCTCGGCGGCCGCTCAAAGCCCGCGGGAAGGCGCGCCTCCCACCAGCCGTTGGCGCGCACGTTGCCGACGTGGCGCACGAACTCGACCTGCCGCGGCAGCCACGTGTCCAGGTTGCACGACCGCACCTGCGAGATGTGCACGCCGAGCGAGCGGTGCACGCCGGAGCACGTCAGGCAGACAAAGACGCCGAGGTTGACCGAGGCCCACGTCGGGTTGCGCGCGCCGCAGTCGGCGCACGCCTTGTTGCCCTCCTGCTTGAGCAGGGCGCCGAGGACACGGCGGTGGAGGTCGGCCTGCTCCTGGGAGACGGACGTCTTGTAGTTCATCGCGGTTGGTTGTGTTTTTTTGGCGATCAGCAGTTGGTGTCGGCTTGATGAGGTGGGGGGGGCGGCGAGACGTGCGGGCGCGCCGCGCCCCTCTCTCGTCTTGGTTTGATTGGGATCGACAGAGCTAGCTAGCTAGGTAAAGAGATGGAGGCAGGCAAGCGCGAGTGTGTCTCTTCGCTGCAAGCAGAGCCCGGAGCGTCGATTTGAGCAGGCGTCGCGTCGCGTCGCCGCCCACCACGGCCACAGCCGGCCGCCGCCGGATCGCGCGCGCGCGCCCGCGCGCCCGCGCGCCCGCGCCTGCGAAGCGATCGCCCCTGTCTATCCGCCCCCCTTGGTCGACCCCATCGGCATCCGGAACCCCCTGCGCCGAACGCCCGAAGGGGCCTTGGAGCCGCCATCCTCCTCGCCGCCAGCCGCCCCCGCCGCCCGCCCGCCGGCGGCCGCCCCCCTCGGCACGGCCGCCGCCGCCGCGGCCTCGAGCCCTGCGCGCGTCTCGCCCTCGCCCGGCGCCAGCACCCCCTTCGCGACCAGCAGGGCGCGCGCGGCCCAGCAGAGCGCGCGCGCGTCCACGGGCTCGCCCGCGGGGACGACAAAAAGCGGCACCTGCCGCGCCGCCGCGAGCGCGCGGTGCTGCGCGAGGCTCGCGCGCCGCCCCGAGGACAGCCACCGCTCCGTCGACAGCACGCACCGGGCCTTGAGCGCCAGGTTGGTGAGGCGGAAGACGTGCCCCACCCCGCACGACGCGATCGAGGCCTCGAGGTCGTCGTAGCGGTACCCGCCGCCCTTGAAGACGGCGATGCGGCTGCCGCGAAGGGGGGGCGGGGCCGCGCGCACGGCCGCGAGGAGGGCGTCCGGGTCGTGCGGGGCTGGCGGGGGCGGGGGGCGGGGGCGGCGCGACGGGGACGGGAGGAGGAGCAGCGGTTGTTGGTGCGCCTCGGGCTCCTCCTCCGCTTCCTCGTCGCTTTCGCCGCTTTCGTGATGTGCGGCTGTGGCGGCCGCCCGCTGGACGGCCGCGGCGGTGGCCAGGCGCACCGCTGCGGGCAGGTGCGGGGCCGCGCGGCGCCGCCGGTCAAGAGGGCTCCGGCGTTGTTGCTGCTGCTCCTGCTCCTGCTCCTCCTCCTCCTCCTCCTCCTGCTCGCCCATCTGTCGCCTGCGGCGCCACTGCCACGCGACCGCGCCTGGGCCGGCCTCGCCTAGGACGACGGGCACGGCGGCCTGGACCGCCTCTTCAGGGGACAGGGGCGGGGCGTCGTCGCCATCCTCGTCGCGCGTCGGTCGCCGCCGCCGCCGCCGCCGCCGCCTCCGCTGCTCGGCGGCGTCCGCCTCGGCCACGCGCCCGGCCGCGTCGAGCAGGCGCGCCGCGAGGTCCGCGCGCGTGCGCGCCGCCAGCTCGCGCGCGGCCGCGACGTCCCTGGCGCGCGCCTCGGCGCTCAGGGGGGCGACGAACGTGTAGGCGGGTGGGGGTGGAGGAGGACGAGGGGGCGTCGGCGCGAGGGCGGCAGCGGCGGCGTCGTTGTCGGCGGCAGCGTCGGCAGCAGCGCCGGCGTCCGCGGCGGCGGCGCGCGCGGCAAGCATGTGGATTGGTCGCACGCGAGTAAGACTGACGCGCGCGCATGCGCTCGGGCGCGCAGAGGGCGCGCCATAAGCGAACGGCGGGCGCGACATCCCGTGTTTCCGGAAAGAGAGCGAGCGAGTCGGCGCGTCCGCCCGACCGCCTCTCTTCAGCGCTGCGTTGGCCGCATCGTAGCCACACTGCGATTTCGAGAGAGGGGGATTGATGCGGGGGAAGCGGAAGGACGTGGAGACGACCGCCGCGCTTTGACGACGACGACGACGCGCGCGCGCGCCGGTGCCCCAAGGCGCAATGCGCGCGCGTCGTCGTCGCCCGGCGACGACGTCGCCGGTCGCCAAAAGCTCTCGAAGCGGGCTCTTCATGAACGCGCACAGATACGTTTTGGCAGACGCTTGACGACCTCCATCAAACATCGGACCGACCTTTGACTCGACTGACGACGAATCCCGACGAGGCAGGCGCGCGCGGAGGAGCTCGTCCTCCAAACATCGGCACACCACGCCCTCCCTGTCCTTCCCAAGCAGCCCATTCTGCTGCGATCAAGCGTGATGGCCGTCGCGGCGTGAGGGCCCGACCCGCCTGAGTGCGCTCCGGCGCGCGCGCGCGCGCGGGTCCAGGCGGCGCCAACGCGCGATCGCGCGGAACACAGCAGCAGGTGTCGAGACGCGCGCGCCCTTGTCTCCCCCTACCTCCTTGAGACGCCGCCATGGAGAGCCTCGCGCAGCCCATCCACCAGAAGGTTTGGCTGACGGTCGATCCGGAGCAGCGCATGTGGTCCGGGTGAGTGAACGACACGCGGCCGCCGCCGCCGCCGCTCGACGCCCGCGCGCCGCCAAGCCCGGCGCCGTCGCCGCCGCTCACTCTCTCACGCTCTCACACACCAACCCCAAACAGCCGCACCGAGATCCAGCTGCTCGTCCCCGCCGGCCAGACCTCCGTCGCCCTCCACTGCGGCGCCGCCCTGCGCGCCTGGGACGTCACCGTCGACGGCATCCCGGCCGCGTTTGCGCACGCCGCCGAGCCCGCCGGCGCCGACGCTTCGGACGGCGCCTCCGCCACAAAAGCAGCCTCTGCCGAGCAGCTGCCCGAGCCCGCCGTCGCCGCGCTGCGCGCGCGCGCCCCGCGGGCCCAGGAGGACGCCGCCGAGTACGCGTACGCGGCCTACCTTTCGGCCGCGCAGCGCGACCAGGAGCCCGAGCTCGTCGTGCGGCTCCCCGCCGCCGCGCTCGCGCGCGCGCAGCAGCAGGCCTTGTCGGCGGCCGCGCAGCGCGCCGTCTCGGCCGTGGCGGCGGCCATCGCGCAGCCGCAGCCGCAGGCCACGGCCGGCAGCGGGCCCGCGCCGAGCCAGCGCAGCGGCGGCGCCGCGGGCGCGGCGGCCCCGCCGTCGCCGGTCAAGCCGCCCGTAGGGGCAGCGACGACCGCTGGAGCGCCGCCCCCGCCACCTCCGGTCGCCGTCCGCGTGTCGCTGCGCTTTGAGCGGCGCGGCCGGCAGTCGGACGGCGCGCTCTGGTGGTCGCCCGACCCGGCCGCCAAGGTGGCCGTGACGGGCTCGGCGCTCCGCTGCAGCCGCGGGTGGTTCCCCTGCGTCGACACGCCGCTGCACCCGTGGGGCGAGCGCCGCGCGCCTGGAGGAGCGGGGGCGGCGGCGGCGGCGGCGACGACGACGACCGCCGTTTCGCCGGGCCACCAGCAAGAGTCCGCCGACCAGCAGCCGCAGCAGGACCAGCGCCTGGGTCTGCTGCTGGCCCGCCGGCGGCCCGTCCTGCCCTACACCTTCGACCTGCGCGTCACGGTGCCGCCCGAGCTGACGGCCGTGGCGAGCGGCTCGCTCGTCCGCCAGACAGCCACAGCGGCGCCGCCGCGCCCGGCAGCGGCCGCCGAGCCCGCCGCCCCGGCCGCCGGCAAAGGCGCGGGCGGCAAGCAGTCGGCCAAGATCGCCGCCGCAGCAGCAGCCGCAGCCGCCCCCCAGAAGAACAAGGAGATGTGCCCGCCGTTCAGCCGCCCGCTGCCCCCGCCAGGGGCGCTCGTCAGCCGCACGTTTCACTACTCTACCCCCTGCGCCACCCTGCCCTCGCTGCTGGCGGTCGCCGTCGGGCGCTTCCGGCCTATGCCCGCGTCGCAGCTCGCCGAGGAGGCAGCGGCGGCGGCGGCCGCGGCCAAGGCGGCCAAGGAGGGTGGCGGCGGCGGCGGTGGCGGACCCGCCGCCTCGGCGGAGAACAACGGCCACGGCGGCGGCGGCGCGTTTGCGGCGGCGGCCGGCGGCGAGGGCAGGAGCGGCGGCGTCGACGACGACGGCGACGGCAGCGACGAGCCGGAGGACAACGAGGCGTGGGGCTCGGCCGTGACGACCATCTTCACGCGCCCGCCCGACGACCCCAACAACGCGAGCGGCGGGGCAAGCACGGCGGCGCAGCGGCGGCGCCAGGCCCAGCAGGAGCAGCAGGAGCGGGAGCGGCAGCAGCGTCAGGAGCACGAGAGGCGGAAGCAGCAGCAGGCGCAGACGCAGCAGCAGCAGCAGCAGCAGCAGCAGCACGACGAGCAGGCGCGGTTTGGCCGCCTGGGGCCCAAGCTGTTTGCGGACCGCCGCGACGGCGACGGGGCCGAGGGCGGCGCCTTTGCGGCATCAGACGGAGCAGCAGCAGCAGCAGCAGCAGCAGCAGCAGCAGCAGCAACAGCAGCAGCGGCGCCCGTCGTCGCTGGCCCCGCCGCCACCGCCGCCGCCGCCGCGGCCGCCGCGACGCTCCGCGCCGCCGAGGGCGGCCGAAACCCGTCGTCGTCGGCCGCCAGCGACCTCGTCGCGCTCGCGTCGACCCTCCGCCCGCTCGCCTTTGCCCTGCGCTGCCTCGAGCGCGACCTCGGGTCCCCCTTTCCCTGGCCGCAGCTCCACGTCGTCCTCGTCCCGCGCGCTGCCCTCGGCGGCCTCGCCTCGGGCGGACTCGGCGGCGGCTGCGGCGGCGG